>JADHED010000240.1_pt1 | contig 74787 bp, 60 predicted proteins | sample 8952041 | NCBI WGS metagenome assembly JADHED01 (sample SAMN16124423, study PRJNA663239) | bioreactor sludge metagenome | isolation source: sludge (control) | place: India:Bengaluru | collected 2018-09-08
CAAGGAGCGCACTCATCAACGCTTGACTAGCCGTTCCATATCACTTCACCAGGACGACCCTGGTCTGGCTTCGCGTGGCACCGCTCGCGAGCCGCACCAGGTAGATCCCGGCCGCGACGGCCTGGCCCTGCTCGTCCCGGCCGTCCCAGCGCGCCGTGTGCTCGCCGGCGGTGAGATCCGCGGCGACGAGGGTCCGCAGGCGCAGGCCGCGCAGGTCGTATACGTCGAGCGTGGCGCGTCCGGCCGCCGGCAGCGAGAAGCGCACCGTCGTGATCGGGTTGAAGGGATTCGGCGTGCAGATCAGCGTCGTCGCCGCGATCGCCGGGGTCTCCGCCACGGGCGTGGACTGCAGGCCGGCGATGGCCGCCAGCGCGTTCACCTTGACGCCGAGCGGCTGGTCGTAGCCGACGACGTCGCCGGTGTCGAGCAGGAGCTGCCGCACCGCCGCCGGCGCGAGGCCGGGCGCGGCGCTGCGCACCAGGCCACAGACGCCGGCGACCAGGGGGCAGGCCATCGACGTGCCGTCGCAGTTCATGTAGGGGGTCGCGCCGTCCCAGCCGTAGAGCAACTGGTAGAGCAGCCCGGTCAGGAAGTCGAAGCTGTAGTTGCTCTGGATGGTGGACCAGATCTGCTCGCCGGGGGCATTCACCGTCACCCAGGCACCGTAGGTCGAGAAGCTCGCGCGCTGGCCGGCGGCGTTCGTCGCGCCCACCGAGATCACGCCGGCGCAGGCGGCCGGATACATGAGGGCGGCATCGTTGTTGTTGCCGGCGGCGGCGACGCACACGATGCCGGCCGCGAGGGCGTCGTCCACGAGGGCCTGGAAGAACGCGGCCGCGCCGCCGTCGCCGGGGCCGCCGAAGCTCATCGAGACCACGTCGGCGCCGTTGTCGACGGCGTAGAGGAAGGCCTCGGTGACCGCCGCGTCCGTGAACTGGCCGGCGGTGTCGACGATCTTCAGCGGGAGCAGCCGGCAGCCGCCGGCGACGCCGGCGATGCCCACGGCGTTGTCGGTGACCGCAGCGGCGATGCCCGCGCAGTGGGTGCCGTGGAAACCGACGTCGAGGCCCTGTTGCAGCACGGAGTGCGGTCGCGCGTCGGCGTCGTGGTTGCCGAAGTCCCAGCCGCGCAGGTCGTCGACGTAGCCGTTGCCGTCGTCGTCGAGGCCGTTGCCCGCGACTTCCAGCAGGTTGATCCGCACGTTGGCGGCGAGGTCGGGGTGGCTCCAGTCGAGGCCGGTGTCCATGATCGCGATCACGACCCCGGGATCGCCGGGTTCGAGATCCCAGGCCTCTGCGACGTGGACGCCCGCGGTGCTGCCCGGTTGCAGCGACCACTGCTGGCCGAAGTGGGGGTCGTTCGGCACCAGGAACAGGTCCCGCAGCCCGTTGACCGCCGCCGCCCTGACGCCGGGGGCCGCGGCCACGGCGCGCGCGGCCAGCGGCGCGTCGAAATCCGCGCGCGAGCTGCGCAGCACCAGGTAGCAGCGATCTCGCTCGCTCAGCGTGCCGGTTTTATGGACGACGTAGGCGCCGTTCTCCAGCCCGTGCGCCGCGAGCGTGGCCGCCAGGCCGGGCGCGGTGGTCGCCAGTCCGCCGGCCGTCGGGGCCAGCACGTCCGGCCGCGCGAGGATCACGAGGATCTCGCCGGGCACGTGGGCTGCGGCCGCAGGATTGGATGACGCGACGGACAACGCGAGCAGGGCGAGCAGAATGCGCATGACGATCCTCCCAGGTTGAAGGAGGATTGTAGCACGCCGACGCAACTTTTTCGCTCTCGGCCCGTCTTCACGCCCCCGAAGGAGGCCCCACGTGAAAAGCACGCTCAGCTCGCTCAAGTTCCTGTTCACGGCGCCGCTGATCCTCGCCATGCTCTTCGTCGTCAACTGGCTGACCTCGCCGGGCGACTGGTGGGTCCAGTGGGCGGCGCTCGGCCTGGGCATCGCCTGGTTCATCAGCCTGTTCAAGGTCCTGCGCGCCGTCATCCTGGTCGGGGGGATCGCGGCTCTCGGCGCCTGGCTCCTGCGGCGCGAATCCCGCCAGCAGCCGCCGGCACCGTAGGCGGCTACGGTCAGAGCCCGAACTTCTTCAAGCGGTAGATCAGCACGTGCCGCGGGATGCCCAGGTATTTCGCGGCTTGCGACTTGTTGCCGCCGCAGCGGGCTAGCGCCTGGCGCACGACCTCCCGTTCGAGATCGGGCAGCGACAGGTGGTCCGCGGGGAGCGGACCGAGGGTCATTCCGGCGGTGGCCGGCGCGTGGCCGCCGGCGTCGGCGCGCGTAAGGTCCGGGACGTCCAGACGGTCGCCCACGCGCAGCACCACCAGCCGCTGGTTGAGATTCCGCAGCTCGCGGATGTTCCCTGGCCACGACCGCGCCGCGAGGGCCGCCAGCAACGACGGCGTGGACTCCACCTCCTCGCCGCCGTGCAGCCGCGTGAAGTGGTCCCACAGGGGGGCGATGTCCTCGGGCCGTTCGCGCAGCGGCGGCAAATGCAGGTGCAAGATCGCCACGCGGTAATACAGGTCCTCGCGGAAAGCACCCTCGCGCACGGCGCCCGCGAGGTCGCGGTTGGTCGCGCTCACCAGGCGGAAGTCGACGTCGAGGGGGCCGTTGCCGCCGACCGGATCCACCTGCCGCTGGTCCAGCGCGCGCAGCAGCTTGGGCTGCAGGGCCGCGGGCAGATCCGCGACCTCGTCCAGGAACAGCGTGCCGCCGGCGGCGGCGCGGATGCGGCCGAGGTAGTCGCGGTCGGCGCCGGTGAAGGCGCCCTTGACGTGGCCGAACAGCTCGCTCTCGGCCAGCTCGCCGGCGATGGCGCCGCAGTTCACGGCGACGAAGGGGCCGTCGTAGCGGCCGCTGAAGCGGTGCACGGCGCGGGCCACCAGCTCCTTGCCCGTGCCGCTCTCGCCGGTGATGAGCACGGGCGCGTCGCTGGCGGCGAAGCGACGGGCGTCGTCCAGGATGCGCTGCATCGCGGTGGAACGCAGGATCAGGCCGGCGTCGTCCTGGCGGCGCTGCAGCAGGTCGCGCAGGTGGCGGTTGTCGGCGCGCAGGCGCTCGTCGTCCAGGGCCTTCTGGACGGTGACTACCAGTTCCTCGCGTTCGAACGGCTTCAGCAGGTAGGCCGAGGCGCCGCGCTGCATCGCCTCGACGGCCTGCCGCACCGTGCCGTGAGCCGTGAGCATGACCACGGGGACACCCTGCGGCCGCACCGCCGCCAGCACCGCGAGGCCATCCTGTCCGGGCATGCGCACGTCGGTCAGGACCAGGTCCGGGCGCTGGCGCGCGAACTGCGCCAGCCCGACGGCCGCGGATTCGGCCGCGGTCACCTGGTGGCCCGCCGCCTCGAGCATGTAGCTGACCACCTCGCGCAGGTTGCGGTCGTCGTCGATGAGGAGGATGCGCGCCATCACCGCGCCTCCGGCAGCCGCACCACGACGCGCGCGCCCTCGGTCCAGGCGGTGTCGACCATCAGCTCCCCGCCGTGATCGCGCACGATGCGCACGCAGGTCGCGAGGCCGAGCCCGGTGCCGCCCGCGCGCGTGGAGAAGAACGGCGTGCCGAGGTTCGCCAGCGCCTCGGCGGCGAAGCCGGGACCGGTGTCGGCGACCGACACCACCAGCTGGTCGCGGTCGCGCGCGAGGGTGAGGTCGACGGTGCCGTCGTCGCCCGCGGCCTGGACCGCGTTCAGTCCGAGGTTCAGCAGCAGCTGGCGTATCTGGGCCACGTCGCCCCGGACGGGCCAGGCGCCGTCCGGCACCTTGACGCGCACCACCGGCGCGCCGGGCCGGGCCGCGAGCAGATCGCGCAATTGACTCAGTTCGAGCCCGAGGTCGAACTCGTCGTCGCCGTGCTCCCGCGGGCGCGCGAAGTCGAGGAAGCGCGAGAGCACGTCGTTGAGGCGCGCGGCCTCGTCCTGGAGGATGCGCATGAAGCGCGCCTTGGGATGTGTCGCGGGGAACCCGTCGGCGAGGATGTCGGCCGAGCCCTTGATGCTCGCCAGCGGGTTGCGGATCTCGTGCGCGAGGCCGGCCGAGAGCTGCCCCACCGCGGCCAGACGCTCGGCGCGCAGCAGGTCGGACTCCATGCGCTCCTTGACGGCCATGGTCGCGCGTTCGCGGTCGACGAGCGTGCCGCACACCAGCCCGACCGCGAGGTACAGCACCATCTCCAGGGCCTTCTCCAGCGGCATCGCCGGGTCGAAGCCGATCATCCCGTAGGCGTGCGGCGCGTAGAAGGCGCACACGGCCAGCGCCGTGATCACGCCGCCGATTCGCCCGCCGCGAAAGGCCGCGATGATGATGGGGAAATAGTAGAGACGACGGTAGATCCCGTGCAGCGCGTGGATGTGGATCGCCGTGTTGTAGTGCAGCAACGACACCACGAGCACCAGCGCGGCGACCAGCCAGTAGCGTTTCATCAGTGGAGAATATTCTCCAAAGGGCGTTGCGGCAACCGCTATGCGTTCTGGAACACGGCGAACGCGGCGCCATGCGGATCGGCCGCGACCGCGAAGCGGCCCAGGCCCGGGATGTCCGTCGGCGGGCAGTGCACCGCGCCGCCGGCCGGTCCGACCAGCGCCGCCGTGGCGTCGACGTCGGCGACCGCCACGTACGGGATCCAGTGCGGCGACGCCTGCGCGGCGGCCTCGGGGGGCAGGGCCATCATGCCGCCCTCCATCTGCTCGCCGCGGTGGAACACGGTGTAGGTGCCGACACCGGGCATGTCGTCCTGCTGGACCCGCCAGCCGAAGATCCCGGCGTAGAACTCCGCGCACGCCGCCGTGTCGGTGGTCAGCAGCTCGTGCCAGCAGAAGCGGCCCGGGGGCGTCGGCGTCGGCGTCTCGGCCGCGCTCTGGTTGGCTTCCTGGAACGGCAGGATGGTCGCGCCCGCCGGGTCGGCGACCACGGCGAAGCGACCGACCTGCGGGATGTCGTGGGCGGGGGAGAGGACCGTCCCGCCGAGGCCCGGCACCCGCGCCAGCGCCGCGTCGAGGTCCGGCACCGTCACGTAGTGCAGCCAGCTTGCCGGCGCGCCGTCCGGTCGCGGCGTCACCAGGCCGCCGAGGAACGCCTCGCCCGCCCCGAACATGGGATAGACGCCGAACTCGCCCATGTCCTCCTCCCGCCACGACCAGCCGAAGAGCTGCGTGTAGAAGGCCCGCGAGGCTTCCTTGTCGGGGGTGGCCAGCTCGTACCAGACGAAACGACCGTGAGCAGGGCTGGGCTGGGTCATGGCGAAATCCTCCGGAGGACGGTTTTCCTTTGCGCCAGAATCACGACAAAATATAACCGCAATGCGACGGCTGCCACGCCACCCCTGAACACCGCTGGTGACGATTCCCGGGAGCCCGGTATATTCCCCGGGACCGCCCTCGCCGATGGCGATGTTCCCGCCAGGGGAGGCCACCGTCGCCTGGGCGAGCAACTCCGCAGGCTTCGCGAGGACCATGCTCGGCCAGGCGACGGTGGCCTTCCCTGGCGGTGGCCTTCCCTGGCGGTGGCCTCTCCTGGCAGACGGAAAGGACGACGGCGTGCACCTCGTATCGTGGAACGTGAACGGTTTGCGGGCGTGCCTGCGCAAGGGCGGCGGCGAGTTCCTGCGGTCCTGCGGCGCGGATGTGATCTGCCTGCAAGAGACGCGGACCATGCCCGACCAGGTCGAGCTCGACCTGCCCGGCTACCAGGCGTTCTGGAATCCGGCGGTCAAGCCCGGGTACTCGGGGGTGGCGGTCTTCACGCGCCGCAAGCCCGCGTCGGTGCAGCTGGACCTGGGCGATGCGCGCCTCGACGGCGAGGGACGCGTGCTCACGGTCGAGCTGCCCAGGGTGTTCGTCGTGAACGTCTACACGCCCAACGCCCAGGCCGAGCTCGCGCGACTCGACTACCGGGCGGGCGCGTGGGATCCCGCCTTCCTGGCGCACTGCGTGAAGCTGGACGCGCGCAAGCCGGTGGTCTTCTGCGGCGACCTCAACGTGGCGCACCGCGAGATCGACCTCGCGAACCCGAAGTCGAACCGCCGCAACGCGGGCTTCACCGACGAGGAACGGGCGAACTTCGACGCGATCCTCGCCGCGGGCTTCGTCGACACCTTCCGCGAGTTCTGCCAGGACGGCGGCAAGTACACCTGGTGGAGCAATAGGCCGGGCGTGCGGGAGCGGAACGTCGGGTGGCGCATTGACTACGTCCTGGCCTCGCAGCGCCTGCGGCCGAAACTACGCGCGGCGGCCATCCACGCCGAGGTCCTGGGCTCCGACCACTGCCCGGTCTCGCTGGTGGTCGACTGACCGCGCTTGACCGCGGGCGCGGTCAGGGGCAGATTGATTCCCGTGCACGTCTACCTGCGCATCCTCCGCTGGATCCGCCCCTACCTGCCCCAGGTGGTGGCGTCGGTCGTCTTGACCATCATCTTCTCGCTGCTCTCGAGCACGAGCATCGTGATCTTCGAGCCGTTCCTGCGCACCCTCTTCGCGGACGATGTCGCCGTCTCCACCATGCTCGCGGCCGATCCCGCTCCGGCGGAAACCACCAGCCCGCTGTCCATGTTCGAGGCGCCCGCCAGGATCAAGGAGCGCCTCGAGGAGCTGAAGACGCAGGCCGACGTCTACCTGATGCGCGGCACGCGGGCCGAGGCGCTGTGGCGCATGGTGTGGGTGATCTTCTTCCTCTTCCTCGCCAAGAACGTCACGCAATACTTCGGCGCCATCCTCATGACCTACGTGGGCCAGCGGGTGATCAAGGACATGCGCGACGCGACGTTCGACGCCTTCACGCGCCTGCCGCTCAGCTTCTACCACCGCTATCGCGCCGGCGAGCTGATCAGCCGCGCCACCAACGACGTGCTCATCGCCCAGAAGACCGTGAACGTCAGCTTCACCAACCTGGTGCGCGACCCGTTGCTGATCGTCATGTACCTGAGCGTCTGCCTATTTATAAGCTGGCAGCTGACCCTCATCGCGCTGATGATCCTGCCGCTCTCGATGGGGGCGATCGTGCACATCGGCAAGAAGCTGCGCCGTTACAGCCACCACCAGCAGGAACGCATGGCCAGTCTGACCAGCGTGCTGCAGGAGACGGTCTACGGCATCCGCGTGGTGAAGGCCTTCGCGATGGAGGAGTTCGAGCGTCGCCGCTTCCTGGCCGAGAGCGAGCGGCTCTTCCGCGAGATCTTCAGGATCGACCGCATGCAGCGACTGTCGTCCCCGATCTCGGAGCAGCTGTCGGTGCTGGTCGCGCTCTTCATCCTATGGTTCGGCGGCCGCCAGGTGCTCGGCGAAGGCGTCCTCTCGCCGTCGCAGTTCATCACCTTCCTGGGCGCGCTGTTCCTGATGGTCCACCCCATCAAGGAGCTCAGCCAGGTCAACAACGCGATCCAGGAGGGCACCGCGGCGGCCGAGCGCATCTTCATCATCCTGGACGAAGCGCCCGAGGCGGACGACCCCTCCCTGCCGCCGCTGCCGCCCGTGCGCGGCCGCGTCGAGTTCCAGAACGTGAGCTTCGCCTACGCGACGGGCGAGGCCGTGCTGCGCGACATCGATCTCGTCGTGGAACCGGGCGAGGTGGTCGCCCTCGTCGGCAGCAGCGGCGCCGGCAAGTCCACCCTCGTCGACCTCATCCCGCGCTTCTACGACCCGCAGCAGGGCCGCATCCTGATCGACGGGCACGACATCCGCGGCGTCTCGCTCGCGTCCCTGCGCCGCGCGATGGGCATCGTCACGCAGGAGGTCATCCTCTTCAACGACACCGTGCGCAACAACATCGCCTACGGTCTGGCCGACGTGGACCAGGCGGCGGTCGAGGCGGCCGCCCGCGCCGCCAACGCGCACGACTTCATCACGCAGATGCCCCGGGGCTACGACACCCTGATCGGCGACCGCGGCACCATGCTCTCGGGCGGCCAGCGCCAGCGGCTGTCCATCGCCCGCGCCATCCTCAAGAACCCGCCCATCCTCATCCTCGACGAGGCCACCAGCGCGCTCGACACCGAGAGCGAGCAGCTGGTCCAGGAGGCGATCGACCGCCTGGTCAAGGATCGCACCACCTTCGTGGTCGCCCACCGCCTGTCGACCATCCGGGGCGCCGACCGCATCTACGCGCTGCGCGCCGGCCGCGTGGTGGAGAGCGGCGGCCACCAGGAGCTGCTGGATCGCGGCGGCGTCTACGCCGAGCTCTACAACCTGCAGTTCCGCGTGCAGGGAGCCTGAGCGTGGGTCACGGCCTGCTCGTGGTGAACACCAGCCGCAGCTGGGGCGGCAACGAGCACTGGGCCGTCCGCGTCGCCGCGGGCATGGCCGTGCGCGGCCACCGCGTGCGCTTCGCCTGGGCGCACCCTGTGGTCGGCGACCGCGTGGCGGCCGCGGGCCTCGACGGATTCCGTTGCGAACTGCGCGCCGATCTCGACCTCGCCGCCGCGTGGCGCCTGCGGGACGAACTGCGCCGCCTCGACGCCCGGGCCATCTTGACCACCAAGTGGCGCGAGTATCTTCTCGGCGGGCTGGCGGCGCACCTGGCGCGAGGCCCGCGCGCCGTGATGGGCCTCGGCCTGAAGGTGACCCCGCGGCGCGACCTCAAGCGTCGTCTCGTCTTCCACCTCGCCGACCGCGTCCTGGTCAACGCGCCCGAGATCCGCGACGTCCTCGCGACCACCGGTTGGATCGACGCGGACAGGATCGCCGTGGTGGTCAACGGCCTCGACCTCGCCTGGCACCGTCCGCGCTGGGAGGACGACCGTGCCGAGGCGGGACGACGGCTGCGCGCCCAGCTCGGCATCGCGACGGACGCCCCGCTGCTGGTCAACATCGGCAACCTCACGCCGCAGAAGGACCAGGCGAACCTGCTGCGCGCCGCCGCGCGGCTGCGCGCGACGCACCCGGCGCTGCGGGTGCTGATCGTGGGCGAGGGCTCCTTGCGGGCGCAGCTCGAGGCGCAGGCGGCCTCGTCCGGGCTCGCGACGACGGTGCTGATGCCCGGATTCCTGGCCGATGTCCGGCCGGCCCTGGCCGCCGCCGATCTCTTCGTCCTCTCGTCCGACAACGAGGGCATGGCCTGGGTGCTCATGGAGGCCGCGGCCGCCGGCCTGCCCGTCGTCACCACCGACGTGAGCGGCGCCCGCGCCTGCGTCGACGACGGCGTCACCGGCGCGGTGGTGCCGCCGCGCGACGCCGCGGCCCTGGCCGCCGCCGCCGACCGCCTCCTCGCCGGCGCCCGGCTCGGGGAGATGGGCCGCGCCGCCAGGAAACTCGCCGAGATCCGCTTTGACGAACGCCGCATGTTCGACGAGACGGAGACGGTCCTTTTCGCCTGATCCTCAAGTTCCTGCCGCCTCGGCCGATACCGGAGGCGACTAGTCGGGCCGTCTGGCCCCGGCCTCTCACTGGACCATGGGGTGCGCGACGCATGGCCGTCTGCGAGCAACTCATTTTCGGATTCCGACTCGACGGAACGCCGGGGCGGGACGTCCTGGCGTGCTCGCCGGGACTCGAGCCCGATTGCGCCCGCGAGGTGGTCGCGCTCTGTGAGGGGTGGGGCCGCGTGCCCGCCGAGGGTGTCCGCCGGGCCGTGCTGGTGTCGTGGCCGCTCGAGGCGCGGCTGGCCAGCATCCCCGGCCGCCTGCACGCCGTGGTGCACATCGGGACGGGGCTCAAGCCGCTGTTCCACGCGCTGGTGCTCGCCGAGAGCGAATTCGCGGCCTTCGGGCACGACCCCTTCGCCGTCGCGCGCGTGCAGGAGTTCGTCGACCTGGTCTTGCCGGGCCAGATCCTCACCCGCCGCGAGTTGCCGCCGCCGCCGTCGTCCCCGCCGGCGGATCTGGCGCCGCAGCGGCAGGATCTGGGATTCGTCGACGAGGCCCTGCGCCAGCTGCTGGTGAACCGGCGGCTGGAACTTCCGCTCGAGACCGCCAGCGAGGAGAGCGACCGCTTCCTCAACCTCCTGGTCTGCTGCCTGCCCGGACCGCTGCGACGCGATCTGCATTTCACGACCTGGACGCCCGGCGGCCGCAACGCCTGCACCCTCGCGGCCGTGCAGCGGGATGCCGCCTTCTACCGCGCCTGGCGCCCGTATCTGATGTCGCTGCCGCTGGGGCAGTTGACCACCAGCGCGGAGGAGTACGTCGTCCAGGTGCGCGGCAGGCTCGAGGCCGGCGATCTCGCCGGGCTCGCGCAGATCAGCCAGGGCGCCATCGTCGAGCTCGGCGTCCGGGCCGCGGCGCGCCCGGGCACGCTGGCGGCCACCGTGCCGCCGCCGGACGAACCGGTCCGCAAGCAACCGTCGCGACCCGCGCCGCCGCGGCCGACCGTCGGTGATCACCGCGCGTCGGCCCCGCGCGATCTGCCGCGCACCGGAGCCCGCTCGCGGCCCGTGCGGCGGCAGTCCGAGGCCAGCGTCGGCCGCCGGCTGGTGGTCCTCGCCGTGGTGGGCCTGCTCGTGGCCGGTGTGTACCACGTCTGGCGCGCGACCGGCTGGCAGGGGCTGTCGCCTCTTGGACGGGTGCCCGGCGTCAACCTGCATGCCAATCCCAACTACGGCATCCTCGACGTGGGACGACTCCACGACGACGCCCTGCGCGCGACCGAGACCGGCCACACCCAGGCGGCCCTCCAGCAGGCCGCCCAGTTGCTCGACACCCAGGCCCAGAACTACCTCGAGCAGGTCGGCGCCACCCTCGCCAGCGGCGGGCGCGGCGACATCCATGCCGCCGCCGAGGCGTTGCCGGCGGACCGGCTCGCCGAGAAGGGCGAGCGTCTGGCCGACGAACTGCGCCGCCTCGCCCTCGCCGACGTGTCCCTCCTGGAGGGCACGCGCTGGCGGGACCTCAGCAAGCTCGACAGCCGCCAGCTCGCGGCCAGGCACGACTCCCTGCTCACGGCTCGCGGCGGCGCCCCCACCGGCGCCATCTGGACCCTGATGGACCGGCGCCTGGGCGAGGTGCGCACCGCCCGCCAGCGGGTGACCACGCTCGACCGCGTGCAGGGGCTGCTCGGCGAGCGGGCCTGGCGGCCGGGGTGGGAACGCGAACTCGCCGACGCGGGCCGCAAGCTCGACGCGGCCAAGTCCGGCGGCGCCGCGCGGTGGTCGGCCGCGGCTCGCGCGCTCGCCCGGCTCAAGCAGGCCGAGCAGGAGGTGGACTTCGGCGCCGCGGCCCTCACCCTCGACGACCCCACCGCGGCCTGGCGCGCGGGACCGGTTGCGGCCGCGCTGCCCGAGGTGCAGCGCGCGCTGACGGCGTTCGGCGACCAGATGCCGCCGGCGCTGCTCGCGGCGACGGTGCGCTTCTACGACGACCTCGCGCGCGGCTGGGCGCAAACCGAGGGTACGCCCCCCGACCAGCTCGCAGCCCTGATCCGGGGTCTGGAGCAGAACCCCGCCGTCGTCTTCGACCGCGCCGCCTATGCCGACCACGTTCACCGGCTCGGCGTGGGCGTGGTGCAGGGCCTGCGGGCCCGCGGCGTCGCGGCCGACGCGGTGCCGGATGCGGTCTTCCCCGGCGGGCGCCGGGACGAGACCCTGTCCTTCCTGGCGGCCGCCGGCGAGGGACGCGACAGCAGCGGCTGGCATCGCGAGGCCGCGGCCTTCCAGGAGCCGTTCTTCGCCCGCTGGGCGGCACGTCTCGCGCGGCAGGCCGACGCCACGCGCGTCGCGCGCTCGGTGGGCTTCGAGACGTCCTATGCGCAGCTCGCGGCCCAGGCGCGCGCTCTCTCGGCGTCCATCGCCCGCCAGGAAGATCCGGCCGAGGCCTATCGCGAACTCTGCGCGGAAGCCACGCTGCTGCTGCGCGACCACCCCGACGGCTTCGCCGCGCAGCCGGACCTCAACCGCCGGTGGCGGCGCGTCGAGGCCCTCCGGACCGCGCTGGCCTCCCCGTTGCCGCTCGTGCTGGGCGATGTGACCGTCCGCCTCGAACCGGGGGCCTCGGACGGATCGCCCGTGCTCGTGGAGTTCGAGGCCGGCGGTCGCCGGTCCGTCTCGTCCCCGATCGCGCTCAGTCCCGCCGCCCCCGCCGGCAGCGGCTGGGTGGGCACCACCGCGGTCAACTGGCGCGTGGCCCCGGCGACGGGCGAGCGCCTCGGCGTGCGCGTGTTGCGCGCCGCCGACCGGCGAGCCCTGGTCACGCTGGACTACGACCCCTGGCTCGAAGCGTCCGGCCCGGAGGTCCTCAAGCGCTTCCAGCCGGGAGAGGGCGGCCGCGTCGCCTGGCGGCTCGGGAACGACTACTGGTCCGCGCTGAATCTGCCCGACCTCGATTGACCGCGCAACAACCCTGCCCCGGTCGCGTACCAACCCGAACGTCACCCGTTTCCGTTCTCGGAGGTTCCGCCATGACCAGGCTCAGGATACTCGTCGCCGGCGTCGCCCTGCTCGCATCCGTCGCCGCCTTCGCGGGGGACGACGGCCCCCGCAACGTGGTGATCGTCGGCGAGAACGGCGAGAAGGCCACGTTGACCCTCGACGGCTCGCGCCTGACGGTGACCGCCGAGGAAGGGAACGACATCTCGGTCCACGAGGTCGACCTCGCCGAGGTCGCCGCGATGGTCGACGAGGCGCTCGAGGGCGCCATGGTCGGCCTGCAGGCGGCCCTGGACGGCCTCGCCGAGCAGGACATCCAGGTGCGCGTCGATCCCGACCATCAGTTCGTCGTGGAGGCCGACGGCCAGACCACCTCCATCGATCTGGATGAGATCATGAACGCCGTCGCCCAGGCCATGGACGACATCTCCGTGGACATCGAAGGCGTGGACCTGGAGGAAGCCGAACTGCAGGAGGAGATCGCAGCGTTGCGCGCCGAGATCGACCAGCTGCGATCCGAGCTGAAGCAGAAGTGAGGGCTCGTCCGACGTCGTCCCGCTAGCTCCTGGCGGCGCCCGCAATCCCGGCTTCCCCCTTGGCCGGGAGCGCCGCCAGGGGCAACTCCAGCAACTCGCCCAGGTTCGCGATCTGCCAGTCCGCCTCGCTCAGTTCGCGGGAATCGCCGAATCCGTACAGGCAGCCGACGGTGTAGGCGCTGGCCGCCCGTCCTGCCTCGACGTCGTGGATCCGGTCGCCGATCACGGCTGCCTGCGCGAAGCCTCGGGTCAGGTGACGGACCATGCCCGACTTGTGCCTGGCCAGGCGCTGCCGGACGGCGTGCTCCAGGGAGAGGGTCCGGCTGAAGAATCGTCCGAGCCGGTGCACCTCGACCACGGCCTGGAAGTAGGGTTCCGTGGCGTTGCTGTAGAGGGCCAGCGGGTGCCCGCGCTCGGCGAGCGCCGCCAGCGTGTCCTCGACGCCGGGGTAGAGTTCGCTGGCGCCACGATGCAGTGCGGCCACCTCGGCCCGCGTCGAGCGCACCTCGAACTCGCTGGCGAAGGCGTCGTGCAGGTCGCGGGGAACCGAGTCCGGGTCGAAGGAGACGCGGAAGAACATCGAGGCCGGCAGCCCCATCGCGCCGCAGACCCGGGTCCGGTCGAGGTCCGGCGCCCGCAGGGAGAAGTGCCCGTAGGTCTCGGCGAGCCCCTCGAGGACGGCGTCGATCACGGCGCTGCGAGCATCGACCAGGGTCCCGTCGGTGTCGAAGACGAGGGCGGGGATCATCGCGGCTCCTGGGTTCAGGCTTCGAGAAATGGGAAGATCTCCTCGTCCGTGGGGAAGCGGCCTTGCCGCTTCTTCGAGAACACCAGTTTCCCGCCGACCGTGACCTCGAACACGCCGCCGCTCGAGGGGATCAGCACGGGCTCGATCCCGAAACGGGCGGTGATGCGGCCAGCCAGACCGGCGGCCGTCGGTTCGTAGTTTCAGATCTGGCAGTACTCGATGCGCACGTCCATGCGGACTCCTTCGCCGCGCCGATCAGAACTGCAGCAGCGGCTTCGGCCAGGCCGCGAGGGTCTTCTCGAAGCTCGCCGGCGTGAAGTCGTCGATGTGCACCACGCTCGCCTTGCCGCCGCCGAGGATCACGTCGTGGATCCGGTCCTGGATGCGATTGGAGCGGTCCTCGAGCAGGTTGCGCGTGGTGTACCAGTCGCTGAACAGCCGCCGTCCGATCACGGAGTGCAGCTGGATGCCGTTGACGATCATCCGGTCGAAGGCCTGGATCTTGAAATCGCCTTGCTTCAGCCCGAACAGGATCACGTCGCCGCCGCGCCTGGTCGCGTGGATGGCGTTGTTCACGCTGGTGTTGAAGCCGGCCATCTCGAGGCTCACGTCGGCCCCGAGGCCGCCGAAGGCGTCACGCACCTGCTGGACCAGTTCCTTGTCGGCGGACCAGCCGTTCTTCGCGGTGCTGGCGACGTCGAGCTGGATCACGTCGTCCGCGCCCAGGAGCTTGGCCATCTCGATGTTGTGGGCCATCGGCTCGACGCCGATGACGCGCGTCGCGCCGAGCGCCCGCGCGACCATGATCGCGAACAGGCCGATGGTGCCGCAGCCGAAGACGGCCACGTTGCGGCCGCGCAGGTCGGCGATGGAGGCGGCGTGCACGGCGTTGCCGAAGGGCTCCTGCACCGCGGCGACTTCGAGGCGGATCTTGCGGGGGTCCGTCGGCCAGAGGGTCTTGGCGGGCAGCTTGATGTACTCCGCGAAGCAGCCGTCCTGGCCGATGCCGATGATGATGTCGTTGGCGCAGATGTGATTCTGGCCGATGCGGCACTGATAGCAGACGTCGCAGACGATGTGCGACTCGGTGGAGACGATGTCCTTCTGCCGGTAACCGTACTGCGCGGAGGCGCGCCGGCCGACCTCCACCACCTCGCCGACCATCTCGTGGCCGATGGTCCGCACCGCCTTCTGCTCGCGCTTCAGGCTGTCGAAGATCATCCCCTTGAAGGCGACGCGATTCCAGATCCCGCGATCGCTGCCGCAGAAGCCGCTGTAGATGATCTTGACGATGACCCGGTCGGCATCGGCCGGGTCGTCCGGGTCTAGGCGGGGGCGGCTCACCTCGCGACGTTCGAAACCGCGGGTCGTGTCCCAGGGCATGGTCGACTTGTCGTATACGAGAGCCTTCATCGTCGCGGGCTGCACGCGGAGACCTCCTGGTTGGTCCGGCGAGGGGGCAGGGCGGAGGCCCTGCGCGAGGCAGGGCCAAATTAACCTGCGAGCACGTCGGCGGCAAACCCCGGGTTCCGCGCGCCAGGACTAGTTGAGGCGGCCGCCGGCTTCCCAGGCGTCGTCCCAGTCGCCGCCGCGGGATTCCTTCTCCTCCTCCGCCAGGAGGTCGTCCAGCGAGAGCACGTCCTTGTCCTCGAGATCCTCGGTCGTCGGCGCCGAGGGGCGGCGGAGCATGCCGCTGGCCTTGAGGTCGCGCAGCAGCTGATCGAGGCCGCCGATGGCGATGGCGCCGGCGGCGGCTTCCATCGCGGAGGCCTGCTTGCGGAGGCCGGGCAGCTCGACGTCGTCCATGGTCTGCGGATCGGCGGCGATCAGGTCCGGCAGCGGCGTGCCTTCCCGCTCGCAGAAGCGCGCGACCAGCTCGTCGGCGAGGTCGAAGTAGGCGCGGCTGCCGCGGCAACGCCGGTCGTAGATGACCGCCGGCTTGCCGCGCAGGGCCATCTCGCTGAGCCGGGTGCTGCGCGGCACGGCGGCGGCGAAGAGGACCGGCCCGAACTCGTCGGCGACGCGGGCGGAGACGTGGCGGCTCATGCGGGTACGGTCGTTGGTCATGGTCAGGAAGATGCCCTCGATCTCGAGCGGACGTTCGAGCCCCTCGGCGTCGCTGACGCCGCGCGGGCCGAAGACCTGGTCGCGGAAGCTGTCGACCGTCGCGATGAGCGTGCCGAGGGAGTCGCGGCAGAGCTCCTCCGCCTGGACCGGAACCAGGTAGCTGTCCGACGCCTGGAGGGCGGCGCGGGTCGCGGGGGAGAGGCTCGGCGGGCAGTCGATGAGGATGGTGTCGTACAGGTTGCGGGCGCGGTCGACCTGACGGACGAAGAGGTCCACCTGATCGCGCATCGCGGCGAGATAACGCTCCTCGTCCTCGAGGCTGGCGATGCGGCTCGAGACCACGAACAGGTTCTTCAGGGGCGTCGTCTGGGCGAGGTGGGTGAGCGGCGTGTTCTTCTCGAAGAGGTCGAGCAGGCCGCCGTCGAGATCCTCGATGCCGTAGCCGAGCGAACGGCTCACGCCGCACTGCGGGTCGACGCCGATGATGAGCACGGAATGGCCGGAGAGGGCGAGGGCGGCGCCGAGGTTGACCGTCGACGTCGTCTTGCCGACGCCGCCCTTGCGGCTGACGACGCTGATGACCCGCGCGGTGAGGGTGTTCCAGGGTGTGCGGCGCTTGGGCGAATCGTTGACCATCGAAGCATCTCCTTGGGCTCTGTGACAAGAGCGCAAATTATCCGCTATCTCCGGGTTTCGACAAGTGAAATCGAGTGGCCAGCCTTAAAAATGCCCGCTGATGGGGGATATTCAGACTTGGCATTTGTGCGTCCGCCCGCGGCGCATAACTTTGGCCAGGGGAGCCAGGACACCAGAGGAGTTCGCGGGATGACCGGGAAAATCGCCGTCGGCGGGATCACCAGGACGGATGGCCTCGTGCTCGTGCGCGTGCTCGGGTCGCCGTCCGGCCGCCCGTTCGTCGGCCGGGTGCTCTCGGAACTCGGGCGGGCGGGGATCAACATCGTCTGCGTCGCGTCGTTCACGGATGCCGGCCGGCGGGCGAACCTCTGCCTGGCCATCGCCGGCTCCGACCTCGACCAGGCTCTGGGCCTGCTGCAGGACATTCGCGACGAGGTGGGCGCGGAGCGGATCGAGACCCAGCGGGGTTGCAGCGCCGTGTCCGTGTACGGCCCCCAGTTCAGCAGCAGCCCGGCGATCGGCGGACGGCTCTTCGAGGCGACGGCCGCCGCCGGCGTCGACGTGCACATGATCAGCACGTCGTTCACCACCATCGCCTTCCTCGTCGACAGCGCCCAGGCCGACGGGGCGGTCGCGCAGCTCCGCGAGACATTCCTGGTGCCGTGATCAGTAGCTGAAGCCGCTGCCGCCGATGAACTCTCGCAGCAGCGAGGTGGGCGGCACCTCCCGCGCGTCGATGGGCAGCAGCGTCGCCAGCAGGTCGATCAGGCTGCGCGCGGTGCCGTAGTTCGGGTCGTCGATGGTCACGGCGGCGAGTCGCGGCTCGGCCCAGAGCTTGAGAACCGCCAGTTCGTAGGGCAATCCCGAATTGAAGAAGATGTCGGCCTGATCCTGGTACGGGAAGATGTGGCGCTCCTCGCCGGCGCGCACCTTGGGCCAGCGCGCGAGGGTGTCGCTGGCGTTGTAGCCGCGGAACATCGCGTCGCGCACGATGCGGCGGAAGAGCCGGGTGCGCGAGGTGCGGATGTAGCTCGTGTTGTCGATGTTCATGTGGCTGAGCGCCGACACGTAGATCAACAGCTTGTTGCGGTGAGCCACCGAGGCGCTGAGGCGCGGGTTCAGGGCGTGGATACCCTCGACGATCAGGGGCTGGCCGCGTTCGAGGCGCGTCGGCTCGGGGCGGGGACGACTGGTCCCGCTGTGGAAGTCGTACACGGGCAGGTGGACCGCCTCGCCCTCCAGCAGCGCGTGCAGGTGCTGGTTGAACAGGTCGAGACGCAGGGCGCCAAGGGCCTCGAAGTCGTAATCGCCGTCGGCGCCGCGCGGGGTCTCGTCCCGGTCGACGAAGTAGTCGTCGAGGCTCAGGGCGAAGGGCCTGTAGCCGAGCACGCGCAACTGGATGGTCAGGCGCTTGGCGAAGGTCGTCTTGCCGCTGCTCGAGGGGCCGGCCACCATCACCAGGCGGCCGTCGGCCGGCATCTCGGCGACCTGGGCCGCGGTCTGGACGAAGACCTGGGCGTGACGGGCCTCGCTCAGCTGGATCAGCTCCGGCGTGCGGCCCTGGACGACGAAGCGGTTGAGATGCCCCATGTCCGGCAGGTCGATGAGCCCCAGCCAGTCGGCATGCTCGCGGAGGGTGGCCAGGAGCTTCGGCTGGTGGCCGGGTTCCAGCAGCCGGTCGGGATTTCCCGGCGGGCCCACTTGCAGGATGAAGCCCGGCAGCTCCGGCACCAGGCGGAAAGCGCGCGAATACCCCGTCGACGGCAGCTGACGCCCGTAGAAGAGATGCTGGACGCCCTCGATCCGGTAGAGCTTGAGCGAGTCGCGGCGCAGGTACTGGGCGACGTTGGTCTCGGCGGGACGACCCTGGTCGCGGCCGCGCTTGATGAGGGTGCGCAGGCCGTAGACGTGAGGCACGATGGCCAGGTCGGCGGCGACCAGTTCGCGCATCCGCTGCTCGAGGGAGGCGACGTCGTCCACGGTGAGGTCGCGGCGGCCGACCAGGCGGCAGTGCACGCCGCGGCCATAGCTGAACTCGATGCGCAACTCGTTGTCCGGAAAGAGCTGCTCGGCGGCCGCGGCCAGGATGAAGCTCGCCGTGCGCAGGATCGTGGGCTGGGTGCGCCGGTCCCGCAGCCGGTAGAGCCCGATCTCCTCGCCGCCGAGCAGCCGCTCGTGCAGGTCGGTACGGCGGCCGTTGATCGCGGCCATCGCCACCGGGTTCTCCGCCCGGGAATCCGTCTCGCCCCGGGCCTGCAGGACCTCGCGGAGGGCCGTGCCGGGCTCGATCTCCACCCGCCGTCCGTCGATCTCCACGCTGGTCAACATGGTCGACATGCTCGCCTCCTGGCTGCGACTACGACTTGTCAGACGTCGACGACTTGCTATCATGAGCCGGCGTGGCGCCGGAGGATCCGGACTCGGCCTTGGCGGGGGCCGGCTTGCGGCGGCTGTCGTTGACGTAGAACCCCGAGCCGCGGAAGACGATGCCGGTGCCGCCGCTGATCAGGCGCTGGACCTTGCCGCGGCAGCGCGGGCAGCGCTGGCGCGCGGGGGCCGTGATCGGCGCCTCTTCCTCGAACGCATGGTTGCACTTCGTGCACTCGTACTCGTAGGTTGGCATGAGTTCTCCTCGCAAGCGTGTCAGGTCGGCTGCTGGCGGACGCTAAAATATCGCCGCTCGGTGCGGCGGGCGCCAGGGCCGACAGCCAAACAAGGAAGGTCTCGAGATGAAGATCGCCATCAACGGATTCGGACGGATCGGGCGCGCGGTGTACCGCATCCTGCACGAGCGCGAGGGTGTGGACGTCGTCGCCGTCAACGACCTCTTCGATCCCGCCGCCCTGGTGCACATGCTCAAGTACGACTCCGTCTACCGCCGCTTCCACGGCCAGGCGACCCTCGAGGGCGACACGCTCAAGACCGACAAGTTCAAGACCAGGATCACGGCCCTGAAGGATCCCAAGGCCCTGCCGTGGGGCGAGCTGGGCGTCGATTTCGTGGTCGAGTCGACCGGCGTCTTCCGCTCCAAGGCGCAGTGCCTGGCCCACATCGAGGCCGGCGCGCGCAAGGTCCTGCTGACCGTGCCGCCCAAGGACGCTATCGACGCCATGGTGGTCCTCGGCGTGAACGACGCCGACCTCAAGCCCGAGCACCAGGTGGTCTCCAACGCCTCCTGCACCACCAACTGCCTGGCGCCCATGGCCTACGTGGTCGACAAGGCCTTCGGCATCGAGCGCGGCCTGATGACGACGGTGCATGCCTACACCAACGACCAGCGCCTGGTCGACATGCCGCACTCCGACCCGCGCCGCGCCCGCGCCGCGGCTCTGAGCATCATCCCGACCACCACCGGCGCCGCCCGCGCCGTGGGCAAGATCCTGCCGCACCTCAACGGCAAGCTCGACGGCGTCTCGCTGCGCGTGCCGACGCCGACCGGCTCGGCCGTCGACCTGGTCGCCGTCCTGAGCAAGAAGGTCACCGCCGAGGACATCAACGCCGTGATGAAGGAGGCCGCCGCGACCCCGCGGTTCAAGGGCATCCTCTCCTACTGCGAGGACCCGATCGTCTCGGCGGACATCGTCGGCGATCCACACAGCTGCATCTTCGACGCCCTGAGCACCTCGACGCTCGACGGCACCATGGTCAAGCTGCTGGCCTGGTACGACAACGAGTGGGGCTACAGCCAGCGGGTCTGCGACCTTCTGCGCCTGATGCAGAAGGTCGGCTAGTCCGCGACCGCCAACACGACGCGCGGGGGCCGGCCACGGCTCCCGCGCATTTGCTTGCGCGGGCGTTTCGGGGTAGAATCATCCGGCATCTCTTCGTCCCCGGTGCCATGGAGGTCGGATCATGCGGCTGCTCTCCCTGCTCGTGCTGACGTGCTTCGCCCTGCCGGCCGCGGCGCAGGTGGTGCCCTACACCTTGCCGCCCACCGCCAGCCCCTTCGCGCCGGCGCACGCCGCGGACCTCTGGCGGCTGAACGAGTCCCTGCTCAAGGGCCGGGCGGCGCAGAAGGCCCTCCAGCAGGACGGCGGCGAGACGCCGGGCATGGCGCTCTACGACGTGACCTGGTACGACCTCTTCCTCACCCTGGCCCCCGCCGGCCACCTGCTCACCGGCGAGGTTACCGTGCGGGCGACCGTGACCGGTCCCGTCTTGCAGGACCTGGATCTGCACCTGGCCGACAACCTGACGGTCAGCGCGGTCCGCGCCGGCGCGACGCCGCTGGGATTCGTCCACGCCAACGGCGTGCTGACCGTCGACCTCGGACGGAACTACCTGCAGGGCGAGGCGCTCGAGGTGGTCGTCGCCTATGCGGGCGATCCGCAGGGCGATGCCTTCGGCTGGAGCAACGTCGGCGGACAGGACCTCATCTGGACCCTGAGCGAACCTTACGGCGCGCGCACCTGGTGGCCGTGCAAGGACCTCAACAGCGACAAGGCGGACGGCGCCGACATCCGGGTCCGGGTGCCGGCGAACCTGACCGTCGCCAGCAACGGCAAGCTCATGTCGCAGCAGAGCGGCGGCGGCCAGACCACCTACCACTGGCGCGAGAGCTTCCCGATCTGCACCTACCTGATTTCCCTCGCCGCCCACCCGTACGTGGTGTACTCGGACTGGTACGTCTCGGCGGCGGGCGATTCGCTCGAGATCCGCAACTTCGCGATCCCCTTCTACGAGCAGCAGGCTCGCAACGGCTACGCCCAGGTGCCGCAGATGATCGCCGCCTTCGCCGAGGGCTTCGGCGAGTACCCGTTCATGGGCGAGAAGTACGGCCACGCGCACTTCCCGTGGGGCGGTGGCATGGAGCATCAGACGTGCTCGAGCATGTCCTACAACTGGTATGCGCAGACCTTCGTCGCCCACGAGCTGTCGCACCAGTGGTGGGGCGACATGATCACCTGCAAGACCTTCCACGACATCTGGCTCAACGAGGGCTTCGCGACCTGGGCCGAGGCCTACTGGCGCGAGCAGAGCGAGGGCCCGGCGGCGTACTACGAGGAGATGGAGGCGGCGCGCTACACAGGCGCCGGCACCATCTACGTCGAGGATCCGTCCGACTTCGGCGGGATCTTCTCCTACGCCCTAAGCTACCTCAAGGCGAGCTGGGTGGTGCACATGCTGCGCGGCGTCCTCGGCGACGAGGATTTCTTCGCGGGCCTCGCCGCCTACCGGGCGCAGTTCGCCTACGGCGCCGCGAGCACGGAGGACCTGCAGGCCGTCCTGGAGCAGGTGTCCGGTCGCGACCTCGGTCCCTTCATGCAGCAGTGGATCCACGGCGAGTACTACCCGCAGTACCAGTACTCCGTGGTGATCAGCCCACACGGCGACGACAGCCTGGCGCAGGTGAACATCACGCAGGTCCAGACGAACGCCGGCGTGTTCACCATGCCGATCCAGCTCGCCTTCTACGGCCCCGACGGCTGGATCTACCGCACCGTGGAGAACGATCGCCGCGCCCAGAACTACAGCCTGATCCTGCCCGGCACCGTCTGGGTGATGGAATTCGACCAGGGCAACTGGATCCTCTGCGAGAAGATGCCGGTGAATCCGACGACGGCGCCCCTGCCTGCGGCGGACGGCCTGCGCCTCGCCGCCGCCCCCAACCCGTTCAATCCCGCCACGCAGCTCAGCTTCACGCTGGCGCGAACCTCGGTCGTCGAGCTCGCCATCTTCGACGCCCGCGGCCGCCGCGTGCGCGCCCTGGCGGCCGGCGAAACCTTCGCCGCCGGCCGGCACGACCTGCGCTGGGACGGGTGCGACGCCGCCGGCCGGGCGGTCGCCGCCGGAGCCTACCTCGCCAGGCTGCGGGCCGGCGACGAGGTCGAGATCCAGAAGCTGACCCTGGCGAAGTGACCGGGCGCGACGACGGGGTGGACAACCGGCGACTCCGGCCCGATCATGCGGGGCCATGGAACTCCTGAGCATCGTCCTGCCGATCTTCCTCGTGATCGCCGTCGGGCGCGTGCTGCGCCTTTGCGGGCTGGTCCCGCCCGCGGTCGACGCGGCCTTCTCGCGGCTGGTCTTCAACGTCTCGGCGCCCGCGCTGCTCCTGCGCAGCGCCGCGCGCACGTCCCTCGCCGACGCCGCCTACCCGCGCCTGCTCGCCGTGCTGATCGCGGTCACGGTGGTGCTCGCGCTGGCGGTCTACGCGGCGGCCCGGCGGCTCCCGCCGGCGCGACGCGGGGTCTTCGCGCAGGGCGCGCACCGCAGCAACATGGTGTTCGTGGGTCTGCCCATCGTGGTCAACGCGTACGGAGAGCCGGGTCTCGCGGCCGGTGCCGTCGTCATCGGCGCGATGGTGGTGGTCTACAACCTGCTGGCCGTGCTGCTGCTCGCGTTGCCGCACCGCACGCGCAGCGCCCGTTCGCCCGGCCTGTGGGTCGACGCCGCGCTGCGCAGCCTGCGCAACCCGCTGATCCTGGGTTGCGGGATCGGCATGCTCTGGTCGGCAACCGGACTGGGCATGCCCGTGGTGGTCGACCGCACCCTCGAACTGGTCGGCCGCATCGCGCTACCTCTCGCGCTGCTCTCGGTGGGAGCGGGCCTGGACCTGCGCGAACTGCGGGCCGAGATGGTCCCCACGTTGCTCGCGAGCGGGCTGAAGCTGGTGGTCTACCCGGTCGGGATCTGGCTCGGCCTGCGCGCCATCGGGCTCGGCGGCCTGGCTCTGGCCGTGCCGGTGCTCCTGCTGGCGTCGCCCACCGCGGTCACCAGCTACGTCATGGCGCGCGAGATGCAAGGCGACGAACGCCTGGCCGGCGCCATCGTCGTCGGCACCACCCTCGTGTCGCTCGCGACCTACGTCGGGTGGCTGGCGCTGCTGCGGGGGAGCTGACCGTGGTTCTGCTGCTGGCCGCGTCGCTCCTCTGGTCCTTCTCCTTCGGGCTGATCAAGGGACACCTGACGGGGCTCGATCCCTGGCTGGTCTCGTTCCTGCGGCTGGCGCTGGCGGCGCTCGCCTTCCTGCCCTGGACCCTGCGCCGGCGGCCGCCGCGCCGCGTGATCGGCCCGGCCCTGGCTCTGGGTGCCGTCCAGTTCGGGTTGATGTACGCGCTGTACATCGCGTCGTACGCCTACCTGCCGGCCTACGGGGTGGCGCTGTGGACCATCTTCACGCCCCTGTACGTCGTGCTGCTCGACGGCGCCCGCACTCGGCGCCTGAGCGCGCGGACCATCGCCGCCGCCGCGCTCGCGGTCGGCGGCGCAGCCCTGGTGCTCGCGGACACCTCGGGAGCGGGCTCCCTGCCCGGCGTGCTGCTGGTGCAGGGGTCGAACCTGTGCTTCGCGGCGGGACAGCTCGGCTACCGGCGCCTGGCACGGCGGGTGGCCGCCGAGTCCGGACTCCTGGGCTGGATGTACCTCGGGGCGACGGCGCTGGCGGCGGGGGGCCTGCTGCTGGCCGGCAGCCGCGGCGGCGGCCTGCCGGACCGTGAGGCATGGATCGTGCTAGTCTACCTGGGCCTGGTGCCCACGGCGGTTGGTTTCGCGCTCTGGAACCGTGGTGCGGCGCGCACGAATAGCGGTATCTTGGCCGTGGTCAACAACCTGAAGGTCCCGCTGGCCGTCCTGGTCTCCTCGCTCGTGTTTGCCGAGCACGTGGACGACCGGCGCGTTCTTGCCGGGCTGGCCTCGGTGGTCGTCGCCGTGTTCGTCGCCGGAAAGCGTCCTCACAAGGAGTGATCATGCTCGACCTGAGTTACCTGGGGCTCACGAATCTCGAGAAGGTCTACCACAACCTGGCGACGCCCGCGCTCGTGGAGGAGGCGGTCCGCCGTCGCGAGGGCCACCTCTCGCATCTCGGTCCGCTGGTCACGCGCACCGGCCAGTACACCGGCCGCTCGGCCAACGACAAGTTCGTGGTCAAGTCCTCCGGCAGCGAGAGCAAGATCTGGTGGGGCAAGCACAACAAACCCTACGAACCGGCGCTGTTCGACAACATGCTGCGCCGCCTGCAGGCCTACCTGCAGGGCCGCACCATCTTCGTCCAGGACGCCTACTGCGGCGCCGACCCCGACTACCGCATCCGCGTGCGCGTGGTCACCGAGACCGCGTGGCACAGCATGTTCGTGCGCAACATGTTCATCCGCGAACACGACCAGGAGACGTTGAAGAACTGGCCGACGGACTTCACTGTTCTGCACTGCCCGAACTTCCACGCCATTCCCGAGATCGACCACACCAACAGCGAGGTCTTCATCCTCCTCGATTTCGACCGCAAGCTCGTCGTCATCGGCGGCTCGAGCTACGCCGGCGAGATCAAGAAGTCGATCTTCACGGTGATGAACTACCTGCTGCCCCAGCGCGGCGTCCTCAGCATGCACTGCTCGGCGAACCAGGGCCACGCGGGCGACGTCGCCCTGTTCTTCGGCCTCTCGGGCACCGGCAAGACCACCCTCTCCAGCGAGGCCGACCGCGCGCTCATCGGCGACGACGAGCACGGCTGGTCCGACGCTGGCGTCTTCAACTTCGAGGGCGGCTGCTACGCGAAGGTCATCCGCCTCGACGCCGAGGCCGAGCCGGAGATCTTCCAGACCACGCGCCGCTTCGGCACCATCCTCGAGAACGTCGCCATGGAGATGATCAGCCGGCGCACCGACCTCGCCGACGCATCCCTGGCCGAGAACACGCGGGCGAGCTACCCGATCACGCATCTGCCGAACATCGTGCCTTCGGGACGCGGCGGACACCCGCAGAACATCGTGATGCTCACCGCCGACGCCTTCGGCGTCATGCCCCCGGTCGCGAAGATGACGCCGGACCAGGCGATGTACCACTTCATCAGCGGCTACACGTCGCGAGTCGCCGGCACCGAGCGCGGCGTCACCGAGCCCTCGGCGACCTTCAGCGCCTGCTTCGGCGCGCCCTTCATGGCCCTGCATCCCACGGTCTACGCCGATCTGCTCGGCAAGAAGATCGCCAGGCACAAGGCGAACTGCTGGCTCGTGAACACCGGCTGGACGGGTGGCGCGTACGGCACCGGCCAGCGCATGCGCATCCAGCACACGCGCGCCATGATCCGCGCCGCGTTCAGCGGCGAGCTCGACAAGGCGGGCTACGACGCCGACCCCGTGTTCGGCGTCCTGGTGCCCCGCGCCTGCCACGGCGTGCCGCAGGACGTGCTGCGGCCGCGCAACACCTGGCAGGACACCGGCGCCTACGACGAGCAGGCGCGCCGCGTCGCCGGGCTGTTCAACGAGAATTTCAAGGCTTACGCCGACGCGGCGACGGAGGCGATCAAGGCCGCGGCGCCGAACCCCGAAGGCATGCCGACCAAATAGTCGTCCTGATGGCAGATCGCCGCGGCCCCGTTGCGACGAGCAGCGGGGCCGCGCGGCTTTCAGCGCGGCTGGACGGCGGTCCGGTCGGCGGCGTATGCTCCCGTCCGCGTCACGGATCGGTCGGGACGGGGAGTCGCATGGCATTCACGGTCGCGGATCTGCAGGTCCTCTTCGAGGACAACCACCTGCTCGGCGTCGTCAAGCCGGCGGGCGTGCTCGTGCAGGGAGACAGCTCCGGTGACGAGACGTTGCTGGACGTGGCCCGGGGGTACCTCAAGCAGGCCTACGCCAAGCCGGGCAACGTCTACCTCGGGCTGGTGCACCGGCTCGACCGGCCGGTCTCCGGCGTCGTCCTGCTCGCGCGCACCAGCAAGGGCGCCTCGCGCCTGTCGGCGCAGTTCCGCGAGGGGACGCCGGTGAAGACCTACCTGGCCGTGATCGAGGGACGGCTGCCCGCCGCCGCGGACGAGCTTCACGCGCACCTGGCCGCGCACGGCGACGACCAGGGCGTGACCCGCGCCGCCGCGGCGCCGTTCGCCGGCTCCCGGGAAGCCAGCCTCCGCTACCGCGTGATGGCCACGGCCCGCGACCGCAGCCTGGTGGAGATCGATCTGCTCACCGGTCGCCGCCACCAGATCCGGGCGCAGTTCGCGCTGGCCGGCTGCCCGATCTGGGGCGACCGCAAGTACGGATCCCGCCACGACCTCGCCGGACGGATCGCGCTGCACGCGGCGCGCCTGGAGGTCCGGCACCCGATCGACGGCCGGCCCGTGGTGCTCGCCGCGCCGCCGCCGGACGGCTGGCCCTGGCCGGCGCCGTGACGTATGCTTGGGACGATCCCCAACCTGGAAGCGATGATGCCTGATCTGGACGTGACCATCATCGGCGGCGGCATCGTCGGCTGTGCCGTGGCGGCGGAGTGCGTCGGCCGGGGCCTGACCACCGTGCTCCTGGAACGCGAACCGGCGCTCGCCCGCGGCACCACCAGCCGCAACAGCGAGGTGGCCCACGGCGGCATGTACTACGCCGAAGGCTCGGCCAAGGCTCGCCTGTGCGTCCGCGGGCGTCGGTTGCTGAAGACGTTCTGCGAGATGAACGGCCTGCGTTACCGGGAATGCGGCAAGCTCATCGTCGCCGTTTCGCCCGCCGAATTGCCCGAGCTCGAACGACTCCACCAGCTCGGCGTCGCGAACGGCGTCGAGGACCTGGAGCTCCTGGACCGCGCCGGCGTCGAGCGTCTCGAACCGGACGTGGCGGCGGTGGCCGCGCTGCACTCGCCCCGCACCGCGATCCTCGATGCCGAGGGCACCGCGAAGGCCTTCGCCGCGCGGGCGCGGGCCGGCGGCGCCGAGATCATGACCGGCAGCGAAGCGACCGGACTGGCACCCGACCATCTCGGGTGGCGTGTGTCGGTGCAACCGGCGGCCGGGTCCGGCCGCCAGGGCTGGTCCCACACCAGCCGCTGGGTGGTCAACGCGGCGGGTCTGCACAGCGACCGCGTCGCCGCGCTCGCCGGCGTCGACCTCGATGCCCGCGACTGGCGGCTGCAGTGGGTCAAGGGCAACTACTTCACCATCTCGCCGCGGCACGACGGCCGCGTGTCCCGCCTCGTCTATCCCGTGCCGCCGGCGGATGGCTCGAGCCTGGGCATCCACCTGTGTCTCGACCTGGCGGGCCAGATGCGGCTCGGTCCCGACGTCGAGCCGCTCGACTCCCGCGTGCGGGAGGACTACGCCATCGATCCGCGGCGCGTTGGCGCCTTCTTCGCCTCGGCCGTGACCTTCCTGCCCTTCCTCGAGCCGGACGACCTCGCGCCGGGGACCTGCGGCCTGCGGCCGCGTTTCGCGGGCGGGGCGCGGGATTTCGTCCTGCAGCGCGAGACCGGCGACCTGGCCGGCCTCATCAACTTGGTGGGCATCGAGTCGCCGGGCCTCACCGCGGCGCCGGCGATCGCCGAGCAGGTGGGCACGTGGTTGACGTCATGAGGGCACCGCGATGACCATGACCATCATCCTGGCGATCGTCCTGCTGCTCGTCGTGTTCTGGCCGGTACGGGGCCCGCGGCGTCAGGGGATCACCCTGCTGCGCCACACGGGGCCGCAGTGGCGCCGCGCCTACGGTCGGCGCGCCCTGCTGCGCTACGGCCTGGCGCTCGGCGCGGCGGCCGTGCTCGCCCACCTCGGCGGCGACGAGTCCTTCGACCGCTGGCACACGCGCGCCCTCGACGCGAGGGAGGGACGCGGCGGGCGCGACCAGGTCCCGAGCACGAGCGATCGCGTCGCCGCCGCGGTCAAGCCGCTGGGCGAACGCTGGTGGTTCCTGGTCTGGCTGACGACGGCCCTGGGGGACTGGTTGTGGCGGTCGTCCTCCTTCACGCGCTGGGGCCGCGCGAACTTCGAGGCGTTCTGCGTCGGCCTGCCCAGCCTCTGGGTGATCCAGCGCGGACTCGGCGCCAACCGCCCCAGTTCCGCCGACGGCAGCCCGCGCTGGCGGCCGCTCCAGCACGCGAACTCGGCGAGCGGCCACGCGTTCCTCGGCGCCGTGCCCTTCTGGACGCTGGCCCGCCGCCTGCCCGCGCCCGCGTTGCGCGGCGTGGCGGGAGCGCTCGGCACGCTGGCCGGCTGGTCACGCCTCAACGACCGCAAGCACTACCTGTCCCAGGTGCTGCTCGGCTGGACCATCGCCTGGAATGCGGTGGACGCCGTGGACGCGCCGCCGGCGGAGGCTCAGGATGACTGACCTGACCGCGAACCTGCCGCTCGAACTCCCGGGCTACTGCATCCGCGACTACGACGAGGGCGACATCGACGCCCTCTGCCGGCTGGGCTCGAGCGACCACGTGTGGCGTCACCTCGGCGACGGATTCCCGCACCCGTACACGCGCGACGACGCCGAGGCCTGGCTCGACAAGATCGCCGCCCAGGATCCCGCCACCCACTTCGCCATCGCCGGCCCCGACGGGTTCTGCGGCGGCATCGGCGTGCTCCTGCGCGACGACCCCTGCGTGGCGCACGACGGCGAGATCGGGTTCTGGCTCGGTCGTCCCTACTGGAATCTGGGTCTCGGCACCGCCGCCGTCCGGGCGTTCACCGCCTGGGCACGGGCCGCCTACCACCTGAACCGCCTGTCCGCCCGCGTCTTCGCGACCAACCTCGCCTCCGCGCGGGTGCTGCGGAAGTGCGGGTATCAGCACGAGGGCACCCTGCGGCTCGCGGCGCGCAAGGAAGGCCGATACCTCGACGTCCTGCTCTTCGGCCATCTGCCGCAGGACGGTCTGGTCGAGCGAGTCTGACGGGACGCGAGCCTGACGAGACGACTGGCCGCGCAGACGAACGGGCGGGGCGCCGACGCCCCGCCCGCTGTTCGTCGTCACCGTCCTCGAGATCAGGACGCGACGTTCTTCTTGATCCAGTCGATGGTCACCGACTTCGGCCGCTCGATCGGCGCGAGGAGCGCGCGGTTCCACACCAGCTGGGCGCACATGCCCATCGCGCGGGACACCGCGAACATGACCGTGTAGTAGGGGAACTCGGTCATGCCGTAGTGATATAGCACCGCGCCGCTGCCGGCATCGACGTTGGGCCAGGGATTCTTCGCCTTGCCCTGCTTCTTCAGCACCTCCGGCACCACCTGGAACACCAGGTCGACCAGCTGCAGGATGGGGTCCTGCGGGAAGTGCTTCAGTCCGAAGGCGCGCAGGGCGGTGAAGCGCGGATCGGTCACGCGCAGCACGGCGTGGCCGTAGCCGGGGATCACCCGGCCGGCGTTCAGCGTCTCCCAGGCCACTTCCTCCAGCTGAGCCGCGGTCGGGTTGCCGCCGAACCGCTTGCGCACCTCGAGCACCCAGTTCAGGCACTCCTGGTTGGCGAGGCCGTGCAGCGGACCGGCGAGTCCGTTCAGGCCGGCGGACACGGAGTAGTAGGCGTCGCTGAGCGCGGAACTCACCAGGTTGCAGGTGTGGGCCGAGACGTTGCCGCCCTCGTGGTCGCAGTGCAGGACCAGGTAGAGGCGGACGGCGTCGGCGAACTCCTTCTCCTTGGTGAGGCCCAGCATGCGCGCGAAGTTCTCGGAGTAGGTGAGGTCGGCCTTGGGGGCGATCCGCTTGCCCTTCTTGAAGCGCATCCGGTAGACGCCCGCGGCCACCGCGGGGATCCGCGCGAGCAGCGTGAGGCAATCCTCGAGCATCGGCTCCCACTGCTCGTTCTTGGGCAGGCCGCGGTCGTAGGCCTTGACGAACTGGCTCTCGCGCTGCATGGCCAGGATCGCGGTGTCGAGCATGGTCATCGGGTGCGAGTTGGCGGGCATCGCCTCGAGCACCTTCCAGACGTACGACGGCACCTGCGCGCGGGCCGCGAAATCCTCCTGGAGCGACTTGCGATCCTTGGCGTTCGGCAACTCGCCGGTGCAAAGGAGATAGAAGATGTCCTCGGGCGTTTTTCCGGTGAGGTCGCCGATCGGATGACCCCGGACGATGAGCCCCACGTCCGCCGGCACCGCACTGGTCTCGCAGACCATGCCCTTGACGCCGCGCATGCCGCCAAGTGCTTGTCCGACAGTCACTTCGCTGATGACGCGGTCGCCGTGAGCCGTCGCCAGTTCCTTGATCTCGTCGCGCCAGGCCGGGATCTTCTTCGCCAGCGCATTCTGCAGCTTCGCCATGCTCGACCCTCCCTTGGCTCCGCGGAGCCAGAACTGCGTTCCGTTTTGACGCACGGCGATCAGAGTCTCGCGATCTCCGGTTTTTGTCAACTCCTACTGTTTCTCTTGAATCCCGTCGGCGTAGCATTCCCCCCTGGAATAGCGAGCGTCCCGGACCTAACTTGTAGCGGTCGAAACCGTGGAGTTCTCATGCGCGAGGAGGAGAGGATGTCCGATGCAGTGAAGCAGTGCCTCGAGATCATCGATCGTGCCATCCAGTTCGAGGACACGGGGATCAACTTCTTCGAGGACCGGGCCGGCAAGTCGGCCAGCACGCTGGAGAAGAATCTCTACCGGTCGCTGGCCAAGGACGAGATCGGCCACAAGCAGTACCTCGAGCAGCTGCGCGCGGAACTGACTCAGGCGAACAAGGTCGATGCCATGTCGCCGGCGTCGGGCCAGCACCCGACGGCCCGCCACATCTTCGAGTCGGCGATGAGCGGCGCGCACGACCCCTACGACTACAAGAGCGAGCAGCTCGAGATCCTCAAGGGCGCGATGGAAGTCGAGCGCAAGGGCTACGCCATGTACTCCAAGGCCGTGGACGCGGTGGAGTCCAAGCACGCCAAGCAGATCTTCCGTCACCTCGCCGCCGAGGAGCAGAAGCACTACGTCCTGTTGAAGAACACCTACGACTACATGGCCGACCCCGAGGCCTGGAACGAGTTCGACGAGGGCTCGATGCTCGACGGCGGCTAGACCGCGCCGCAAGTGGCCCGCCCGTCACGGCGGTCGCCGGCCAGGCGACCGCCGCTTCCATCCGAGGCTCCGAAGGAGAGACGTGGACGCTCTCGTCAGCGATCGCTCGACGTTCTTCACCGACGTCGTCGCCATGGCCCCGATGGCCGTGGGCGGCAACCTGCCCTACCGCCGCCTGTGCCGCGAGTACGGCGCCGACCTCACCTGCAGCGAAATGGTCCTGGCCGACAAGCTGGTCAAGGGCGGCGAGGGTCCTCTGCTGCGGTCGCACCCGAGCGAGGAGACCTTCGGCGTGCAGCTGTGCGGCAAGCACGCGGACACGCTGGCCGCGGCCGCGCGCATCGCGGTCGAGCGAGGGGCGCGGTTCATCGATCTCAACTTCGGCTGCCCGATCGATCTGGTGGTGCAGAAGGGCGCCGGTTCGGCGCTACTCAAGAAGCCGCGCAAGCTGGCCGAACTGGTGGTCGCAGTCCGCGGCGCGGTGTCGGTGCCGCTCTCGGTCAAGATCCGCACTGGCTATAGCGAAGATCGCCAGAACGCTGCGGAAGTGGCGCCCCTCGTCGAGGCTGCGGGCGCCGACGCGCTGGTACTCCACGGCCGCACGCGCCAGCAACGTTACAAGCGCAGCGCGAACTGGCAGATCGTCGCCGAGGTCGCCGCGTCGCTGCGGATCCCCGTCATCGGCAACGGCGATCTGCTCACGCCGTGGGATCTCGAACGGCGCCGCGCCGAGACGTCCGTGCGGTCGTTCCTCGTCGCGCGCGGCTGCCTCATCAAGCCCTGGATCTTCCGCGAGTTGCGCGAAGGCGCGCCCTGGTACCCGACGGTGGCCGAGCGCTGGGCCGTGATGCGGCGTTACCTCGATTTCGCCCTCGAGCACTTCGGCGACGACGACAAGGGCCGTCAGCGCGCCCAGCGCTTCCTGCTCTGGCACCTCGGCTTCTGGCACCGCTGGCGTCCGTACACGGAGGCGGACTTCCGCGCCCACCTGCCCGAATCGTTGATCCAGCGGCGGGACGATTCGCCGCCGGCGGACGCCGACCCCGAAACGGCGTTGCTCATGAGCGACCAGGAGGCCGACCACGAGCGCATCTGGCGGCGCCTCCTTGACAGGGATTACCCCGGAGCGTAAGCTCCGGGCCTCAGCTTGAGGACCAGCGGAAGTCCGGTGCAAGACCGGCGCGGCCCCGCCACTGTGAGCGGCGACGAAACCTGCATTCGAGCCACTGGGAAGCGCACGGCGCACCCGGGAAGGCGCAGGCGGTAGGACGACCCGCGAGCCAGGAGACCGGTCCCGAGCTTCGTCCGTGACCTTCGAGGGCGAGGTGCGGTGATGCGTGTTGTCTCCGTCGGCCGCGGCAGCGGCCGGCCCCCCGTCTACCCCTGGCGATGGCCGCTGTGCGTTCTCGCGGGCCTGGCGTTTGCCTCCGCGAGTCCCGCCGCGGACACCCCTGCCGTCGAGACGTTCGCGACGGACGGCGCCTTCGACGGCGGCATGGTGGACACCATCTTCGTCACGGCGCCGGCCATCCGCGGCGGCGCCGCCTTCCCCGTCACGCCCGGCGTGACCACCCTCATTCAACTCGACGACGGACGCGGCGGCGCCGACCTCGCGGAGTTGCTCGGGAGCGCCGCTGGCCTGCAGTTGCGCCGCTACGGCGGCCTCGGCGCCTATGCGCTGCCGTCGGTGCGCGGCTCGACAGCGGCGCAGGTGCAGGTGCTCGTCGACGGCTTGCCGGTGGCGGACGCCCAGACGGGCGTCATCGATCTCTCGACGCTGCCGCTCGAGCGGTACACCGCCGCCGAGGTTCACCGCGGCATGGTGCCGGCGGGCTTCGGCGGCGTCGGCGCCGCGGGCGCCATCAACCTCCTTTCGCGGGACTTGCCGGCGCGCGGCGCGGAGGTCCGCCTCTTCGCCGGCAGTCACGGCGACGTTGGCGGCCGCGCGACCCTCTCCGGCACCACGGACGACGGCGGTCGCCGCGGCCTGCTGCTCGTCCACGGCCGCCGCGCGGACAATCGGTTCTCGTACCTCGACCACAACCAGACCTTCGTGACCACCACCGACGACACGACGCGCCAGCGGACGAACGCGCAGATCGCGGAGTGCGGCCTCTACGGTCTCGGCGAGTGGAACGGCCACGTGGGCACGCTGCGCGCCTCCGGCGGTGTCTTCCGCCAGGATGCGGGCCGGCCCGGCCCCCTGGGCTACCCCAGCCCGCACGCCGCCGTGCGCCGCGACCGCTGGGATGCGCGGATCACCGCCGCCGACCCTCGCCGGGTGTTCACCATCGATGGCACGGCCGGTCAGCGGCACGAATGGCTTTACGACGACGATGCGGAGGTCGGCTTCGATCCGCCCGGCTCCACCCTCGCCCGCAGCGACGACCTTGCCGCGCGCGCGACCTGGGCGCCGACCTGGCGACTCGGCGAGCGGCCGACGGGCGAACCGGACCTCGAACTCGCGGCAGTGGTGGGCGCCGGCTGGGCTGGCCAGTGGTACGAGGAGACGCACGCCGACGTCGCGCGGCCTCGCCGCGAGCGCACCACCATCTCTGCGCACGCCGGCGTCACCGTCGGCGTGACGGCCCCGCGCCTGCAGTTCGTCCCGGCCTGGCGCTGGCAGCGCGTGCGGGATGACTTCCCGCCGGTGCCGGCGCTGCCGTGGTTGCCGGAGGGCGATCCCGAGGTTCACGAGCAGGAGGCGGTCTCCCCGAGCCTCGGCGTCGCCTGGCAGGCCATTCCCGCCGTCGTGATCCTCGAAGGACACTGGCACGACTCGCGGCGACAGCCGACCTGGATCGAACTCTTCGGCCAGCCGGGCGGGCTCGAGGGCAACCGGGAACTCGCGCCGGAGCAGATCACGGGTCGCGACGTTAGCGTCTTCCTGCGGACGAGGAGCGGGACCGGGGACCTGCGCGTGACGCTGTTCGACCAGGTCACGGAGCAGACCATCACCTGGCTGCAGAGCAGTCGCTACACCGTCCGGGCCGCCAACATCGGTCGCACCCGGACGCGCGGCCTGGAGGTCGAGGCCCGCGCCGACCTGCCCGAGGGGCTCGGCCTGTCCGCCAACGTCACGCACCAGGATGCCCGCGATCGCGGACCCGATCCGGCCTACGCCGGCAAGGAATTGCCGTACTTGCCGGCGACCGAGGCGTATGCGCGCCTCGGCCTGGACCGCGGCACCGGCTGGGTGCCGTCGGTCGCGGTCACCTACGCGTCCAGCAACCCGCGCGACCGCTACAACCAGCCGGAGCAGCGGGCGCCCGCGCGCACGGTGTTGAACCTCGCGCTGGCCCGCACCTGGCGGGGCGGCGTCTGGGGCCGCGACCGGCAGGCCACCGTCACCGCCGAGGTGGTCAACCTCACCGACAACGACGTCTACGACGTGGAAGGCTACCCGCTACCGGGCCGCAGCCTGCGCGTCTCGTGCCACTGGCGCTGAAGCGCCGAGGAGTTCCCATGCGTCACCACCCACTCTGCGGAACGTTCAAGCTGCCGGCGCTCGCGCTCGTCCTCCTGGTGACGACAGCCCAGGCCTGGCAGGAAGGCGCGCTCGTCACCTCTGACTACAACGGCAGCGGCGCGATCGCGAGCTTCGCGCGCTACGCGCCGTGGACGGTGGTCGCCGATCGCGAGACCGTGCACGCGGACGCCGTCGCGCGCTGGCACGACGATCTGCTCTACGTCGTCAACCGCGCCGGCGCCGACAACATCCAGGTCCTGGACCCCGCGGCCGGCTATGCCACCATCCGCCAGTACAGCCTCGGCCTGGGCCGCAACTTGCAGGACATCGCCTTCGACCGCGAGGGCGAGGCCTACGTGTCCTGCTACGACACGGCGGAGTTGCTGCGGATCGATCCGGTCAGCGGGCAGATCCTCGGCGTGATCGGCACCGCAGGCTTCGCGGACGCCGATGGCCTGCCCGAGACGGCCTGGCTGCTGGTCGTCGGCGAGCGACTCTTCGTCACCTGCGAGCGACTCGACCGCCACAACTGGTACTTGCCCGTCGGCGACAGCTATCTCCTGGTCCTCGACACCATCACCGAGCAGTGGGTGGACGCCGCGCCGGGCCTCCCGGGGATCAACGGCGTGCGCCTGGCGGGTACCGACCCCTACGGCGAGCCGCGTCTCGCGGGCGACCGCATCCTGGTGCCCTGCGTCGGCAACTACGCCCAGCTCGATGCCGGCGTCGATGTGGTCGATGCCGCGCAACTCGTCTCGCTCGGTCTGGAGATCACCGGGGCGCAGCTCGGCGGCGACGTCGTCGACCTGGAGCTTGGGCCGGACGGCCGCCGCCACGCCCTGGTCAGCGACCCGACCTTCCGCACCAGCATCCGCCGCTACGACCCGGCGAGCGGCCAGGTCGCCATCATCGCGCAGGCGAACGGCTACCATCACGGCGACCTCGCGTGGGACGGCGACGTCCAGCTCTACGTGGCGGACCGCACGCCCCTCGCGTCCGGCTTGCGGGTGTACGACGCCCGGACCGGCGTCCAGCTCACCACCGTCCCGCTGCCGACCGGCTTGCCTCCCGCCAGGTTCGCCCTGCCGCCCACCGGCCCCGTCGGCGTGCCGCTGGTCCCACCGGCGTCGGTCCTGGCCCTGGCGGCGCCGTGGCCGAATCCCGCCAACCCATCGATGACCGTGCGCTTCACCGCGCCGGCCGGCGCCGCGGTGCGTCTGCGCGTCGTGGATCTCGCCGGCCGCGTCGTGCGCGAGGCGCGGGTCACGGCCGGCGGCGAGGGGACGGGCGTCTGGACGTTCGACGGCCTCGACGGGTCGGGCCGGCCGGTGGCGTCGGGCACCTATCGCGTCGTGGGGGAGACCTCTGGCGGCTTCGCCGCGCGGGCCCTGACGGTGGTTCGCTGAGCCGAGGCGCCGGCTCCCCGGCCTTGCAACCCCTCTTGCGCTCGCGCCGCGGATGGAGGACATTCGGTCGTCCCGCAGGACCGCGTCAAAGGAGTTCGACCATGCCTCGGATCTACACGCGCACCGGCGACCGCGGCGAGACCGGCCTGTGCGACGGCAGCCGCACGACGAAGTCGGACCAGCGCGTCGACCTCTACGGGGAAGTGGACGAACTGAACAGCGCGCTCGGCGTGGTGCGGGCCCAGCTCGCCGCGTGCGGGTCGTGCGTCGAACTCCAGGCCGACCTGCTGGCGATCCAGAGCGACCTCTTCGAGCTGGGCGCGCTGCTCGCCGATCCGCCCCGCAGCGCCCGGCTGGCGGACGCCGGCCCCGAGGAGCTCGGCATCGACGGCCCCGGCCTGGAACCGGTGATCGACCGCCTCGAGGCGCCCCTGGCGCCGCTGCGCTCGTTCATCCTGCCCGGGGGCGACCCCGCGGCGGCCGCCTTGCACCTGGCCCGGACCGTGTGCCGGCGCGCCGAGCGCAAGGCCGTGGCGGCCCGCGGCGACGGTCTGGCCGTGCCCGGCGGCGTGCTGATCTACCTGAACCGACTCAGCGACCTGCTGTTCGTGGCGGCCCGCCGGGTCAACCACGACCGCGGCGTTGACGACGTCATCTGGCCGGGTCGCCGGGGACCCGCCGCGAGGTGAAGCGTGCTGACCATCTTCCCCTCCCGCGACCGGCGCCCGGACCCGCCGAATAAATTTGGCGAGGCGGGTGTATCCCCCCCGTTCGACGGCGAGGTTCCGGTCGACGATCCAGACCAGGCGGACCTCGCGCGTTTTCTGGATGGCGACGCGGCGGGATTCGAGGCGCTCATGACGCGGCACCGACGACAGGCTTACGGCATCGCGCTGGGCCTGTGCGGCAACCACGACGACGCGATGGACGCGGTGCAGAAGGCGTTCCTGCGCATGCACCGGTCGTTGCCCCGGTTCCGGCTGGGCCAGCCGTTCTTCCCGTGGTTCTACCGGATCGTCCGCAACGCCGCCCTCAACCAGCGGCGGGACGAGCGACGCCACCGCGGCGACGTGCCCCTGGACTGGGTCGACAAGCCGAGCCAGGGCTTGTCTCCGCTCGAGGCGGCGGAGGCCGAGCAGCTCAGGACCCGGCTCTGGGACGGCATCCAGCGCCTGTCCCCGGAGTTGCGCGAGGTCTTCGTCCTCTTCCATTTCCAGGGTCTCAAGTACCGGGAGATCGCCGCCGCCGTGGACGTGCCGCTCGGCACCGTGATGAGCCGGTTGCACGCCGCGCGACAGCAGCTGCGCCGCAGCCTGGGCGAGGAGGCTTCCGCATGAGCACCGACGTGTTCGAACGCGACCGCGACGGAGCGTGGCTGTCGGCGTACGTCGACGGTGAACTCGACCCGTCCGACGCGGCCCGCGTCGAGGCCTGGCTGGCCGCGAGCGCCGAGGCCCGCGCGGAGGTGGCGCGGCTGCGCGATCTCAACGCGCTCACCGCGTCCCTGGCCTTGCGGGAGGCGCCGGCGGAGGCCTGGGAGGTGTTCTGGAAGGCGCCCGCGCACCGCCTGGAGCGACGGGTGGGCTGGGTGCTCCTGGCGGCCGGCGCGCTCGTGCTGGGCGGCTGGGCCGCCTGGCAGGCCGTCGCCGCCGTCTGGCGGGCGGCGAACACGCCCCTGCTGTTGAAGTTCGGAATCCTGGCGGCCGGTGCCGGCATCGCCATGTTGCTGTTCAGCGTCGTCCGCGAGCGCATCTACACGCGCGCCCGGACGCGCTACAAGGACGTTATCCGCTGAGGAGGGTATGACGATGTTGATGACCACCACCGACGCGATCCCCGGCAAGCAGATCGTCAGGGTGATCGGCCTGGTGAAGGGCAACACCATCCGCTGCCGAGACCTCGGGCACGACATCCTGGCCGGCCTCAAGAACATGGTCGGCGGCGAGATCACGGACTACACCAAGATGATGGCGGAGTGCCGCGAGGAGGCCCTCGACCGCATGATGGCGCAGGCGCACGCCAACGGCGCCAACGCGATCGTCGGGGTGCGTTTCACCACCTGCGAGATGATGCAGCAGAGCGCCGAGTTGCTCGCGTACGGCACCGCGGTGGTCATCGAGGATTGATCGGGGCGCGCGTCGCCCGTGCGCAAAAAAGAAGAAGCGCCACCGCGTGGTGGCGCTTCTTGCGTCTGGCGAAGCTGGAGCGGTAAACGCCCGCTTACTCCATCGCGATGGCGGTCTCGGGACACACGTCCACGCAGGCCTCGCAATCGGTGCAGTCGTCAGCGTTCACGAACGCCTTGCCGTCCACAAGGCTGATGCACTCCACGGGACAGGTCTCGATGCAATCCTCGCATCCCGTGCACTTCTCTTTGTCGACCTTCGCGGGCATGGGGCTCCTCCTCGGCAGGATTCGGTTCGAACCGCGTGGGGCGGTTGCTTGGGCCAATTATCGTCTCGCCGGAGGACCAAGTCAAACCAAGCTCATCGGCGATTTTCGGGCGATAGACGTGACAATCAGTCTCGATGCCGGCGGCTCAGGGCGGCGAGCGAAAGGGGGTCGCGCGCGGCAAGCAGCGGCACGACAGCCGCCGCGAGCAGCAACACGTCGCGCCACAGGAGGTCGAGGCCCACCTTGTGTCCACCGGCCGTGTCGAAGCACCCGCAGGAGATGTCCAGGCCCCGGACGAGGGCGCTGGCGATCGCCGCGATGAACACCGCCATCAGGAAGGCCGCGATCAGCGCCGCGCCACGCCGGGCGACGCCGAGGATCAGGGCCGCGCCGACCACCAGTTCGACCATGGGCAACAGCAGGGCGAAGGGATGCAGGAGCGCCATCGGCGTCAGCCGGTAGTGATGGATGGACTCCGCGAAGGCCGCCGGATGGGCGACCTTGTCGAGGCTGGCCCAGAGCAGGGTCACGCCCACGGCGAGACGGCAGGCGAGCACCAGGAGGTCGAACCTGGCGAATCCCTGGCGGCGGCTAGGGGGCATGGTCGTCGCCTCCGGAGCGGGGGCCGCCGGCGGCTCGCCAGGCCGCGAGACCGCCTTGCAGGATGGTGACGTTGGCGTAACCACGTTCGGCGAAGCGCACGGCGACCGCACCGGCGATCTGCATCCCGCCGTCGTCGTACACCACCACCTGGTCCTCGGGGTAGAGGAAATCGCGGGCTTCCGCGAGATCCGCGTCGAAGCTGGAAGATCGCACGCGGAAGGCGCCGGGGATCCCGTCGCCGGCGGCGTCCTCGCGGGCGTCGACGAAGAGATGGGAACCGGCCTCGTAGGATACCATCGCCTCGTTCACCGGGACCACGGGCGCGGCCAGTTCGAGTTCGTAGACCTCGGCCTGCGCGCGCAGCGGCAGCCGGTCCGGCCGCAGAGCCCAGAGGCCGGCCGCGAGCGCGGCCGAGACGCCGCCGAGCAGCAGCGCCTCGCGCAGGGCCGTGGACCAGATCCGGCGGTGCTCGCCGCGGCGCAGGGTCACGACGTCGCTCCTAGAGCCGGATCATGTAGGTGACCTCGACCTCCATCACGGGGGTCGACGGCAAATCCGAGTAGATCTTCAAGGTGCCCTTGACGCGTCCGTTGCTCTTGAGCAGGAGCGGGTTGTCCTTGGCCATGGCGGTGCCCTCGATGACGGCCTGGCCTTCCTCGCCGACGATGGTGTTCTCGACCCTGGCCTTGAGGCCCGGGATGTCGATCTCGGCCTTGGTCAACTTGAAGCGGGTGCCCTTGTCCGCCGGGCTCACGCGGATCCGGGTGAGCAGCGGCTGTCCCGGCTGCACGTAGTTGAACGCCACGCGGTCCGATCCCAGCAGCAGGTCATGGGTGACGATGGTGGCCGTCTCGGCGGTGAAGGTCGGCTCGCCGGGCACGTTCGTGCTCAGGACGATCTCGCCGCGGTGGCGTCCCGGCTCGGTGTCGGCGCGCAGCGTGTAGGTCACCTGCGATTTCTGCTTGTTGCCGCCGACGCCGTTGACGATGGCGATGTCGACCCACGCCGGCTTGCTCACCACCTTCATCTGCAGGGCGGGCACGTCCTCGGTCCAGTAGTTCCAGACCTTGGTGCAGGTCTTGCCGGCCCGGGTGATCTCGAAGCCGATGGTCCGCAGCTCGGAATCCCAGTAGAGGGGCACCTTCACGTCGGCCGTGATGATCAGGTCGTAGGCGCCGTTGACGGGGTCGTTCGAGAAGATGTTCACGTGCTTGGTCTGCGGGCCGCGGAACTCCTTGCTGTCGAAGTTGATGGCGAGCAGGGTCGATTCGCCCGGGCCCAGTTCCTTCTTCGCCAGTTCGGCGACCGTGCAACCGCAGGTGACCTCGACCTCGTGGATCTTCAGGGTGCCGCTGCCGGTGTTCTTGATCACGACGTCCTTGCTCTTGACCTCGTGAGACTTCATGACGCCGAAGTCGATGCGGGAAGGCGTGACGCTGATGGTCTGCGCCTGCACGAGCGTGGTGGCGGCGGCGGTGGTGACCAGCGCCAGGGCGATGCAAAGGCTGCGCATAGTGCCGTACCTCGTCGGTTCGCGGAGTGGGTTGTCGTCGCGGCGTTCTTCAACCCAGGACGGCGGCGGAGGTTCCACGGCCGTTCAGCCCCCCAATTTTGGGCATTTTCGCCGACTCAGCAAGTCCGCAGTCCGGACGGCGGCGGTTGGCGACCGGGGGTCCGCGTGGTACATTGCCGGAAATCGCGCCGATCTCACCGGGAGGGGACGCATCGTGACCGACCAGGAGCGCAGTCTCCGCATCCGGGCCCTGGCGGGGCGCCTGGCGGGCACCTACCGCGAGGTGGGGCAGATCAACCGCATCGGGGAGCAGAACCTGCCGTCGCGGGACATGATCGTCGATCTGCTCGAACGTCTGCTCGTGCTCGTGTTTCCCGGCTACTACGGTGACCGGGTGCCCCGCGAGACCGACATGGAACTGTGGGCGGGCGGCCAGCTCGATCGCCTGTCCGTCGAACTCACCGAGGTCCTCGAGCAGACCATCCTCTTCTGCTGCCAGCATCCGTGTTCCTGTTCCGGCCTGTGGGCCCGCGGCGCCGAGGGCGACCTGGGGCACGACATCCCCCTGGTCGCGCGTGAGCTTGCCCTCGGCTATCTCGAGCACCTGCCGGAGATCCGCCTCGCCCTGCGCGGCGACATCCAGGCCGCGTTCGCCGGCGACCCGGCAGCCGTCAGCACGGACGAGATCATCCTCTGCTATCCGGGGCCGTTCGCGATCGCGGTGCACCGCCTCGCTCACCCGTTGCAGCGGATGGGCGTGCCGCTGCTGCCGCGGATCATGAACGAGTGGGCCCACCACCGCACCGGCGTCGACATCCACCCCGGCGCTCAGATCGGTCGCGATTTCTTCATCGACCACGGCACCGGCGTGGTCATCGGCGAGACCACCGTCATCGGCGATCGGGTCAAGATCTACCAGGGCGTCACCCTCGGCGCGCTCAGCTTCCCGCGCCATCCCGACGGCAGCCTGGTGAAGGCCCGCAAGCGCCATCCGACGGTCGGTCACGACGTCACCATCTACGCGAACGCGACCATCCTCGGCGGCCAGACCCGGATCGGCGACGGCGCCGTGATCGGCGGCGGGGCCTGGGTCACATCCTCGGTCGAGCCGGGCACGGTGGTCATCATGGGCACGGTCCACGCGGGGGGAACGGGCGCCGGCGGCGTCTGACGACGCCGCGTCGGCCGTTGAGCCGCCGGCGGACGTGTGGTATCTTGATGGTCCCGGTCGATCCGCAGGGGGGCGGCCGGCGCATCCCCAGCCGCGAGGTCTTACTCCCATGCGCATCGTGTCCGCCAGTCTGGTCGCCGTCGCCGTCCTCTGCCTTCCGTTGCCGGCGCGGGCGCTGACGCCGCCCTCGGACCCCCCGCACGCCTACTCGCGCGAGCAGTGGGAGGGCAAGCAGCTCCCGGCGGACAAGGGGCCGGAGCACGGCGACGCGGCGGTGACCAGCGACCGCTACGACGTGCGTCGCTACGACCTCGCGCTGCGCGTCGACCCCAACGACACCACCCTCGCGGCGACCGTGGGGATCGTCTTCGCGAGCCGCCACGCGGGGCTCGCCAGCGTCGTGCTCGACCTCGCGAACCGCGGCCTCGTCGTCTCGGCGGTGCACGACGGTCTCGGCGAGCGGCCCTTCGTGCACGCCGGCGATTCGCTGACGGTCACGCTGCGCGCCCCTCTCGCCGTGGACGACGTGGATTCGCTGCGCGTGACGTACGCCGGCGTCCCGCGCAGCCCCCTGGCCGACCGCGGGCTGTTCTGGAAGAACCACTTCCACTACAACGAGGTCACCGGCCAGAACGTCGACGGCGGCCGCATCGTCGCCAGCATGAGCCAGCCGGCCTACGCGAAGTACTGGTGGCCCTGCAAGGACCGGCCGGACGACAAGGCGGACACGGTCCGCGTGGCGGTCACCGTGCCGGACACCATGGTGGTCGCCGGCAACGGCCTGCTCGTGGGCGAGGCGCCGGCCGACGCCGGCTGGAAGACCTACACCTGGCTCTCGACCTATCCGCTCGCGAGCTACCTCGTGAGCGTCGCGATCAGCAACTACGAGTGGTGGCAGGAGGACTGCACGACGACTCTGGGCACCAGCATCCCGCTGCTGAACTACGTGTTCCCGCTCGACCGCGCGGACGCGGAGGTCGATCTCGCCTCCGTCTGCGACATGCTCGAGGCGTGCGAGGGGTGGTTCGGGCCTTATCCCTTCCCGCGGGAGAAATACGGGCACGCCGAGTTCGTGTGGGGCGGGGCCATGGAGCACCAGACCTGCACCAGCCTCGGCACGGTGTTCATCAACGGCGAGGCCACGGCGCACAGCATCATCGTGCACGAGCTGGCGCACCAGTGGTACGGCGACAGCCTCACGCCGCGCAGCTGGGCGGACATCTGGCTCAACGAGGGCTTCGCGACCTATGCCGAGGCTCTGTGGGCGGAGCACCTCGGCGGCGCGGCGGGGTACGCCGACTACATGACCCGCATCCGCGATCCCCGCGACTGGGCCGGCGACTCGCCGGTGTACGATCCGGTGCCCGTGTTCCCGGGCTGGGTCATCTACCGCAAGGGCGCCTGGATCCTGCACATGCTGCGCGGCCGCCTGGGCGACGCCGAGTTCCTGCCTCTGCTCGATGAATGGACCAACGGCGGGGGCCGGCCGCTGACCACCGTCGTCACCCAGGAACTCATCGATCTTGCCAGCGCGCGCGCGGGCGAGGATCTCGGCCCGTTCTTCTGGCCGTACCTGACCACCGACATCGTGCCGGAGGTGGTCATGAGCCACACCAGGTCCGACGGACCGCGCGGGCCGCAGACGCGGCTCGACCTCGAACTCCGGCAGTTGCAGAGTCCGCTCTTCGACAACGTCTATCCGGTGCGCGTGATCACCGCGGGAACCGACACCACGGTGCACCTGCGGCTGGCCGGCGCCCGGGCCACGGCGACCATCGACCTGCCCGCGGCCGTGGAGAACGTGATCCTGGACCCCGAGGCGTGGGTGCTCTGGCGCGGCGGCACGCTCGGCGAGGTGAACCGCCTGCAGGTCGTCTATCCGAATCCGACCCGCGCCGACCTGGCGACCCTGCGCTTCCGCCTGGCGGCGCCGGCGCCGGTGGTGGTCGCGATCTACGACGCGCGCGGCGCGCTCGTCCATCGCGCCGACCTCGGCACCGTGACGCCGACGGGGGAATACGAGCTCTACAGCTGGGATTGCCGTCGTGAGGGCGCGCGCGTGGCGAGCGGCGTCTACTGGGCGACCGTGGAGATCGCCGGCGAACGTTCGGTGCGCAAGTTCACCGTCCTACGCTAGCGGGTGCCGGTCGAGCCGCCTCCGGGCCCGTCGTCGTCGGCGACGGCCCACGCCGTCCGGAACGCCAGCCGCACCAGCTCGGCGTACAGGGGGCCGTTCAATGTCTCCGGCCGATCACTCGCCACGTGGAGGTGGGGGTAGCTGTTGGTGGTGACCCAGTAGAGCGTCTTCACGCCGGCCTCGTGGAACGGCGTCGCGTCCGCGCCGCCGCCGGCCCACGTGGAGGCGACCATCAGGCCGGCATTCTCGGCGTCGAGGCGCCGGGCGAGGGCCCACAACTCGGGCGACGACTCGCCGGAGCCGACCTTGATGCTGTCGCCGCAGGCCACGCAGTCCAGGTTGAACATGGCGACCGTGTCGGGGAGCGGCCGCGCCGGCGCGGACGCGTGGAACCGCGCGCCTTCCAGGCCGGCTTCCTCGCCGCTGAAGAGCGCGAAGACGACGGTGCGGGCCGGGCCGTCAGCCGTGGAGGTGAAGGCCTCCGCCAGGCGCAGCACGGCGGCAGCGCCGGAGGCGTTGTCGTTGGCGCCCGGGAAGTAGACCGCGGGTGACTGCCGTCCGACGTGGTCGAGGTGGGCGCCGATGAGCAGCGTCTGGTCACGCAGCCGGGGGTCGCGTCCCGGCAGGATGCCGACGACGTTGCAAGTCGCGCGGGCGGGGTCGTATGCCGCTTGCACCGCCAGGTCCACGCGGGCGGCCAGCGGCCGCGAGCGCGGCGTCGTGTCGCCGTCGACGAGGTCCCGCAGGCGGCGCGCCTCGCCGGCGCCGCCGAGCAACTGATCGGCGACCGCCTCGCTGATCTCGAGCTGCGGGAAGCCGGCCGGGTGCGGACCCGGCCCGTGCATCACGCTGGCGATCGGCGGCCGCCCGACCGTCTCGCCAGGCGCGGGCAGATCGAACCAGAGGAGCGCGACCGCGCCGTGCGCCGCGGCGGCCGCGGATTTCCCCCGCGGCGTGCTGCTTTCCCACGGCCACGGCTCTCCGTCCGGCTGCCAGGACGGGTTGCGCTTGAAGCACAGGATCACCTTGCCCGCCACGTCCAGGCCGGCGTAGTCGTCGTATCCCCGCTCCGGCGCGCTCAGGCCGTAGCCGACGAAGACCACCTCGGCGTTCACCTCGCCGCTGCCGGAGAAGCCGCGGGCCAGGAAGTCCGGGCCGAGCACGCACTCGCGGAACTCGCTGCCGTCCGTCGCGATCCGCAGCCGCGGCGCCGCCAGGAACTCGTTGTATTCGCAGGTGAGGCGCTGGAAGTAGCCGTCGTCGCCGCCGGGTTGCAGGCCGAGCGCGGCGAACCGATCGGCAGCCCAGCGGGCTGCCTGCCAGTAGCCTTCGGAGCCCGCGACGCGGCCGTCGAGCGCCGGACCGGCGAGGTGTTCGACATCGGCGAGCAGGACAGTCTCGGAGATCACCGCCAGGCCTTCGGCGGGAGCGGGCAGATCGGCGGCGGCAGCCGCCGTCGCGATCAGCAGGCTGAGCAGGAGCAAGCGCACGGGGGACCTCCCGGAGTCATGTTGGCGACAACATGACACCGGGAGGTCCCCCTGTCCAGAGCGCGCCGCGCCGTCAGAGCGAGGCGGCGCCGTTCGTGATCTGCTGCAGCTCACGCACCGACGCGCGCAGCTCGGCGGCCTGGGCGCTGAGTTCCTCGGCCGCGCTCGCGCATTCCTCGGCGCTGGCCGCGCCGGCCTGCACCAGGTGGTCGATCTGCTCGACCGCGCGCCGGGTCTCGCCGAGACTCACCGCCTGCTCCTGGCTGGCCGAGGCGACCTCGGTGACCAGCTCGTCGATCTGGCGGCTGTCAGATTCGATGCCGGTCAGGGCCTTGCTCACGTCCGCGGCGATCGCGACGCCGCGTTCCGTCCGCTCGATGCTCTGCTGGATGATGGTCGCGGTGTTGCGGGCCGCCTCGGCGCTGCGCTGGGCCAGGTTGCGCACCTCCTCCGCGACGACGGCGAAGCCCTTGCCGGACTCGCCGGCCCGGGCGGCCTCCACGGCCGCGTTGAGGGCGAGCAGGTTGGTCTGGAACGCGATCTCATCGATGGTGCTGATGATCTTGCCGGTCTCGTCGGCGGCCGACTTGATCTCGGCGATGGCTTCGCGCATGCGGCCGACCACCTCGGTGCCGTGCTCGGCGCCGGCGCGCGCCGTGGAGACCAGCGCGCGGGTCCGCGTGGTGTTGTCGACGGTCCGGGCCGTGTGCGACGAGATCTCCTCCATGGCCGCCGTGGTCTCCTCGAGCGTGGCGGCCTGCGTGGAACTGTCCTGGGCCAGGGCCTGGCTCACCTCGGACACCTGATTGGCGGCGGTGGCGGTCTGCTCGGCGCCGGACCAGATGGCCGTCGCGATGCGAGACACGGGCCGGGTGACGCTGCGATCGAACCACACGACGAGCATCGCGCCGAGCAGGATCGCCAGCCCTGTGCCGGCGAGGGTCGTCACGACGATCTGCTTGCGGGTGGTCGCCTGGTTCTTCTGCCAGCGGTCGCGCACGTCCTCCGTCGCGGCCTGGAATGCGCGCGCGCTGGCGATCATGGCGTCGTTGGCGTCCAGGTACCGGTTGCCGTGGTCGAGCCATGCGACCATGGCCTGGCGGTAGGCGGCCAGTTCCGATTCGATGCCCGCGACGGCGGCCGCGGCGCCGGGCGCCGCGTTCTGCAGCGCCGTCAGGGACGCCGCGAGATTCGCGACCGACGCCTCCCAGGCCACCAGCGAGGCGGGTCGGTCCTTCGTCGACCCGTTCTCGCGGAAGTTGTGGGCTTCACGGCTGTTCACGTAGTCGCGGTGAGACGCGCCGGCCTCGGCGGCGGCGGCGAGCGCCGTCAGGAGGTCCGTCTGGCCAGCCTTCGCCACCGTACCGGTGGCGGCCAGATCCTGGAGTCCGCGGTGCATAGCGCCGGCGTGCTGCGCCAGTTGCCGCGACAGGTCGTCCTGGGCGAGGAAGGCCTGGCAGAGGCCCTGGAAGTTGTCGGCATACGTGCGCGCTTCTGCGCGCGCGGCGGCCAGAGCTTTCTGGTCGGCGTCGCCGCGCAGGCCTTTCTCGAGCTCGCCGATGTTCTGGTCGAGGTCGGCGAGCAACCCCTCGACCTGTTCCTTGTACTTCGCCTCGGCGCGCATCAGGTAGTTCTTCTCCTGACGGCGGCATTCGAGCAGCGTGCTCAGCATGCCCATCGACGAGGTGAGCGTCGTGCTGGCGAGATTCAGACGCCGCTGGCCTTCCAGCGCGACGCCGCCGACGACGACCGTCAGCATGATCAGGGCGCCGAACGCGAGGCCGATCCGTTTCCCCAATGACATGGTCCTCAGCATGATGTCCTCCCTACCCCGGTGACACAGGCGAACCTTCGCGGTAAAGATCGTGCTTAATCAGAATGACTTGATCGATTTCGGCGAGATTGAAGAAAAAGCCCGCGGCGGCGACCGCGGGCCTAAAGCCTATCAAGATTGTAGGCTAGGTCATTTCCAGTGCTCGGAAATGAAGGTATCGACCTCGGGAATGCCGCCCTGGAACACGAGATAGCCGTTGTGCGGCTCGCGGTCGGTGATCTCGCCGTTGACCGGGGTCAGCATGAGGCGCTTGACCTCGTCGTGGTCCTGGCTCTGGCCGAGGGCCCAGCCGAGCTTCACGTAGGCGACCTCCGGCAGCATGTTCGCGGCGGGAATCACGCCCTTCTCCATCATCTCGCGGCCGGTCTCGTAGACGTACATCTGCACGTAGCCCCAGAGCGTCTGCACCGTCATGTACACGTGCACGCCGGCGTCGCGCGCACGCTCGAGGGCGGGGTAGAGCGGCTTGTTGACGTGGCCGAGGCCGGTGCCGGCGATCACGATGCCGCGGTAACCCGTGGCGATCAGCGAGTCGATGATGTCGGGCTTCATGTTCGGATAGTAGTAGACGATCGCCACCCGGTCGTCGAAGACCGCCTTCAGGTTGACGTTGTTGTCGTCCCGCCGCCGCTTGTAGCTCTGGTGGAACGGCGTGACGCCGTTGCCGTCGACCCTGGCGATCGGCACGTCGCTGATGGTGCGGAAGGTGGACCGGTAGCTCGAGTGCATCTTGCGTACGCGCGTGCCGCGGTGCAGGAGGCCGTACTGGTCGCTGGTGGGGCCGAACATGCAGACCATGACCTCGGCGATGTCGCTGGTCGCGGCCGTGCGCGTGGCGTTGATCAGGTTGATCGCGGCGTCGCTGCTCGGCCGGTCGCTCGAACGCTGGCTGCCGACCATCACCACCGGCACGGGCAGGTCCTGCAGCATGAAGGTCAGGATCGCGGCGGTGTGGTGCATGGTGTCGGTGCCGTGGCCGACGACGATGCCGGCGACGCCCTTCTCGATCTCCCTGGCGATCGCCTCCGCGGTGCCGATCCACTGGTCGGGTCCCATGTTCTCGCTGAAGACCCCGTAGAGCTTCTCGGTCTCGAGGTTGCAGACGTCCGCCAGTTCGGGCACCGAACCGTAGAGTTCGCCGGGCGAGAACGCGGGGATCACGGCGCCGGTCCGGTAGTCGAGGCGGCTGGCGATGGTGCCGCCGGTGCCGAAGAGCTTCACGCGCGGCTTGCCCGGATCATGCGGAAAGGCCTTTTCGGGGATCTGGTAGTGCGCCTGCTTGCGGCCGTGGATGGTGATCTTGCGCACCGTGTCGTGCCGGACGCCGATGTTGTAGCCCGTGGCCAGCTTCAGCACCACGTGGTCGGCGTCGGCCGTCTCGCTGCGCGGCAGGATGAGGCCGGTGAAGTCGCCGCGCGTGGTGTGCAGCGTGGCCTGGCTCCAGACCTTCGCCTCCTGGGCCTGCAGCAGGTCCAGCGTGGGGAAGCGGTAGCCGGGGAAGTCGTTCTGCTCGCTCACGCCAGCACCTCCTTGACCCATGCGCGGACGACGCTGCCGCGGACCTGCCCGCGGAGCTGCTTCATGACGTGGGCCATGGCGAAGTCCTCGCCCTGGCGGCCTTCGCGCGGCCCGGCGGGCAGGGAGCGCATCGTGGCGGCGAAGGTCGCGCGCGCTTCGCTTTCCGCCATTGCCGGCAGCGGTTCGACCTCGGCATGGTAAACACCCTCGGGGTGCACCTCGCCGGCGGCGATCCTGGCCACGACGTCACGCCACCAGTCGCCCGCGGCCAGCAGGCTCGGCGGGCGCGGACACGACCGGTCGAGCAGCAGCGAGGCGAGGCCCGTCGGCGTCAAGCGGCCGCCCGCCGGCAGGTCCGCGGCGAGTTCCAGGAACAGGGCGTAGGACGGGTGCCGGCTCAGGCGCTCGGCGAGATCCTCGCCGACGCCGAGCCCGGCCAGGTGCACCTGGCGCTCCCAGGGCCGTTGCGGCAGGCCGGCGCAAGCGGCCTCCAGCCGGTCGTCGGCGATGCCGATCGGAGGCAGGTCGGTGTCGGGGTACATGCGGTCGGCGCCGGGCAGGATGCGTTCGAAGCCGTTGGTGCCGTCGTCCAGCGCCTGGCGCGTCTCGCTCGGGACGCCCGCGATGGCGTCGCGCGCCCGAAGGACGATCTCGCGCGCGGCCGTCTCGGCGTCGCGCTGCCGGCCCCACACCACCAGGATCGGCGCGGAGGGGTCCACCTGGCAGGCCTTGGTGATGCGATCCCACTCGCCTCCGCTGAAGGTGGGCGCGTCCTGGGTGGAGCAGGCGAGGTTGGGGAGGTCGTCGATGCAGGCGATGACCCGGATACGGTCGCTGAACTCCTTGAGGAACGTCGTGCGCGGCTGCGTGTGGCAGGAGAGCAGGCCCTCGAAGCCGGGCAGGGGCACCGCGAGCACCGTGGCGCCCTTGTCCACGGCCTTGCTCACCACGCGGAACTCGGTGGCGCGGACGGTGGACGTCACGTCGACGAAGCGTTCGGGCACCTTGGCGGCGGTGACGCCGCGTTGCGCCAGCTCCCGCTGGATCGCCACCAGGGTGGTCTGCCGCAGCGCCTCGTTGTGCACCAGGCGGGGAATGTGGCGCAGGCTGGGCACGCCCTTGATCTCGATGCGGGTGCCGCCGGTGACCGACACGTTGACGTCCTGGCGCGCGGCGCCCGGGCCCGTGCGCACCAGGCCGCTGACCCGCGTGAGCCAGCGCAGGACCTGGCCGACGTCGCGCACCTCCCACGGCGTGACCATGTCGGGATCGGTGACGGTCTCGATGAGCGGCATGCCGAGGCGGTCGGTGCGGTAGGTGCGAAGATGGCCGCGGTCGCTGACCTCGCGGCAACTGTCTTCCTCGATGCTGATCTGGCGGATGTGGATGTTGCGCCCGCGGAAGGGAATGTCGCCGTCGGTGCCGACGATCGCCGTGCGCTGGAACCCCGTCGGGATGCTGCCGTCGAGGTACTGCTTCCGCGTGATGTGCACCTCGCTGACGATGCAGCACCCGAGCAGCCGCGCGACGGCCAGCGCCCGGTCCAGGGCAAGGTCGTCCATCTCGAAGGGCGGGGCGTCGTCCATCTCGTAGGTGCAGACCGTCTCGTTGTTCAAGAGGTAGACGATGTCCTTGTGGGTCTTGAACTCCATCAGCGCGGTGCCGTCGTACTCGCCCATCTCCGAGAGGGTGGGGCGCATGTGGCGCAGGACCTCGGCGTGGTGCTGGTCGCTGTAGCAGCCGGCCTGGCAGCGGCAGAAGAGCTTGCGCCGGGTCAGGAGCTGCTGGTGGATCTCCAGTCCCGATTTCAGGCCCAGTCGTGCGTAGCCCTCGGCATCGAGCTCGCCGAAAAGGGGCAGGGGTTGCCGGAGCCAGGGTTCGTTGAGAGAGCGAAGCTGATCCATGAAAACCGCCAGGCTTGGTGGAGGGACGCGCCGCGGCCATCGACCGCCCAAATATAGATTTCGCGGGGTTAGCGTCCAGGAAAACGGCAAACGCCCCGATCTGTCCGATTTTTCGCTTTCCATTATCCTGTGAAATTGGTAACGATTAAGGGGCGCAAAGTGCGCGAACCTGTTGACCGGTCATCTGGAGGCACGAGCTTGAAGCGCAATCGCGGCGGCTGCGATATCCCGGAAGCGACCATCGGGCGGCTTCCACTCTATCTCGAGAAGCTGAAGCTTCTGCAGGCCATCGGCGTCGAGGACGTGTCCTCCCGGCAACTCGCCGAGTCTCTCGACATCAAGGCCAGCCAGCTGCGGCACGACTTCCACTACTTCGGCGGCTTCAGCCGGCCCGGCCGCCCCTACCAGGTACAGAAGCTGGTCACCGCGCTCGAGCAGATCATCGGCATCGACCGCCCCGTGCCGTCGGCGATCGTCGGCGCCGGACACCTCGGCCAGGCCCTCGCCAACTACCAGAACCTCGACCTGCAGGGTTTTCCGCTGCGCGGGATCTTCGACATCAATCCCAAGCTGGTGGGCCTCGAGATCCGCGGCCAGCCGATCCGCGATCTCGACGAGCTGGAGCCCGTCTGCGCGCGCGAGAAGGTCAAGATCGGCATCATCACGGTGCCGGCGAGCGCGGCGCAGGCCATCGCCAACCGGCTGGTGGCGTCGGGCGTGATCGGACTCTTCAACTTCGCGCCCACGGACCTGAAGGTGCCCCCGACCGTCGCCGTCCGCAACGAGCGGATCACGGTGGGGATCATGTCGTTGAGCTTCAAGGTGAAATGCCTGGCGGCGGCCGGCGAGGCCGTGGCGGCGGATCCGGACTGAGGTCCATCGGGCGACGGCTCAGCGGTGGACCGGCGTGGCGTCGGCGAGCGCGGCCCGGTTCGCGTCGGCATAGGCGACCGCGTTCTCGCGGTTGCGGAAGTAGCCCACCCACACCCGGTACACGATCGCGCCGCCCGACGTGCTGGCGGCGCGCACGTGGACGGGGTATCCCTTGGCCAGGAGGTCGTCCCGCAGGGTCTGGGCGCCGAGCTCGCTCTCGTAGGATCCCACCTGCAGCGCGTAGGCGCCGTCCGGCGTCGGCTGGACCACGGGCGCCGGTTCGACGGGAGGCGTCTCGACGGGAGGCGTTTCGGCGGGCGCCGTGGCCGGCGGGGAGGTGGACGACGGCGCCGGCTCGACAGGCTCGACCGGGGACGTGATGGTCAGCGGCCGGTCGCGGTCGGTGGTGGACACACGGCTCGGCGTTTCCGCCACCAGCGGCTGACGCGCCGTCGCGAGATCCACGTCGCCCGAGCGGGGCAACGGCGCCGCGACGGTGGTGTCGACCCGGACCACCTGGACAGGATCGTCGGTGCCCAGGCGCAGACCGCCGCCGCGCGGCCAGAAGATGACCGCGGCCACGGCGACGACGCCCACCAGGGCGATCATCAGCGGGCGCGAGATGCGCTGGTCGGCGCTGCCCGAGGCGTAGCGCCCGCGCCCGCGTTGTCCGAGTCGGGGGCGGTCCTCATCGAGCGGATCGGTCACCGGTGAACCTCCTGGCTGCCGGGAGTATGTGACGAGAGGACGCCAGATGGCAACCGCCAAGGACGACCCCGGGTTCCTCGCCGCCGTCATCTTCGATCTCGACGGCACGCTCATCGACTCGGGCGAGGACCTGGCGCTGGCCGCCAATGCCGCGCGGCGAGAGATCCGCCTCGCGCCGTTGCCGGCGGCGGTCGCCATCGGCTACGTGGGGGACGGCGTCGAGATGCTCGTGCGGCGCGTGCTCGCCCACGACACCGCCGTGTCCCCGGCACAGGTCGCGCCGGACGACGTCGTCGCCGGGCTCGCGGCCTTTCGCGCGCACTACGCCGCGCACGCGCTCGACCACACGCGTTGCTACCCCGGCGTCACGGCCATGCTCGACGCCTGCGGCAGCCGGCCGCTGTTCGTGGCGACCAACAAGTCACGCGACTTCACGCAGCGTATCCTCGACGCCCTCGGGCTCGCGGGTCGCTTCGCGCGGGTGGTGGCCGGCGACGACGTGCCTTCCCGCAAGCCCGATCCTGCCCACCTGGCCGCCTGCCTCGTCGGCCACGACGTGCCCCCGACGATGGTCGCGGTGGTCGGCGACGGCGTGACGGACGTGCGGGCGGCGCGGGCTCTGGGCGCCGTCGCGGTGGCGGTCACCTACGGCCTGACGCCGCGCGCGACGCTGCTCGCGGCCGGGCCCGATCTGGTGGCCGACAGTCCCCGCGACGTGGTTCGCGTGCTGGGTCTGGGCTAGTCCGCGACCGCCTGTTCCGCGCGGACGAGGAGGGCGCGCAGGGTGTCCGTGACGCCCGCGATGGTGTAGGGGTCATCCGCGGCGGGCGGCCGGCCGGCGCTCTCGAAGCGCGGCGTCTCGCTCTGGCGTCGGCCCCATAGCGCATCGACCTCCCGCACCACGTCGGCCAGCCAGGCCGGCCGCGCGAGCACCTCGCGCAACCATGCCGCAACCGCGCCTTGCGGGCGGTCGGGAGCGTCGCCGATCAGATCGACGCGCCCGGCGATCTCCCGGACCAGCACCTCGCGCAAGGCGCCCTCGGGATCGGGCAGGGTGTCCAGCAGCCATTGCGCCAGGGCGAAGGCGAACTGCTGCTGGGCGGCGACCGGCGAGGCGCCGGCGAGGTGTCCGCCGCCATCCTGGCCGGCGAGGGCGCCGGCGAGGGAGAACTCGCGACGGGCGCGGACGTCGCGAGTGATCTCGGCGTCGCGATCGCGGTCGTCGTCCCGTCCGCTCACGGCTGGCGGCCCGGATCGGCGCCGGTTCGGCGGGGCGGCGCCGGCGAGGCCGGCGGGGAGGTCCGGGGCGCCGTGATGGCCTGCAGGAATTCCGCTTGCCGGTAGCCGACGGAGGCCGCCGCCGCGATCAGTCGCGACGCGACCGGCGCGGCCTCCGGCGCGCCATGCCGCAGCAGGTCGTGGCGCACCAGCAACTCGAAACGCTCGCGCCGGAAGTACCAGACCTCCTCGTAGCAGTTGGCCAGCAGAAATGCGCGTCCGGCCCGGTCTTCGAAGAGGTCCGCCCAGGCGCGCTCGCCGCGGGTCGGGTGCAGGAGCTCGCCGTATCGCGCGAGGAGGTCCGCGAGATACGGGGCGGTCTCGCGCGTGGCGCCATCCTGCAGGGCGCCGGCGAGGTCGCTCGCGCCACGCTGCCAGAGCAATTCGAGATCCATGTCACCGAGCCGGCGCGGCGGCCGCCCAGGGGCCGCTCCGACCTCCGGTCCCGTTGCCTGGCCGAGAAGCGCGCCGAACCAGGCAACCTGGCACGCGAAGAGACCCACGGGCAGGGCGTCGGCGCACAACTCGTCGGTGAGGCCGAGGGCCCGGCGGCGGTCGGGCGGCAGAGCCGGCGCTCCGCCGGCGAGGACGGCGAGGGTCGCTCGCACCTCGGCCGGCGGGGGGACGACCGCGTCGGCGGATGATGCCGTCGCGCGCGCCGCCGCGAGCGCGTCCGTGAGGGCGGCTGCTGTCTGGTCCAGGTCGGCCTGCGAGGCGTCGCGCAGGTGCGCGAGCGCGGCAGCGGAGTTGGCGGCGGCCAGATTGCGGAGAACCTCGTCCAGGGCGAGGGCTCGCAGTTCCCGTTCCAGGCTCGCCGCCGGTCGGCCGCCGAGCCGTTCGTGCAGCCGGTGCCAGCGGCCGTCGTGGTCGTGCAGTTCGCGGAAGTCCACCAGCACCTGGTACTGGTAGCCGCGGAGGTCGGCCCACAGGCCCTCGCGAGCGAGGTCCTCGCCGCGGCGCAGGTACTCGCAGCCCGCGATGGGGTCGCGGAAGGCGTGGAAGACGCCGGGCGCCGTGTTCAGCGCGAGCGCCTCGGCCAGCGTGCGCCGCACCAGGTACGGATCGCGGTCGGGCGCGGCGGCGTTGATCGCGCTCGAGGTGTGGATGCGCCCGCCCGTGCCGTCGTACGAGTTGTTGTAGAGGATGACGCCGCGTTCGTGGCCGTGCCGGTTGCTGTAGGCGAAGACGTTCTCGTTGACCCGCCCTTCCGGGGTCACGAAGTCGTAGAAGGCGAAGTGCTCGGCGCCGCTGAAGAGGCCGCGATGTCGCATGAGCGGGAAGACGTCGCGTTCATGGCGGCGGACCATGTCCTCGTCGACCGGCTCGTCCCAGTACGCGCGGCGATACTCCATGCCGTACTTCTCGGCGAAACCCTCGATCTGTCCGTGGCCGAACATCGGCAGCCCGGGCATGGTGACCATCATCACGGCAACACCGAAGTACTTGTCGCCCTTGCCGAATTGCTCGAGCGCGGTGCGCTCGTCCGGGTTGTTCATGAAGTTCACGAACCGGTCGAGGACCGCGGGACTGAATTCGAGAACGTTCTTGATCGTCTGCCGGTACTTCTGGTTCTCCTCCATCTTGAGCATGTTCATGAAGGCGCTGTTGTAGACCCGGTGCATGCCCAGGGTGCGGACGAAGTAGCCCTCCATCAGCCAGAAGGCCTCGGCGAGCAGCAACGTATCCGGAACCTCCGCGGCCACCCTGTCGACCACCTCGCGCCAGAACTCCTTCGGCATGTGGGCGAGGAAGGCCTCGCGGCTCATGCCGTGCTCCGCGCGCGACGGGATGGCGCCCGCGTCGCCGGGGGCCGGGAACCACAGCCGCTGGTAGTGCTTGCGGGCCAGGGTCATGGCGGCATCGAAGCGGATGATGGGGAACATCCGGGCGACATGGAGAATGGTCTGGACGACGGCCTCGCGCACGTCGGCCCGCGTGAAATCGAGCTGCGCCGTGTCGTTCCACGGCATGCTGGTGCCGTCGTTGCCGTGGTAGATGTAACGCGTGTCGCCGGAGTGCGGGTCGCGCCGCTCGAAGACCACGGCCGCGTCGGTGTGGGTCCAGTAGCCCTCCTCGATCCGCACCTCGACGCGCGGGTCGTCGCAGAGATCGCCGCCGGTGAAGCGGTAGACGGGAAACGGAGGTCGTGACGACTGCAGGAACCAGTCGGGATGCTCGACCAACCAGCGGCTGTCGATGCCCATGTGGTTGGGGACCATGTCGCTCGCGAGCCGGATGCCGCGGCGCCAGGCGCGTTCCTTGAGATCGTGGTAGGCCGCGTCGCCGCCGAGATCGTCGGCGATGCGGTAGTCGGACAGCGAGTACGCGGACGCGACCGCCTCGGGGTTGCCCATGTACTGCTTGATCCGGGCCGACGCCCGCGAGCGTTCCCACAGGCCGATCAACCACAGGCCGGTGAACCCCCAGCCGGCGAGGCGGTCCAACTCGGCGTCCGGCACGTCCGCCAGCGTGCGGATCGGCCGGCCGTGGCGCTTGCCGAGCTGGTCGAGCCAGACGTAGGTGCTCTTGGCGATGAGCACGACGTTGCTCATCCAGTCCGCGTCGCGGCTGAAGGCGGCGGGTTCGGCCCAGATGGCGTCCTGGCTGCGGTCGAAGACGGGCACCGGCGGCGGGCCGTAGACCGGGGCGCGGTGGAGGTCCATCTCGCGCAGCAGGTCGCGGGCGAGATCGAGCCGCGCGAGGATCTCCGGCGGCAGGATTCCGGCCCAGTGCTCCCGGATGTAGGCGAGCTGGCCCTCGAGGCTGTCGGGACTGGCCAGGATCGGCGCGCGCAGGGTGTGGAAGAGGGTCTGGCCGGTGAGACCCGACGGCTCCTGGTTGTCGAAGTACGCCTCGATGCTGACGACGAAGGGCACGTAGCTCGCGCGCTTCTGGAGATCGGCGTCGTCGAAGAGTTCGCGCAGCGGCCGCGTCGCCGGGTTGCGCATCTGCAGGTAGAGCAGGATCGCTTCCACTACGACGCGATCCGTCGCGCTCAGGTCCCGTTCGCCAGCCTGGAGCCAGGCGTCGGCGGGGGTCTGCGCGAGCAGGACGTCGCGCGGCGGAAAGAGCGTCGTGAACGTCGGGGGGAAGCGGTCGATCGCCTCGGGACCGAGCCGTTGCCGGGCCCAGGCGAAGCTGTCGGCGAGGATGCCCGGCCGCTGGCGCAGGCCGTAGTGGAGGCAGAGGTACCGCAACGCGTCGGTCAGGATCCCCAGGGCCAGGAACTCCTCCGCGCGGACGGGCGTCGTTTCCGCGCCCGTGGGTCGCGGGCGGCGGTTGTAGGCGTCCGCCAGGCGACGGATCGTGTAGCGGGCGTTCTCGTCGGCGAACGGAGCTTGCGGCGCCAGCAGACGGGCGACCCCGAAGCGGTCCCAGCCATCGCGGGCGATCGGGAAGGCGAGGGGAAAGTAGACGTGCAGCAATTCGCGAAGATCCATGGGATGGGGCCCCTTGCCGGCGGCGAGGAACGGACGTGCCCTACGGCCTGGAGGCATCGTATCTGACCGGGGAACGCTGGCAAGCACTTGGTTTTCTCAGTATTGTTAATTTATTAACTATATCGATTGGGTATGATATTTCAAATTTTCTTTCGTCGTGTCATTGTGAGCCTCTCGGGAGGGCGCCGGCTCTTGACGGAACAAACGTTTTATCAGCCATTTACGAGAGTTTGGCCCGAATCGTGCGAAGAATTTCTTGCGCCATCGCATTCCCATGGTTTTCTTCGAGGCGGCACGTGATGTTAATTATTAAACAAAAGTGATGCGTGTCGATCGCGGAGTGAAAAGGAGTTGGTGTCGTGGATCTCATCGTCTGCGTGGGCGAGACCTGCCACCTGAACGGCTCGGAGGAGGTCGTGCGCTGTTTTCAGCGTCTCCTCGCCGCGCCCGAGTTCGCCGACCGGGTGACGCTCAAGGGCAGCTTCTGCGTCGGCAAGTGTTCCCAGGCGGGCGAGGTGACCATCCGCCTGGCCGAGGAGTACTTCCATACCCGCTACCAGGAAGCCGAAGCGTGCTTCCGCGACCAGATCCAACCTCGGCTCGACGCGTTGCTCGCGGCCGGTTGATGGAACGGGCGGCGGCCCCGGGGGCCGGTCGCCGGGACGAAAGAGGCTGACGATGGCGAAGGTGATCTTCGGGTGCTGGGACGGGCGAGTGATCGACAACCGCGACCGCCAGCTCTTCGAGATCGACGACTCGCCGGACTTCCAGGAGTTCGACGAATTCGATCCGGGCAATCCGATCAAGGCGTTCATGGGCGCCAAGGGATTCTTCTCCTTCTCCCGGGACGTGTCGCTTCTGGACGTGACCCTGTGCTACATCAAGCGGGCGGTCGCCGAGTCCTGCGGCAAGTGCACGCCCTGCCGCATGGGCACGCGCATCCTCGAGGAGCGGCTCGAGGCGCTGCTGAACGGAGAGGCCGGGGTGGAGACGCTGGCCGAGCTGGAGACCCTGGCCGAGCAGGTCATGTCGACCAGCCTCTGCGGCCTCGGTCAGACGTCCACCGTGGCGCTCCTGGCGCTCCTGCACCACTTCCGCGACCAGCTCGTGACGGAGATCGAGGGCGGCGCGCGGCGCTCGCGGAAAGCCTGCACCACCTACGTCACCGCGCCTTGCATCGAGGAGTGCCCGAGCAAGGTCGATGTCCCCCGCTACATCGACTACATCAAGGACGGCAAGTTCACCCACAGCGTCGGCGTCGTGCTGCAGAAGTACCCGATGGCCGCGACCTGCGGCCGCGTCTGCGTGCGCTTCTGCGAGATGGCCTGCCGGCGCACCCAGGTCGACGAGGCCGTCGGCATCAAGATCCTCAAGCGGTTCGTCTCGGACCACGAGCGATACGTGACGGACAACTGGTTCGGCCCCGAACTGATCGAGAACAAGAAGCCGACCGAACTGAAGGTGGCGGTGATCGGCGCCGGGCCCGCGGGCATCTCGGCGGCATACCACCTGCTGCTGCGCGGCTATCCCGTGGACGTCTTCGAAGCGATGACCGAGCCGGGTGGCATGGCTGCCGTCGGCATTCCGGAGTACCGGCTGCCCAAGGAGACCATCTTGCGCAAGGAGGTCTCGATCATCGAGAGCCTCGGCGGCCGGATCCACTACAACGAGCGGCTCGGCGAGAAGTTCACGCTCCAGGACCTGCGCGACCGCGGCTACAAGGCCATCTTCCTCGGCGTCGGCGCGCAGCGGGGCAAGACGGTGGGCGTGCCGGGCGAGGAGACCAGCGTCCAGGGCTACATCACCGGCGTGAAGTTCCTGCTGTTCATCAACCACTACTTCATCAACATCGGCCTGCCCATGGACCTCGGACAGCGGATGGTCGTCGTCGGCGGCGGCAACGTGGCCATGGATTGCGTGCGGTCGGCCCTGCGCATGGGCGTCAAGGAAGTGCACCTGGTCTACCGGCGCACCATCGACGCCATGCCGGCCGACCACGAGGAAGTCGAGGCGGCCCAGGCCGAGGGCGTCATCTTCCACGAGCTGACCCACCCGACGCGGATCATCACCGAGAACGGCAAGGTCAAGGGCATCGAGCTCATGCGCATGGAGGAGGGTGATCCCGACGCGAGCGGCCGCCGCAGCGTCCGGCCGAAGGAAGGCTCGCAGTGGGTGCTGGACACCGACTTCGTGATCCCCGCCATCGGCCAGGAGGTCGACCACCGCTTCCTGGCGCCGGCCGACGGCGTGGAGTTGAGTCGCGCCGGCCTGCTGAAGACCGACCCCACCACCCTGGCGACCAACCGGCCCGGCATCTTCGCCGGCGGCGATGCGGTCACCGGTCCGGCGACGCTCATCCAGGCCATGGCCCAGGGCGAGCGCGCGGCCCGTTCCATCGACGACTATCTCACCTACGGGCGCGTGCGCTTCTCGCCGGGCGACCGTTTCAGTCAGTTGCTGCGCAGCGTGCGCAAGCTGAGCCCCGACCACGTGGAGGCGCCGGTCAAGTCGATCTACCGCGTCCGCGTGAAGGAACTCGACCCCGAGGTCCGCAAGCAGATCTTCGCCGAGGTCGAGAAACCGATCTCCGTGGCGGAAGCCTACCGCGAAGCGCAGCGATGCATGCGGTGTTACCGGATCTACTCGGTCTTGACGGAGAAGTAGGAGGACCATCCGATGCAGGCCACCATCAACGGCAAGCCCGTCACCTTCGAAGCCGGCGAGACCATCCTGATGGCGTCGCGCCGGCTCGGCGTGTTCGTGCCGACCCTCTGCGAGATGGGCGGCATCGAGCACACCCCGGGCACGTGCCGCGTCTGCCTCGTGGAGATCCGGCGCCCCGACCGCGCGCCGATGATCGTCACCGCGTGCAACAGCCCCCTCGAGGAGGGCATGAGCGTCAACACGCGCACGCCGGCGGTGCGCGAGCGGCAACGCCTGCAAGTCGAGCTGCTGCTGGCGGACCACGACCAGGATTGCGCGACCTGCATCCGGCACGGCTCCTGCGAGCTGCAGGACGTGGCGCAGTTCGTGGGCCTGCAGCGCTCCCGCTACGGCAAGCCGGAGTTCCACGCGGCCCGCACCCGCGACGCGTCGTCGCTCTCGATCGTCCGCGACATGTCGAAGTGCATCCGCTGCCAGCGCTGCGTGCACATCTGCCGCGACGTGCAGGGCACGGACGTGCTGGTGGTCTCCGACAAGGGCATCGACTCGGAGATCGGCGTGCGGGACAGCCTCGCACTCGGCACCAGCGAGTGCGTCAGCTGCGGGCAGTGCACGCTGGTCTGTCCGGTCGGCGCGCTGGCGGAGCGGGACGACATCGAGCAGGTCATCGACTACCTGTACGACCCCGAGGTCTTCACCGTCATGCAGATGGCGCCGGCCGTGCGCGTGGCGCTGGGCGAGGAGTTCCACCTGCCGCCGGGCGCCAACGTCGAAGGCCTGCTGGTCACCGCCCTCAAGCAACTCGGCGCGGACGCGGTCCTGGACACCAACTTCGCCGCCGACCTGGTGATCCTCGAGGAGGGGACGGAACTGCTCGGGCGGCTGCGCAGGGGCGGCGTCCTGCCGCTGCTCACCAGCTGCTCGCCGGGCTGGATCAACTACGTCGAGAAGAACCACCCGCAGATGCTGTCGCACATCTCGACCACCCGGTCGCCGCAGCAGTGCTTCGGCGCCCTCGCCAAGACCTACCTCGCCGACCGGATGGGCGTCGACCCGCGCCGCGTGCGCGTGATCTCGATCATGCCCTGCACGGCGAAAAAGGAGGAGGCGAAACGGCCCGAGTTCTTCCGCGACGGCCGACCCGACGTGGACGTGGTGCTGACCACGCGGGAATGCGCGCGCCTGCTGAAGCGCGAGGGCGTCTGGCTGCCGGATCTCTGGCCGAGCGACTACGACAACGAGTGGATGGGCAGCTACACCGGCGCCGCGGAGATCTTCGGGTCCACCGGCGGCGTGATGGAGGCGGCGATCCGCACGGTGCACAACGTGGTGACCGGCGAGGAACTGCCGCGGATCGTGTTCCAGGCCGTGCGCGGGTTCGCGGATCTGCGCGAGGCCGAGGTCGATCTCGGCGAGCTGGGCGTGGCGAAGGTGGCCGTCGTCCACGGCTTGAAGTCGGCCGCCAGGCTGCTGGCGGCGATCGAGGCCGGCGAGGTCAAGTACACGTTCGTCGAGGTCATGGGCTGCCCGGGCGGCTGCCTCGGCGGCGGCGGCCAGCCCCGCATCAAGAAGGGGTACCAGGCGTACCGCCAGGAACGGCAGGATGCGATCTACGCCATCGACGCGGCCAGCGCCATCCGGCAGTCGCACAACAACCCGCAGATCCAGAAGCTGTACCGCGAGTATCTCGGCGAGCCCAACGGCGAGCTGTCGCACAAGTTGCTGCACACGCACTACCGGGACCGCAAGCAGGTCGTCCACCACACCATCAAGGAGATCTGGGACGAGCTGAAAGGTTGAGATCTCCGGCTACGACCCCGCGACCCCGGCTCTTCGCGGCCGGGGTCGCCGCGTTTCCGCGTCCCGGTCGTCCGGCGGCGCGCCCGCGACAACTGCCGTTTCCCATCCCGCGCCGGAAATGATACCTTGGATCCGCGATCGACACCCCGAACCGCCGTTCTCGGAGGCAGTGATGGCTCATTACGACATGGCCCGCAAGAATCTCATCGCGCAGTGGGCGTTCGACACCCGGCCGATCCTCGGGCGCTTTCACCTGTGGCTCGACGACGTCGAGGTGGAGTGGGTTTCCGGCGACGGGCATCGGGAACTGCGCGACGTGATCTCCTTCGTCGGCGGCGCCATGGAGCGGCTGTTCATGATGACGGCCGGCGTCACGGCCCTCGGCACCCGCCTGTTCGGCCGCTACGGCGAGGGCGAGGGACTCGACAAGCAGGGGCTCAACCGGGTGAAGAAGGACGCCGACGCCATCTCCGCCTACCTCATGAGCGAGTGCCTGTGGTACCTCTCGCGGAACCTCCCCGAGAACCACGCGGTCATGGTCTGCCTCGGCGAGGGCCTCATGCCCAAGGCGGGCGAGACCCCGGAGATGGGTAGCAACCCGATGCTGGGCTTCGGACGCATCTACGCGCGGCCCGAGGTCGCCAAGTTCCTCGACCGCCAGGTGCAGAAGCTGATCAACGGCCATTTCAGCTGGGACGACTTCCAGGCCCGCATCGACAAGGCCGGCATCAAGATCTGGGGCGCGGCGATCGACACGCTGGAGAACACCAGCCGGTTCGCCAAGGGCGCCAGGACGGGCCCGCTCGCGGTGCTGCACGTCTTCGACCAGCCCCTCTCGGTGACCAAGCCCTACGAGGGCTACATGGGCAACCTCATCCTGCCGCGCGCCGTGTCGCGGGAAGCCGCGCGCGACTCGCTGCTGGTCGATTTCCACACGCCACGCGCGCAGGTGCTCGCGGCCTGCCGTCGCACCTGGCCGGACCTCGCCGCGGCGAACGTCCACGTCTGGACGCTGGGCGGCAAGAGCCGTGAGGCCCGCATCGGCTCGCTCTGGGCGGAGTGGCAGGCGGCGGGCGCCCACGTCGTGGAGGACGGCTGGCTGTTGCCCTCCGGTCTGGGGGCCTTCAACGACTCCGGCACGTACTCGCCGACCCAGATGGTCGGCAGCTGGGTGGACGCGCAGGGGGTCCGCCACCTCTTTCTGGTCGACGGCTACGCCGCTTCCGCGGAGGCGATGCAGGCCGCGAGCCTGGCGCCCGTCCTGGACATCGACGTCTACCTTTCGCTCTTCACGTCCACGTTCCAGCTGCCGTTCCGGCGCGAGGCCGAGGTCATGCAGCTCGATCCCACCGGCGACGGATTCGCGGACGATCTGGCGCGGGTGCTCGGCGCCGCCGTCGATGCGCCGACGGAGCGGACCTTCCGCGGCTTCCTCCGTGAGGTCGACGAGGCCAACATCCCACGGGACAAGCGGTGCCTCAGCGCCGACGACTTCCTGCCGCGCAAGCGGTGGGACGTGATGGCGCTCGCCGGCTTCATGCTCGACGACCCGTACCTCGGAGCTCCCGGCGTCGAGCAGCTGGACGAGGACCGTTACCGCGTGACGGTGCGGCTGTCCACGCCGCACGGGATCAAGCAGGTCACCCTCACCCTGCGCTTCATGGAAGCGCCGCCGGTGCGCCGGCTGGTGTGCAACCCGTTGCTCGACCGTTTCCTCAAGGGGGAGGACTACCAGGAGCGGCCGGTCAAGATCTCCGACTCGGGACGCATCCGCAACGAGTTGCAGACGTTGTGCTCCGAGGCGCTCGACCACTTCGGCGAGTCCGGCGTGCGGGTCCATTTCGACCGCATCCCGCCCGATGTGATTTCGCCGGCCGATCAGAAGCGGCTCGCGGAGATCCTGCGCTGGTACCGGGAGAACCATCCCACCTGGTTCAGCTGGCTGGAACTGGCGTAGTCCGGATCAGCTCGACCACCGCGACCAGCCCGGCGACGTCCACTGCGGTGAACGCGGCGGGCCTGTCGCTGTCGACGTCCAGCACGCCCACGATCGCGCCGGCGGCGTCGCGCACCGGCACCACCACCTCGCTCTGCGACCGGCTGTCGCACGCGACGTGACCCGGGAACGCGTGCACGTCGGCCACCAGCACGGGCTCGCCGCGCCGGACGCACTCCCAGCAGACTCCCGCCGGGCCGGGCAGGACCGCGCAGGCCAGCGGTCCCTGGTACGGCCCGACTACCAGCTTGCCCTCCCGCAGGCGGTAGAATCCGGTCCAGAAGAAGTGCGGCATCTTGTGGTGCAGGACCGCCGCCGCCGTCGCCATCCGCGCGACGGGGTCGGCAGTCTTCGCGAAGAGTTCGGCCAGTTGCTGGGCGAGGCGGCCATAGCGGTCGGCGAGCGACGCCGAAGTCGTCCCGGTCATGCGGACCTCCTGGCGGGTGACGTTGCGCCTTAGGGTAACCATAAAACGGCGGCGCGGCCCGCGGGGGCCGCGCCGTCCGATGCCGGCAACACGCGAATCAGCGGCTCGAGACCGGCTCCGTGGACCACTCGTCCTGGGACTCGGCCTCGGCGCCGGCGAGGATCTCCAGGGTCGCCGTCTGCGCGGCGCTGGTGTGCTTCAGCGTCTCGGCGAGCTCGGCCGAGGCGGACTGGATGTGCTCGGCAAGGCCCTCGAAGCCGGCCACGATCTGTTCGGCGTAAGGGCCGAGGCGCTGCGCCTCGTGGCGCGAACGTTCGGCGAGTTCCTTGACCTCGCGCGCCACCACGGCGAAGCCGTCGCCGGCTGACCCGGCATGGACGGCCTCGATGGAGGCGTTCAGGCTGAGCAGGTTGGTCTGCAGGGCGATGCCCGTGATCGCCTCGACGATCGGCGCGAACTCGTGGGTGACCTGGGACATGGCGCGGGTCTTCTCGACGAGGGCGCCGAAATCCTCCTGCTGGGACTGCACGCGCTCGAGGATGCCGGTCAGCGCGTTGCGGATCGACTGCACGAGCTCGGTGTTGCGGTCCTTCTGCTCCTCGATCACCAGTTGCTGGTAGTGGTGGCAGTTGGTCGGCTGGTTCAGGCCGTTGTGGATCGCGGTCGCCATCTGCGCGCAGGTGCCGTAGCCGCAGGCCGAGCAATCCAGCTCGTCGCGCGGATCCCGCTTCTTGAGGGCATGGTAGATCGCGTCGCGCTGCGCCGGCGTCGGCTCGCTCAGGCCGAGGGTGCCGCTGCGGTCCGTGTAGTGACGGTCGTACAGGCCTGGACGCCAGTGCTGGCGCAGGGACTTCTCCAGCGCGCGCACGCCGCCCTGCCGCAGTCCGCGGCGACCGTGCCTGGCCTGCATCTCGCGGTTGCGCGCCTCGATCAAGCCCTCCACCTCGTCCGGGCTCTTGTCCTGATTGTGGGTGCCGGCGCCACCGTTGCAGCCGAGGTCGCAGTTCAGGCAGTCCACGATGAGTGGCGCCTTGCCGGCGCGGATCATCTTCGGCAGCGACTTCAGGTAGTCGTAGACGACGTGCGGACCCTCGATCTTGCGGATGGAGTCCCGCAGCGCGGGATTCCAGCGCTCGGCCGTGCGTTGCAAGCCGCCGGGCGTGGAGAAGAGGACGGCGCGCTCGGCCGGCGGATTGTCGTAGTCGACCGCCGACGACTGCGCGAGATGGACTCCCCGCTGTGCGAGGCGATCGGCGAGGACGCGATAGGTCACGTTGTAATCGCCGAATCCCGTTGCCTCGTACTCGCGCTTCTTGGCGAGGCACGGGCTCAGCACCGCGAACCGGCAATCCGCGAACTGCGGATAATACTCCCGCACCATCTTCATGGTGTGCACCATCGGACTGTCCGCGGGCGCCAGGTAGGGCAACAGATCGGGCTGGTACAGTTCGATGAAGGCGACGAGGGCGGGGCACGGTTGCGCGATGACGCAGGCCGGCGCGTTCGCCTTCACGTGCTCGAGGTAGCTGACCACCGTCAGTTCCGCGCCGTAGCTGACGTCGAAGACGGCGCGCATGCCTTGCTGGCGCAGCCAGCCGTTGAGATTCAGGTAGGTGTCCGGGAACGATGCGGCGATGCCAGGGGCGGCGATCCCGACGATCGCGACGCCGTTGGCGAGATCGCGCAGGAACGCATCGGTGTCGTCGATCGGAAGTCGGGCCTGGTGGGTGCACGCCTTCAGGCAGGCGCCGCAGCCGATGCAGCGGTCGTGGTCGATGGCGACGTGTTCGCCGGAGGCGTCGTTGCAGAGCTTAACGGGACAGGCGGAGATGCAGGCGTGGCAGTTGACGCATTTCGACTCATCCACCGCAATCACCGGGGCGAGTCGGCGCGTCGTTGGTGGGCGATTCATCGCGTGCTCCTGGAAGCGGGGTCCTTCTCCCTCTCGCTGATGGGTTCGGGTGGTGCCGAGGCGACTTTAGGGTAAACCCTCGTAAGTAATTCATACCAAACAACTAGAGCGGCTCCCCCGGGGAAGGGGAGCCGCTCTCGGGCGAGGGCAGGTCAATCGGCCAGCAGGACCAGCGGGACCGCATCCTGGCGCAGGGCTTCGGCAAGCATCGCGCGTAGCGCGGGGTAGTCCGCCGGGTCGCAGCGGCCGGCCCGCAACGCGAGCGTTCGGCGCAGCACGAGCCCGTCCGGCTGCTCCTCGACCTCGAGCCGGTAGGTGCCGAGAGGGCAGGACCATTCGCCCGCCCGGGGCAAGGCGTCGATGGTCTGCCCCGGAGCGAGGTCCAGGGTGATGGTGACCGTCTCGTCGAGCGAGCTGTCCACGAAGAGCGGGGCGGTGCGCGCCGGTTGTTCGGCATGGAAGCCGGCGGGCAACCTGTCGAGGAGGCTCTGGCGCGGCAGCGGCAGGGGCAGGACGATGAGCCCGGCGTCGTCCGCCGCCGGCAGCGACCCCTTGCCCTCCACCTTCACCGCGAGGGTCTGCGGCGTATCGAGACGGACGGCGGTCGCGGTCCCTTCCCCGCCGGGCATCAGCGCCGCCGCGAGTTCGGCGGCGACGACGCCGGCCTCGCCGCGCCCCTCGCGCAGACTGCCCGCAAGCTCCAGGTCGGCCGCGGTGGTGAACGTCAGACCGTCGTCCGCGGCAGCGAGACGCACGGCGAGTCTGCACGACCCGGTCCCCGCCGGGACCTTCCAGATCCGCAGCCCGCCGCCCACTTCCAGGAACAACCCGGTACGACCGGGCAGATCGCAGCCGCCTGACCAGGCGGACGACCGCGCTGGCGACAGCCACCAGTTCTCGGCGCCGATCGCGCCGACCACGCGGACCTCGCCGAACTGACCGACTGCGGCCACGTCGCTTACCGGTTCCTGTGCGCGCGTGAAGAACCCGATCTCCGCATTGATTCCCATCGCGCGCAGCAGCGCCTGCGCGAGCAGCGCCTGCTCCCAGGGCGTGGCCACCGCCGAGGCGTAGACCTCCGCCACGGGTCGCGGAGGGCGCGACCAGAGGCCCGTGGGCAGGTTGACGGCGCGGACGCCGTCGTGGGCCAGGGCGGCAATGCGTTGCAGGGTGTCGAGCGTGGTGAGGTCCTCCTCGTCGTCGAGCCAGGCCTCGAGGTCCGGCCCCAGGTCTGCCGTGGCCCGGTCGCCCGCCGCCCGCAGCGTGGCGGCCACCTCGTTCCAGGTCCCGGCGGCCGAGAACATGATGCACGGCGTGAAGTCGCCGCGGTACGCGTCGGCGCCTTGCGCCGGCAAGGGAGGCAGGTCGCGGAACGTCCAGCCACGGCCGCCGGGAACCTCCGTTTGCCCCCCATTCAGCCCGGCGCCGTGCACGAGGGCCGCCGACAACGACGCCGGCGAGAGGCGCACGGAAACCTCGCGCACCGGCCAGCGGTCCTGCAGGAATACCTCGCCCCAGACCGGCAGGCGGCCGGGTGCGCGGTCGCGGATCTCGTAGTCGAGGTCCAGGACGGCATTCACCTCGGTGCCCACGTGCGAGATCACCATCTCCCGGATGCCGAGGAACGGCACGGCGCGGTCCACCGCGTCGGGCGTCACCTCGTTGAAGGCGTTGGGCGGGCTCGCGACCTCCCGGCCGTCGGCCATGAAGGTGCGACAGGTGTGGATCTGCAGGTCCTGCCGCTCGCCGTCCCAGGCGACGCGGACGTCGGACAGGTTGCGCATGGCCCACTGCGACTGGAGCCGCGTGACGACGTGCTCGCGGCGGGTGAGCAGGCCGGCGTCGTCGATCGTGAAGGTCACCTCGCGTAGCAGGACGACGGCGTCGGCATCCGGATAGGCGGCGGCGCCGGGGGCGGCGGCGAACACGGCGCGCACGTCGCCGGCGGTCGCCACCGAGGCGCCGAGCAGGAGCCACAGGACACTCAGGATGATCATTCGCGGCGACATCTCAGGCTCCCTTCTTGCGCGCGACGAGGCGGGTGGTGGCGGCCGCGTCGAAGGCGCGGACCGTTCCCCGCAACGCGGGCCAGTCGTCCGCCGGCACCAGCCGACCGTCGTAGCGGACGGTCCCGCGCAGGCGCACCGCCTTGTCGGTGGTCTCGGCCTGCAGATCGCAGGCGGCGAAACCCTCGGCCTCGCCGAAGCGCCACGCGTCGTCCACGACGGACACGGGGCGGAAACCACGCGGCGGCCGGATCTCCTCGTCCAGGGTCAGCGTCTGCGCCCACCAGAGGAACAAGGGGGTCTCGCGGGATTCGGTCTTCGTCTGGCTGCGCGTGGCGGCGATGCGCACCGTGCCGCCGTAGTCGCCGAAGGCGAGGTTGGCGGCGGCCGACCGCCAGCTCACGCTGCTGCGGCCCACCGTCGCGAATCCGGGGACCACGAACTCCGCGTCCAGCCACATCGCGCGGCCGAAGTCGACGGGATCGCCGGCCTTCCAGGCGCCCAGCTCGGCGCCGGGGGCGAGCTTCGCCAGCCATCCGCAGAGGTCGGCCTCGATCCGGTCCAGGGGCGTCTGCCCGATGGTGCGGCGCAGACGCGTGTCGGCCTCGCCCGCGGCGCGCAGCTCCACCCGGCCGCGCAGGGTGCCGCCGGCGTCGATGTCCCCCCGGACCGTGAGGTTGAGCTGGTTCTCCTCGGGCGCGTAGGCGCGGATCGCCGCGAGTTCCTCGCCCCACGGCGTGCCGATGACGTAGTGCTGCTCGCCCTCGGAGAGCGACCAGTTCTGGCGCGCGAAGGGGATCCAGGTCGGATCGAGCATGTCCCAGGTGCCGTCCGGCTTCTTCCAGGCGCCGACGCAGTGGTTGAACTGATCGGCGGGCACCGGCTCGACCCGCGAGCCGGCCATCGTCATGGCCGGGTAGACCTCGTAACCCGCGGCGCGGCACAGCGTGATCGCCATGCCGGCGATGTCCTTGCAGACGCCGCTGCGCTCGCGCAGGATCATGTCGCCGGGGTGCAGGGTGTAGCCTTCGCCCTCGCCCATGTTCAGACCGCAGTAGCGGATGTTCTGGGCCGCCCAGTGGTTCAGGGCGGCGACCTTGTCCTCATCCGTGCGCAGGCCGCGCGTGATCTGGGCCACCAGGGCGTCGATCTCCGGGTTCGTCTCGAACTGGTCCTGGTTCGCCTCCCAGAACCAGCGGCTCTTCTGTGGCCAGCCCTCGGTGCTGGCCATGACCACCTTCGGCGCCACGTCGGACGCGGCGGCGCTGCGCCACTCCGCCGGGAGCGGGGGACAGTCGCGTTTCCAGAAACGATAGGTGAAGTGGGTGCTGTCGAACCCGGTCTCGCTGAACACCTCGCCGTTGTACACGCTGAACTGCAGCGGTTTCTCGCGCGGCGAGCGGACGATGACGGTCTTCTCCTTGATCGGCGCCGGCCCCTGGAAGACCTGCACGTCGTACCAGTGCCCGCGCATGGGGGGGATGTAGCGGGTGTCCTCGACGCCCGCCGGGTCCAGGTAGGCGAGCATGAAGCCCTTCCGGTAGGTCTCGATCTCGACGGCATCGCCGATGGCCAGTCGTGGGAGTTGCAGCGTCAGCATGCGCGCGCCCCAGTAGATCGCGTGGGCGGGCTGCGTCGCGTCGAGCGCCGCCGCGGGATCGACCGCGAGGACCTCGCCGTCCGCCCGGTGGACCTGGATCTTGCGCAGGGTGATGGCCTGGGTCACGGGGTCGTAGTCGAAGCGCTGGGTGCCCTGGGCCACGGCGCCGGCGTCGGTCAGGATCTTGACCAGGGTGTGGTTCACGACGTGGGCCAGCCCGGAGGCTTCGACGTCGCTGTCGGTCCGGTCGAAGACGACCACCGTGGCGGCCCCCGGGTGATCCTCCGCGGTACCCGCCGCCGCGACGAGGGCGGAAATATCGTCGGCCGGAGCCGACACCGCGGCGGCGCCGGCCGCCAGGACGAGCGCCAGGATGAGCCCCCGGCACGCCAAACGATGGAAAGGCATGGGATTCCTCCTGCGAAGGGGTCCGCCAGAATATGGCATGCCCGCCCGGTCCCGCCAACCTCCGACCCCCTGTTTTCTATAGACGATAAAAACAGAATGAGATATAATAGGTCATATTGAGCACATGAAATATAAAAAAATGTGCGGCAATATCCGGCGTTTCTGGTATAATCAATCGCAGAACGCCACCCTGGCCGGGAGAGACATCTCATGCTGCGACACCTGAACCTCCGCCGCGTGCAACTTGCCCTCCTGATCGTCACCTGCGCGGCCACCACGGCCAGCGCCGCGTGGTTGCCCCTCGCGGGCCGGACCGAGGGCGCCGCGCCGGTGGTCTCCACGCGGGACGACGGCGGCGTGTTGACGGTGGAGATCGTCATCCCGGGTTGCGAGGCGAATCCGGTCGCGTACGACGGCACCACCTACGCCAGGGTGACCCTGCCGGGCTGCGCGCTCCTGCAGCAGGCCGGCTATCCGGAGGTTCCGGTGCTGCCGGTGACCCTGCAGATTCCCGGCGCCGGCGATCCCCGGCTCGAGATCCTGTCCATCGAGGAACACGACCTCGCCATCGCTCCGGTGGTCCCGTCGCTGGGTCACGTGATGCGCGACGTCGACGCCGCCGCGTTGACCCCGCGTCCCGCGCCGGTCTACGCCGCCGGCGGCGTGTGGCCGGCCAGCGCCACCGAGCTCGGCACGCCGTTCGCCATCCGCCACCGCCGCGGCGTCACCGTCGCGGTGCATCCGGTGCGCTGGGATGCCGGGCGCGGCGTCGCCGTGGGCCTCAGCCGCCTGGTGCTCGCCGTGCACGTCGACGGCAGCGCGGGCGTGAACACCGTCGCCGCCGAGAAGGCCGTCGAGGACGGTCTCTTCGACGACGTCTACGCCGGACTCTTCGCCAACGCGGCCGCGGCCGCCAAGGACGCCGGCCTCCAGGGCCCGCCGCCGTCGCACCGGATGCTGATCGTCTGCGGCAACGGCCTCACCGGCGCGATGCAGCCCTTCGCCGCCTGGAAGCGCCAGCGCGGCCTCGAGGTCGAGGTGCTGAGCTACGGCGACGTCGGCGGCACCGTGCTGGGCCTTCGGCAGGCGATCGCCGCCCGCTACAACGCGACGGCCGGCCTGGCCTACCTGATCCTCGTCGGCGACGTCGAGCAGGTCCCGACCCTGGCCGGCGCGTTCCAGGGCGCCGACAGCGACGGCATGTACGCGATGATCGCCGGCAGCGATCTCTACGCGGATTTCCTGGTCTCCCGCCTGCCTGCCCGCAATGCGACCGAGGCGTCGTCCATGGTCAGCAAGCTGGTCGCCTACGAGCGCAATCCCGAAACCGCCGGCGCCTGGTACGCGAAGGCCGTCGGCATCGCCAGCGACGAGGGCAACCCGTCCGACTACCAGCGCGCCGAGTGGCTGCGCGACGACCTGGTCGCCTTCGGATTCAGCGACGTGAGCCGCATCTACCAGAGCTTCGGCGCCAGCACCGCCGACATTGCCGCCGCCGTGACCGGCGGCGCGAGCCTGGTCAACTACCTCGGCCACGGCAGCCCGACCGGCTGGACCAGCGTGCCGTTCTCGACCACCGACGTGCAGGCCCTCGCCAACGGGCGCCGCCTGCCGTGGATCGTCGACGTCTCCTGCAGCACCGGCGACTTCTCGCGCGCCGAGTGCTTCGCCGAGGCCTGGCTGCGCGCCGGCACCAGCGCGACGCCGGCCGGCGCCATCGGCATGGTCGCCGCGTCCACCGCCACGCCGTGGGTCCCGCCGTGCGTCATGCAAGCCGAGATCATCGACCGCCTGGTGAGCGAGGACGCCGTCGAGCTGGGCGCCCTGTACGCGGCCGGCATGGCTCGCGTGCTCACCGTCTACGAGGGACTGACCGTCGCGCAGCAGATGGCCGAGCAGTTCAATCTCTTCGGCGACTGCTCGCTGGTGGTCCGCAAGCGCGCGCCGCGGACGCTGGCCGTCGATCACGGCGACGCGATCCTGCCCGGCGCACGGACCTGGACCGTCGAGGCGACCGGCGTCGCCGGCGCGATGCTGACCCTGACCAGCGGCAGCGAGTTGGTGGCGCGGACCACGGCCGGCGCCAACGGCCAGGCGACGCTGGAACTCGCGCGGCCGGCGATTGCCGGCGAGAACCTGGTCCTCACGGCGACGGCGGTGGACGCGGTCCCGGTCGTCGTCACGATGCCGGTTCTCGAGGATACCGTCCCCGTCGAGGACGTGCTGTCCGCCGGGCCGCAGCTGGTCGGCAACTACCCCAATCCGTGCAACCCGCGCACGTCCATCGTCTTCGAGCTGCCGGCAGCCGGATTCGTCAGCCTGCGCATCTACGACGTGCGCGGCAACCTGGTCCGGGTCCTGGTGCACGAAACCCGTCCGGCGGGACGACAGGAGCTGGCCTGGGACGGCGCCGACGCGAGCGGCCGGACCGTGGCCTCCGGCACCTACTTCGCGCGCCTGAGCGCCGGCGCCGAGGTGAGCACGCGCCCGTTGACGCTGGTGCGGTAGCCGGCAGATTCGTGATTCGCGGCGCCGCGTGTTATCTTCGAGGACGACGTCGCCCAACCTCGGACCCGGAGTGCGCCATGCGTCTGTTCCTCGCGTTGATCCTCATCGTTCTGCTGGCGCCCGGGCTCGCCCTCGCGGCGCATCCGGCCCTGCGCGCCCTCGGCCTCGAGACCACGCCCGCCGGGCCGTTGTTCCTGGTCCGCTCGCCGTCGACTTTGCCCGAGGCCACCGGCCTGGTGGTGCATGCGCGGCGCGGGGACACCGCCATCGTGACCGCCGACGAGGCGGCGCTCACGGTCCTGCAGCGAGCCGGCGCGCTGGTGGTGCACCTCGAGACGACGCCGCCCGCGGCCGCGACGGTCCCGCCGGCGCCGGTGTCCGTCACGCGCAGCCCGCTGATCCAGGATCTCGTCGACGCGGTGGCCTGGGAGGGTCTGGCGCAGAAGATCGGCGACTTGCAGGGCTTCGGGACGCGCCACAGCTACAGCCCGCAGATCGACGTCGTGGCGGATTCGCTGGCGGCGCGGTTCACGGCGCTCGGCCTGGACGTGGGCTTCCACTCCTTCGTGGTCGCCGGGCACACCATGCGCAACGTCATCGCCACGCAGACCGGCGTGGCGCGGCCGGACTCGATCGTGGTCGTCTGCGCCCACTACGACTGCACGTCGGAGAACCCGCAAGTCGACGCCCCCGGCGCCGACGACAACGCCAGCGGCACCGCGGCGGTGCTCACCGCCGCCGAACTGCTGTCCGGCGTCCCGTGCCGCTACACCATCAAGTACATCTGCTTCGCCGGCGAAGAGCAGGGCCTGCGCGGCAGCCAGGCCTGGGTGCGCCTCGCGGACCAGCAGAACCTGGCCATCCTGGCGGCGCTGAACTTCGACATGATCGGCTGGTGGACGCCCGGCGTCGATTTCGACGTCGAGATCGAGTCGAACCACGCCTCGGTGTGGCTCGCCGAGATCGTCGTGGCCGCGGCCGAGACCTACACCAACATGCCCTTCGAATTGCACGTGGACGACGGCGCCTGGTGGGGCGACCACGCCTCCTTCTGGACCTACGGCTACGCCGCCCTCAATCACGAGGAAGCCTGGGACTGGGGCGACGCCGACTTCAATCCTCGCTATCACTCGACGGGCGACCGGCTGGAGTACGTCGACCCCGACTACACGGTCGGCAACACCCGCGTCGCCATCGCCTCCCTGGCCACGCTCGCCCAGCCCGTCGGGGGCGTCGCGGTGGCGGATGCGCCGCCCTCCGCCGTCGTCGTGCGGGCGTACCCGAACCCCTTCAATGGCCGGGTCACCTTGTCCCTGTCCGGTGCTGGAGACCACGCGCGCGCCGTCATCGGAGCCTACGATCTGCGCGGCCGACGGGTCGCGACCATCGCGGTGCCCCTGGCGGACGGTCGCGGCACGGCGGTGTGGAACGCTGAGGACCAGGCCGGCCGGCCGCTGCCGACCGGCACCTACGTGATGCGCCAGGAAGGTGCCGCGGCGCCGGCGACCGTGCGCATCCTCTATGCGAAATGACGGTTGTGCCCGCGAAATTGTGCATGCCGGAATTCCCGTCCGGCAATCGGTAGAATCGTCAACCCTGGTTGACTCCCGGCCCCACCGGAGTTGAAGAAACCGGGCAATCTCGCAAGGCCGGCGGACCTCCGGGGACGATGCACAATCTCGCGGGCACAACGGATTGCACGCATCTGCGAATTCCGCTAATCTGCGGTCGTCGCGTCCGGCCCCGGGCGCGACGTTGCTTACCCTCGTGCCTCGGGAGCCTGGCCCATGCCGTCATCCACGCCTCTCTTCACGCCGTTCGCCCGCCGCGAGGAGTCGCTGGCCATCGGACCGGAGGTGGCCGGCCGCTACGGTCTGGCCCGCTGGTCGGCCGGTTTCGCCCTCGGCACCGCCGGCTACCGCGACCTGCTCGATCCGGGCGATCTCTTCAACCCGGACGTGCCGTTCAATGGCGTGACGGCGGCGATCATGCTCACGGCCCGCGCCCAGCTCGCGCTCGAGCACGGACTCGCGCGCCTGCACGTGGGCGGCGAGGTTCGTCCCCACACGCAGGCGCTCATCGATCTCGCGGCGCGCATCTACGCGGCGCACGGCATCGAGGTCCACCTGCGGCCGGAAGCCTTCCGCACCACGCCGATCTGGCTCTCGAGCTTCGGCGTCTTCCACGACGAGCTCGACGGCGGCGAGAACTTCACCGCCAGCCACAGCCAGAACTACAAGGGCGGCTGGAAGCCCATGGACGACACCGGTGGCCAGTTGCTCGAGATGGCCGCGCTCATCGCCGACCGCGTCCGCGTGCTGGTCCAGCAGGCCACCGCGGGCGGCCTGACCATCCCGCTCGCCCCGGCCGACGATCCGCTGATCCGGCGCGACTTCGATCCCCTCGACGCCTACGTCGCCTTTCTGCGCCAGGTGGTGCCCGGCGACCTGCTCGCGGAGGTGCCGCGCGCCGCGGCGACGGGCTTCCGCGCCGCGTTCTGCACCGAGGGCGGCAGCATGGGCGTCACCGCGCTCCGGGTGTTCGCCGCCCTGGACTACCCCGTCGGGCCCCAGGAGGCGATCTTCCTCACGCACGAGGCCGAGGACGAGAACTACCACGGCATCGGCGTCGTGGACGGCGTGAACCACGGCGTGGACCCGGGCAAGTGGCAGATCTACAAGCACGTCGGCGCCCAGGCGCTGCTGCGCGACGGACAGTGCTCCGTCTTCTTCATCTGGGACCCCGACGGCGACCGCTTCAACATGGTGACGACGG
>JADHED010000243.1_pt1 | contig 74313 bp, 73 predicted proteins | sample 8952041 | NCBI WGS metagenome assembly JADHED01 (sample SAMN16124423, study PRJNA663239) | bioreactor sludge metagenome | isolation source: sludge (control) | place: India:Bengaluru | collected 2018-09-08
GCAATGGTAGCAGCGATGCATCAGCAAGTGGTAGTGCTACAGGTGGTACATCCCCGTACACATATAGCTGGAATACGAGCCCTGCACAAACCACACCAACAGCAACTGCAGTGCCTGCCGGTTTCTACACCCTGACAATTACAGACCAGATGGGTTGTACTGCGGCTGATACAGTCAGCATTGCAGAACCGATAAGAATTCAGGTGACTGTAGAATCGCTGGATAAAACTTGTGTTGGTTCTTCTACCGGTTCAGCAGTAGTGAAGACTACTTCGGGTGGTGTAGCACCATACACCTATTTATGGAATACAATTCCTGCATCCACATCTACATTGGCTACCGGCCTTGCAGGCGGAACATATAGCGTAAGGGTAACAGATGCTACAGGTTGTTCTGTAAATGAAAATGTAACAGTGCTCAACTTCCCGCAATTAGAATTGGGTATATTGCCTGATACAGAAGTATGTCCGGGCGCCAAAGTTCAGCTGATAGCTACTGGTGCCAAAACATATAACTGGTTGATGGAGCCTACGTTGTCTTGCCTTAACTGTGCTGACCCCTTGGCAAGCCCTCTAGTTAATACAAGATATTATGTAGTAGGTGTTGATACGAACAATTGCCGCGATACTGCGGCTACACTAATATCCATTATACCGAAACGTAAAATGGATGTAGGTGCCGATTTGGAAATATGCGAAGGTGATGAAGCACAACTGCATGCCGACGGTGGTGTTGAATATACTTGGTTCCCATTGCAATCGCTTAATAATAATCGGATCAGCTCACCTACGGCTACGCCAGTACAGACAACGCGCTATACAGCCATCATTAAGCAGAATGAATGTTATACTGATACCTTGTATCAGAATGTAATTGTACACGCTAAGCCTTATATAGATTTGGGACCTGATTTAGAAGGTGTAGTTGGTGCCTCATTCAAACTGAATGCAAAAACATTGAATGCAGATAGGATAGAATGGCTTCCTCCTATGGGGCTTAGCTGTATCGACTGTTTCAATCCGGTTGCAGTAGTTGAGAAGTCTATTGTATATAAAGCTGTGGTTTATAATGGGCCGAAATGTAAAGCTACAGACGATATTGCAATCAATGTAAGGTGCGATGAATCTATCATTTCTTTGCCTAATACCTTCACGCCAAATGGTGATGGTGCCAATGATATGTTCTGGCCAATATCAAAAGGCGGTATCAATGTAGATAGGATGTTGATTTTTAATCGCTGGGGAGAAAAGATATTTGAAGCAAATGATATACCTGTCAATGACCCCGGCAAAGGTTGGGACGGTACTTATAAAGGTAGGGCACTGACACCCGATGTGTTTGTGTACATAATAGAAACCAGATGTATAACGGGAGAGAGAATCGTTATCAAAGGGGATATTTCTCTGATTCGTTAATCAAACAAAAAGCGTCTATGAAACAAGTAGTAGTTATTGTAATGGTATTATTGTTTGCAAACGCAAACGCACAATCTTACCAATTACAAAAAGAGGGTAATAGTATATCCATATTGCAGAATAATGTGAAAGTCACTGTATCAAACAATACAGATGCATCATCTGCTATGGATTATCAACAGAAAATTTATTTCATTGGTAAAGATGGCGATGGCACTATAACGGCCTATGATGTGAGCACGAAAAAATCAACGAATGTTATTGCCACAGGTATGAAAAGTGAAACAGGCTACACCGTAAAAACTGTTGTAAATATGATTGGTGATGCTAATGGTGGTAAAATATATTTTACTACAAAAGATGTGTACCGCGGCAATGTGCAATACATGACATGGAGGTATGACATAGCTACAAAATCATACGATGTGTATTGTGATGGCAAAGCACTGTCTCTATCTCCTGATAATACATTGGAAGTACTGTTTACAGGAAAAGATATGAATGGAGAATACCAACAAAAAGTTTACTTCAATGCCTCTTATCGTCAGCTTATAAAACAGGATGAAAGGGTGTATGGGGTGATAAAATAGTATAGGGTTATAAAACAAAGCAACGCCTCCTGATAGGGAGGCGTTTGTGATTTGTATTAATCATTTTTCTTTGCAACTTGCCATTCAATATATGCTATCACCATTATTAAAATAATCTCTCCTGCAAAGTACATAAGCCCTAAGGTTGACAAAACATGACTGTTCATCGTGGTAAGTACAGCGCTGGCAAGGCAGTAGCTAAGATTAGCAAGTGCTATTATACGGATGTACATGCCATACTTTTTGGCAAACAGATATCCGCAGAATGAATACACTGCAAAGCATAATGCAATAGCGGCAAGCGGATACAATACGTCTGTTGGCATGCCAAATACATCTGTATTGCTTGCAAGTACTATGCCTAGCATAAAGGCAGTGGTAAGTGCGCCAACCGCATCAATTAATAACGTGAAGCGTGGCTTTGCAGATAGCTTGTTTATAACATTTTGCATTATTGTGTTGGTTTTAAATCTGTAATTGAAGTTTCAAAAAAGACTAAATATATGTTGCTATGTAAATACATGTTTTATTTGCGCTGCAATAATATGGCAATAAAGATGGCAAAAAATTGATCTAGAGCAATTGCTTTAATGAGGTAATGTCTTATGATGCTAAACAATAGATAATGCGTCAGTTGCTTCAAATATTATGAATTACATTGTATTTCTTGTTAAAGAGCGCCAATATGTTGTGTAAATTTATATTATCAGAATTGTTTTTGCTCATCACATTATACTACTACAATGCTAACAATTGACAATTATTTAGACAGCCATTATATACATAGAAGCAATTGGCTGAGGGCAGCTGTGCTTGGTGCAAATGATGGAATTATATCTATTTCAAGTCTTGCTATCGGTGTGGCTGCGGCAAGTACCTCAAGAGAGCCTATTATTTTGGCAACAGTTGCCGGATTAGTAGCAGGGGCATTGTCAATGGCTGCGGGCGAATACGTTTCTGTAAGTTCTCAGACAGATACTGAAAAGGCCGATATAGAAAGAGAAAAAAAAGAATTGGCTGAAATGCCTGATGAAGAGTTGAATATATTGGCGCAGATATACGAAAAGCGTGGTCTGAAAAAAGAAACAGCAATGCAGGTTGCAATTGAGTTGACAGAAAAAGACGCTCTAGGTACCCATATCCGCGATGAGTTAGGAATTAATGAAATCAGCCAGGCAAACCCTATACAGGCTGCTTTAGCTTCAGGTGCATCATTTACTGTTGGTGGCGTATTGCCACTGTTGGTTATTCTGTTTGCACCAATAAAAGGAATGGAATACTGGCTTTATGGATTTACTATATTTTTTCTGATTATCCTCGGTGCTACTGCTGCAAAAACAGGTGGTTCAAATATATTTAAAGCAATTCTCCGTATAACAGTATGGGGAACAATTGCAATGGCGCTTTCTGCCTTTGTAGGTTATTTGTTTGGTGTAAATGTTTAATTGCTTCTGCTCTTTTGATTTAGATATAGTTTGATGATACTTCATTGTAAACTAACATAAAACAAAACACCCGCTCATTGAGCGGGTGTTTCAGGACTTCAGTGCCCAGAACAGGAATCGAACCTGCACTCCATTGCTGAAACCAGATTTTGAGTCTAGCGCGTCTACCAATTCCGCCATCTGGGCGTGCTTGTTCAGCGGGTTGCAAATGTATTTATTCTTTCTAAAATCCGCAACAAATATTTTTTACGGAAGTAATAATCTTTTATTTGCAGTAGAATTTCTTTTGATGTGTTCCCTTTTTCAAACTGTTCCAACCATGTTTCCACATCGGCTTTCCATGCGTCCAGTTGAGCATTCAGCATATTGTGGGCATCATTTTTATAGGTTTCGTTCTCAGGGTCCATTTCATACTCGCTGATGCTTTCGTTCAGGTCCATCATCTCCATCAGGAAGTCTGGCGGCAGGCTATATTTCTCTTCATCTTCCAACAGTTCATTCATTTTCAGAATATATGCCATCGTAGCATCTGCATTTTGCAATACTTTATAGGCATCGTTATTCAGCGCTGCCATGCGCAATACTTCTGCACGCTCCTCATCACCCGCCAAAGTAAAACGGTCCGGGTGGTACCTGCGGCTTAGTTCATAAAACTTCTTTTTTACCACTGCTGCATCAGGTGCAAAACTCACCGGGATGTCATATAATTCAAAATAGTTAACCATGCGGCAAAATCAGTATCTTATCTTTGAGTGTACAAATGTAAGTAAGATGATTCGTATAGGCTTGATACGCGAAAGGAAATCACCCGCAGATACCCGTGTTGCCCTGACACCTGAGCAATGTGTGCAGATAATGCAAAAACACCCCGGTTTGAAGATTGTAGTAGAGCCATCGCCCGATAGGTGTATCCCCGATGCATACTATGCGGCGGCGGGTATAGAGCTGAAGCACGACCTGAGCGATTGCGATGTGCTGTTGGGCATCAAAGAGGTGAGGGTTGAAGACCTGATTCCCGACAAGACCTATTTCTTCTTCTCGCATACCAAAAAGAAGCAGCCATATAACCAGAAGCTGATGCACGCACTGATAGAAAAGCGCATCCGTATGGTAGACTATGAATGTCTTACGCATATAGATGAGCAGCGCATACTTGGTTTTGGCTTTTATGCAGGTGTGGTAGGTGCACACAACGGGCTGCTTACGTATGGACAAAAGTTCGGATTGTACGATTTGCCCGCTGCGCACAATGTCGATGGCTTCTCTGACCTGCTGCATGCTTATTCAGAAGTAAAGCTGCCTAATATTAAAATAGTGGTTACAGGTTCGGGTAAGGTAGCAAGTGGCATTATTGAGGTAATGACGCACTTTGATATAGAATCTGTAGAGCCCGAAGATTTCCTTACGCATCAGTACGACTATCCTGTATATACTCACCTGAAAGGTGGAGACTTATATGCTCGTAAAGACAACGACCTCTTTTCGCGCGACGATTTCCATGCCAATCCGCACGCATACAAGTGTCTGTTCTCAAAATACATTCCACAGACAGATATTCTGATGAACGGTATCTATTGGGATAACGATATTGCACGCCTCTTCGAAAAGCAGGATATACAGCGCAACGACTGGCGTGTGAGCGTAATTGCTGATATCACCTGCGATATTGATGGCTCTGTGCCTATCAATGTAGGGGCATCTACCATTGCAGACCCTGTGTATGGTATCGACCGCAAGACATTGCAAAAAGTAGGTCCATTCCAAAATACACGCGACACCATAGATGTAATGGCGGTAGATAACTTGCCTAATGAATTGCCAAGAGACGCATCGCAATACTTTGGAGCCCACTTCGAGAAGTTTATCCTGAAAGAGCTACTGAGTGGTAATAGCGATATCATTCGCCGTGCTACTATTTGCGAAGAGGGTAAGCTGACATCTCACTATGAATACCTGAGCGACTACGCGTATAAATAATGCTTATTGTACATGTACTGATACTTGTGTATTATTACTTTTGTAATAGTACTCATCATGCATACAGGAGACCATTATTCACTTACCGAATTCCTTGTGTGGACGAGGAGAGATATATACAGGCTGTTTATTATGGCTGTAGTGCCTACCGTATTATACGCCGTTGGTGGCTGCAGTTGGCTTACTATTCCGTGGGTGCCAATTGCCATGATAGGTACTGCCGCTGCTTTCATTGTGGGTTTCAAAAACACGCAGACCTACAACAGGCTTTGGGAGGCAAGGCAGATATATGGTGCCATAGTAAACAGTAGCCGTGCATGGGGCATCATGTCGCGCGATTTTGTGGGCGATAAAGATGCACAGCGGGCACTCATCTACAGGCATATTGCATGGCTTACAGCATTGCGTTATCAGCTACGCGAGCCTCGCAGTTGGGAAAATATGGTGAAGCCATACAATAAAGAATACAAGAAGTATTTCACCGTACCCGAAGAGCAAACAACGCTGGAAGAAGAATTGAAAAAATACCTTTCTGCGGAAGATGAGCAATATGTACTGAGTAAAAAGAACCGCGCCGCACAACTGATAGCCATGCAGTCGGCACATATAAAAACACTGCAACAGCAAGGGCTTATTACATCGCTCAACTATGTAGAGATGGAAAACCTATTGGTAAACCTGTACGAGCAGCAAGGTAAGTGCGAGCGTATTAAAAACTTCCCTTACCCTCGCCAGTTTGCGTCTATCAATCTGTTCTTTATTCGCCTGTTTGTATTTATTGTGCCTTTCGGTTTGCTTAATGAGTTTCAGAAACTGGGTGCTAATATGATATGGCTCAATATTCCTTTCAGCCTGGTAGTAACATGGGTGTTTACATCTATGGAAAGAGTAGGAGAGGCAACGGAAAACCCGTTTGAAGGCAGCGCGAACGATGTGCCTATTTCGGCCCTCAGCCGCACTATAGAAATAGACCTGCGCGATATGCTGGACGAGAAAGACCTGCCACAACCATTAACGCCTGTAAATAAAATACTGATGTAGACTAAGCATTGCTGTTCAGCAAAGCACCAACGGCTTTATTGATAGTAGTGTATTGATATTGAAAGCCTGCCTGTTCCGTTTTATGACTGCTTACGGTAGCACTTTTCAATACCTCTATACTCATTTCTCCCAGCATTATTTTCAGTACAAATGCAGGTACGGGTATTGGTATGCTGATGCCCTTGCTGTTTTTGCGGATGCTATACATTAGTTGGCTCTGTGCTACAGGTGTGGGAGCTACACCATTGTAAACGCCCAACATCATTTCGTTTTCCAATGCATATACAAACAGTGCGGCAAGGTCGTCTATATGTATCCAGCTAACGGTTTGCTTGCCACCACCCAATAGTGGCGCTACGCCAAATTTTACAGGCTTTGCAAATTCTTTAAATGCACCGCCCTCCGTGCTTAATACTATACCTATGCGTATCAGTACACGGCGTATTTTGCCTGCTATACTCTGGCTGGCATCTTCCCATGCTTTGCAGGTGCTGCCGAGGAAATCTGTAGATGGGCTGTCTGTTTCTGTAAATGGTCTGCCGCTTTTGTCTGCACCATAATAACCTATGGCCGATGCGCCAATAAATGCTTTGCACTTAGGTGCGTGTTGCAGTATCTGATTGCTAATGAAAGATGTGCCTATGGTGCGGCTTTCCAGTATCTGCAGTTTGCGTTGCGGTGTCCACCGTTTGTCTGCCACACCTTCGCCTGCCAGGTGGATGATGCCATCCAGTTGTTGCAATGCCGCAATGCTGATGTCTTGTTTGTTGGCATCCCAATAGGCATAACTTACACCATCACTTTCGGGGCGCAGGTGTCGGGTAAAGATGATAACCCTGTAGCCTTTGTTTATCAGCAGTTTTGTTATTGCCCTGCCAACCAATCCTGTTCCGCCCGTTATGCCTATCGTTTTCATATAGTTACAACAACACGTCGCTCCTTTTGTTTCGGCATAGACGTTGCTTTATCTAAAATAGTTAGACTTAATCTGTTAAAAAAACTAACACAATACAATAATAATTCTCCAACTGCGTTTTAGATGCAAAAGATACTTAATGAAGAAAACTTTACTCAAAAGAATCTCTGAAAAAGCGCCTGAACAACCGGTTATGAAACTGAACGAAGAATTGAAAAGCGAGGTGTTAACAGATTTGGTACAAGACATGAAACCTTTCCTGCAGGAAGCCGCTGCCGACCTGCTGAAACCACGCCCCGAATTTATGGCGCAATTGTTCCATAGGGTTTTAAACTAATTCCACAACCGTAATTTCAGGCAGTATGCCAAGCCTGCCCGGGTAGCCGAGGAAGCCAAATCCACGGTTCACGTACAGGTATTGTTCGCCTTCCTGATAGAGGCCTGCCCACTTTTTGTACACATACTGTACAGGGCTCCATTTCAGTCCGGGTATTTCTACACCTAGCTGCATGCCGTGTGTGTGCCCTGCAAATGTCAGGTCTATATCAGTATAGTCTTTACGCACTTCCGCATCCCAATGCGATGGGTCGTGCGATAGCAGCATTTTGAAAGGAATATTCTTTTCGCGCAGCCCTGCAAAGGCATCGCTCATTTTGCCATATTTAGGAAAGCCTGCTTTAGCGCCCCAGTTTTCAATACCCACGATGGCTATTTTGTCTTCGCCTTTTTCCAGCACCACATGCTCGTTCATCAGCAGGCGCCAGCCCATTTTGCCATGTGTTTCCTTCAGCCAATCCAAGTTTTTCTTTTTCTCTTCAGCCGATGGCCATTGCACATAGTCGCCATAGTCGTGATTGCCAAGTGTACTAAACACACCCATAGGTGCGCTCAGCTTCGAGAAGATGTCTGTATATGGCTGAATCTCGTCTGCTTTGTTATTTACCAGATCACCAGTAAAGAAGATGATATCCGGTTTTTCTTCCATTATCTTCTCTACACCTTTCTGCACAGCGTGGTGGCTATCAAAGCTGCCGCTGTGTACGTCCGATATCTGTACAATCTTCATGCCCTTGAATGCTGCAGGTAGGTTATTGAATGCTATTTGCACGCGTCGAATGCGGTAGTTGTATCTGTTTCTGATGCCATACATAAAACCACCGAGCATGGTACCGCCCAATAACAGTGCCGTACGTTGCAGAAAGATTGAACGGCTGATGCCCGTACCGGTAGCCTCGGGTATAGAAGTAGCAGCAATAGCCGGCTTGCTGAATATGCTCCACATCCATACAAAGAAGCGGCGCACCTCATCGCCCAGCATCACAATCAGTATCACTACTTTACCCAGCAAAAAGCCCATGGTAAAGGCTATGTATATATTGCGCACTAAGTGCGGCACTTTTGCCCAGTCGATAAACCTGAAGCTGAGGAAGCCTGCCCATGTTACAACAGTCAATAGTATATATATAACCGTCAGTATCGTTTTGGCATTTTGCGGCAATGTGCGCATGGCACTACGAACTACTATATAAGAATAGTACTCTGCCAACAGTATCAGGCCAAGGAAAATAAGAAACCTCGTCATTGTCTTTTTTCGTACTTAAAACTTCAGGAATTCGTCTATTTGTGTTTCTATTGCTTGCAGCGTTGCGGGTTTCAACACTTCTCCGTTTTCGCCTATTTCTTCGTTGATACGGCTGATGGGTATTTTGTTGTATAGTATGTGCATGCGCAGGTAGTGCAGTATATTGGTCATATGGTCAAGCCCGCGCAGGTTGCCTGCACGCCCGTCTGCCACACCTACCAACATGGCTTTTTTATACCACCATACTTTGCGTATGTCGCTGTTATCCATCATCAGTTTTAGGATACCGGGAAAGCTGCCGTTGTATTCCGGCATTACCAGTACAAACTTTTCACTTGGTATCAGCATATCCTGCTCCATCTGTTTCATTTCATCGCCACGCTCCCATACCGCTTTGCCTTCCAGGTTCAGCAATTGTACATTATCATATTTGGCAGATAGCAACCTGTGATACAGGGTTGCCACCTTCAGCGTCATACTATCTTTCCGGTTGGTTCCGGCAATAACTGTAATCATATAAGAATGCGCAAAGTTAAAGGCCTTTCGTTATACATCAATTAGTTTTTTTCTTTATGTGTCGATTGGCGGAAACTATTTAACAAGTGATTGTTCAGGTTTGTTTTTGGTGTATTTACACTTTTCTAATAACAGATAGATAATTTCTATTTAATTGTTAGGATTCCTAACAATATATTTGTACCGACAATTTTGTCACATCAACCTTCAAAAAAATTACAAATGGCTAAGTCAATTTTCTATCATGCGGGCTGCCCGGTATGCATTAGTGCAGAGCAGGACATTCTTAATCTTATCAACCCCGAAGATGTTGAGGTGGTGCATTTAGGTACGGACAGAAGCCGTATTGCAGATGCGGAAAATAAGGGGGTAAGATCAGTTCCTGCACTCGTAACACCAAACGGCCATGTATTGCACATCAATTTCGGTGCTTCAATGGCAGATGTTAAGGGATAAGATTATTTAAGGGGTGCCGTTTTTACGGCACCTTTCATTTTCTAAAAAAAACAATGATTATGAAAGTAGCAGTATGGGATACATATGTAGTTAAAAATGATGGTTCGAGAATGCACTTTGATATTGTAGTACCGGTAGCACTCAAAGATGCGATGCAGATTTACAGTTTCGGCAAACAATACCTTGCAGGTAAGAATGAAGATGGAAATAAATTATCGGCTGAAGAATGTAGCTTTTGTCATATGGAATCTGTTGGAGAAGATATCATAAAGTCTATTGAAGCAAAAGGATATCATATAATAGAAATGGAAGGTTGTGAATAGCATTGCAGATAATGTAGCTGCTGTAAGAGAACGAATTAATATTGCCTGTACCCGTACAGGCAGGAATATTGCAGAAGTGAAATTGTTGCTTGCTACTAAAACGGTAAGTATTCCTGATATACAGGAAGCATTAAGCTGTGGTATTGGCCTTGTTGGTGAGAATAAAGTACAGGAACTTGCTGCAAAACAGCCATTATTGAAACAAGAGGACATGAGCTTTCATTTCATTGGCCACCTGCAAACGAACAAGGTGAAAGATGTATTGAAATATGCTGATTGCATCCAATCGGTTGATAGATTGGATCTTGCAAAAAAACTGCATGAACGCTTGTGTTTCGAAAACCGCACAATGGACATTATGCTGCAGGTAAACACTTCTGCAGAGGTTACAAAATTTGGTGTGCATCCTGAAGCGTTGGCAGATTTTGCAAAGCAGCTTGCAACTTTCGACACCTTAAAAGTGAAAGGACTGATGACAATTGGTTTGTTTGCTGCTGAACAGGACAGGGTACGTAACTGTTTCAGAATATTGAGGGTACTTAAAGAACAATTACAACAGTATAACCTCCCAGGTTTTGACTTGCAGGAGCTGTCAATGGGTATGAGTAACGACCTTGATACAGCTATTGAAGAAGGCGCTACTATAATACGCGTAGGGACTGCTATATTTGGCAAGCGCATCCACCCTGATAGCTATTATTGGAATGAACAACAATAAATTGATGAAACCATTGAAGATTCATTATCTGCAACATGTGGCATTTGAAGGCCTTGGCTGTATTGCAGGCTGGGCAGCACAGCATGGTGCAATACTTAGCGCAACTGAATTTTATCAGGATGATTACCTGTTACCATTACCCGACGATTTTGACTGGCTAATAATAATGGGTGGCCCGATGGGGGTGTACGACCATGCTGAACATCCCTGGCTGCTGCCCGAGAAGGAGCTGATAAAGCAAGCCATCGTAGCAGGTAAAAAAGTATTAGGTATATGTTTGGGAGCGCAACTGATTGCATCGGTCCTCGGTGCCAGAGTACTGCAAAACCATTGTAAGGAAATCGGCTGGTTCGATATCAATTACATGGAAGTTGTACCTCAGAGAATGAAGCACCACAATGCTGTAACTGTATTTCATTGGCATGGCGATACTTTTGATATACCCACCGGGGCAGTGCACATAGCAAGCAGTGTTGCTTGTTACAACCAGGGCTTCCTGTATAATAATAATGTATTGGCATTGCAATGCCATATGGAGGTAACGGAAGAATCACTGGATGCAATGTTGATGTATGGTGCTGATGAATTGAAGCCTGATGAATTTATACAACCAGCAGATGTTATTAAGAGCATGAAACACTATATTGTGGAGAATAACAAGATGATGTTCAACTGGTTGAACTACCTTGCTTCCTGATATGTCTCTCTTCAATCTAGATACACAAAACAATGACCTCGATAGTAAAATAACTGCGGGGCTTGAAAGGTTATCGCAGGTATTCAAAGTGTTGTTGTGGGAGAAAGCCAAAGAACACCAGCTGAGCCCTATACAAATTCAGCTACTGATATTTATCGCTAATCACTGCAGCGATTTATCTACGGTCAGCTATCTGGCACAGGAGTTCGGGCTTACAAAGCCCACAATCAGCGATGCCGTAAAGACGCTCGAACAGAAAAAGCTGGTAACCAAACGAAATGACAAGCAGGATACCCGCAGCTATCGGGTTGCACTAACACAAAAAGGTAAAAACCTGGTAGCAGATTGCAGCAGCTACCCCGATGCCCTTAGTAACATAGTAGCAGGTATCAATGCAGATGATAAGCAGGCATTATGGAGAGCTGTTATTTTGCTTATCGAACAAATGAACCGTACAGGCATTATAGCAGTACAGCGTATGTGTTATAACTGCAATCATTACAGCCGACAAAATGGCAAGCCTTTTTGTATGTTACTCAATAAACAGCTCCTTGTTCAGGATATCAGGCACGATTGCCCCGAGTTTGAAAGTTTGCCCTAACACCTGTTAAACTGGTGTTTGCTGTACCTCCGGTCAATAAAATTCAACAATCTTATGCCTCGCCCTTGCATATTCAACCAATAATTACCATTTTTATAAGCCAAATAGGGTTATTTATATGAAAAATACGATCTGGTTGTGTGCTATTATAGTAGGAGGTGCTTTGTTTTCAAGCTCTTGCTCTAAAGTGTACGACTGTAAGTGTATAACCGAAATCACAGACACCGTTTCTAAAGAATCATACAAAACCAGCACAGCGTCTAAGAAAAGAGAAAATTTCAAAGGCGTGGCAAAAGCCAAGTGCGAGGAAGAAAGTGCCAAATACTATCTGGGTAATAACAAATATGTTACAGATTGCGCGCTGGACAATAACAAATAATGGTAAGAATATACTAGTTGGGAGGTACTAATTTTTAGGCCTCCCTTTTTTATTTGTAGTGGCCTTAGCATCAGCACTCTTAGCCAATACTTTCAGTACCCCAGCGAATGTGTCTCCTTTTATAGAAACCTTCTCAGCATACTTACCTGTTGTCTTGTTTTTTTTCTTCGCTGCCATCACTACAAATATAATTCAAACCAGCCGCCTTTTCATTTACCCCCATATCCCCTTTCCTGTTATCGTCTTTAACCCAGCAAAACTATCGTGGATCCGTGCTCCTGACTTCGTTGTAATCAATGGAGCTATATACATCCATAATTGCTGAAAAATAACCATCATAAATGTGTATCCATAATATGCACTTGGTGACATGTCACGAAATACAATTAATCCTAAAAACAATACTAACAAGCCAACCAATGTTGGGATAAAAAGAAAAAACACCTTTTTATAACCCTGAAACAGGGTAACATTACTATTCTCAACATTAGAAACCGTTCTGATATTCACTACCCATTTACCTACAGTCCCGCCAGTGTATTCTAATATAGGGTAGTACAATAACCATCTAACCCCAAACAGACCCCCTATAATATCAACTTTCAGTTGCTCATTCGTTTTATCATTCATAGCGTATATGACAATACCTATGATTGCAAAGATTACACCATCTATAATCCTTGAAAAAAATCGTTGTACTACTGTAGCATTTTTCATTGTGTGGTAAATTTTGGACTGTTATTGAAAAAAAATAGGCGTAACTGAAATTCTTCCGCCGTCCAAGGTTTACCACAACCTTTCAATGCAAAAGACACAGCTACGCCCATGAGGACGCATCCGGTACATAACTGCATTGAAGTCGGCTTGTGTGGTAATTTAGGACGACTCTGTTATGTCAGATACAACTATCTTAATTGAGCCAAATTTAATCATTAACCCCAACAAAACACTGTGCCAAATAACATTCATATCGCATTATATACTTATATTAGAACATGGCTCAGGTAAAATCACTACACTCTCCACACCTTATCGGTATTAATATAAATATCGAAGGCAGATACAACTCATCTATCCTACTATCAAATTCATTTGAATTTGAAAAAGATGTTGATAATCCTATTCTCATAATTACATACTATTTAGAATCACTATTTGATGCAGATTATAAATTGAATGCCTCCTGTAAATTTTCCTTCCAAATTTTTGATACGGTACTAATCACTACTGAAGAACTATATACTTGTTACGGACTAGCCGCAAGCAAAGTATCTGAAACCATAAACGCTATCTATTCACATCTATCTTACCCAGAGATACTAATTTCAAATTTTGAAGATTTGGAAGTGGATTTAAAGAATATTCTGGAGGCCTTGCAAATTGTTTAAGTAGTTGATCAAAACGTTTTTTTCCGTGCCCCTGTTCCTGTTTTTCTAAATCTAATAAGTCATGGACTACTTTCGGTCCGATGGTTGCAGTTTGAAAAACAATCTTCCAATACTTAGTATCTGAATCCATATCAGAGTTGTTTAATATTTCCCTTATAGGATCATCTACTTCATTAATTCGCAGCCTTACCAGATCATTTAACTTCCGATATTTAGGATGTTTTACATACTCCGAATAGTCTTTTTCCATTTTGTCAAGTTATTAGTTCACGATAAGTCATCCTCACAAGACAGCAGGAACGCAATGCGGCAGTAAATCGTTCTTCCACCTTTAGTAACCGGTGGTTAAATCGAAAGACAAATTCATTGACGTATTTCTGCAGGTGATGTTTGGCTGAGCGTTGATAGATGCCAATCATCCCCTTCTTGAAGGTTGACCAAAAATTTTCAATTCCGTTGGTGGTAGCGTTGCCATTCTTGTACTGGCCCTTGCTATGATCCACAGTTTCACGATGATATTCACCTTTTAAGCCATTATAGGACTTCCACTCATCCGTGTAGAGCGTACTCCCTGGCTTTATGGTATTCCGTATTATAGGTAATAAACTCTCTGCAGTGGTATCGGCTACAACATAGCATACTACAGTAGTACCCTGTAGCATGCCCAATACCGGTGTTTTATCTGAAAATATCCTGTTGCCTTGATATTTTACCTTCTTATCCCAATGGCGGTTCTTATTGCGGCCTGCAACGTAGCTCTCATCGAGCTGTACGGTGCCTTCCAGTTTCTCAGGAGCCACTTGACGGTAGGCAGTACGTATCCTGTGCAGCATATACCAGGCCGATTTATGAGTCATACCAAACTGGCGGGATAGCTGCAGCGCACTTATGCCTTTTTTACTGGTTGTCAGCAAGAATATAGCTGCAAACCATATACGTAATGGCAGCTTCGTATTCTCAAATATCGAACCTACCAAGGCACTGAATTTCTTACCACAGCCTTTAGAGGCACAGGTAAAGCCCCGGTTGGTACGCCATACCTCACAACATCCGCAGTGAACGCAGCACACATTGTCACCCCATCTTATATATTCCCAGTACCTCATAGCTGTTTCCTGGTCTTTAAAGTAGTCCAGTAATTCATGTAAAGTCTTAAACTGTTCAAACATGGTATATTAGTTAACATAGCAACTTATTCATAGGGTTTTTGCATCCGAAATCTATTTTTGGCGGCGGTTATTTTACTTTTCCACACCCAACTGGTAAATATTTACCCAAATAATTAAAACCAACTAACCAATATGCAGTAATGGCGTCCTTTTCGGGCGCCATTATCTTTTTGTATAAATGTGGTATATTTTGTAAATTTGTAATGATAAACCCATTGCAGGTGTCGCACCTTAAAATGGTTACAAACGGTTACGGTTTTTCTGTAACCAAAGGTTTGCCCGAAAAAGATATTAACAATCGAAGACAGCCTCATTTATTAGTTCTGAAATAATATTTGATGTATGTTGTAATTATCTAATGTTTTGTGGCAATCATCACTAAAAAAAGTTATTTTCGCAACATCCTGCAAGAGATAGGTGCCGTGTAGAAGGGTAAACAAAACGACAGATGCACCTGATTGATTGCAGTCAACATAAATTATATATAAATGGGATGTGGCAACTGTGGCACAGGAGCCAATGGAAAACCCGGTGGTTGCAAAGGAAATGGTGGGTGTAGTACCGGCGGATGCAACCGTATGAACGTTTTCGATTGGTTAAGTTCCTTGCCCTTGTACGATAGTGCAAAACCTTACCCGATAATTGAGGTAAGTTTCAATAAAGGCAGCAGAAAAGACTTCTACAAAAACAACACAAACAATGTGCTTGAAAAAGGCGATTGGATTGCGGTTGAAGGTGTAGGTGGTTTTGATATTGGGCAGGTAAGCCTAACGGGCGAACTGGTAAAGCTGCAAATGAAGAAATATGGCGTATCTGAAAACGCCGAAATGAAGCGTGTACTCCGCCCCGCTACAGACGAGGATATGGAGCACTACCGCAAAAGCAAAGACCGCGAGCCCAATATGCTTACGCAGTCGCGCGTTATTGCCCGCAATCATAAACTGGAAATGAAGCTGTGCGAAGTAGAGCTGCAGGCCGATGGCAAAAAAGCTACCTTCTTCTACACGGCAGATGCGCGTGTCGATTTCCGCGAGCTTATCAAATCTTACGCAGGCGACTTTAAAGTGCGTGTGGAGATGAAGCAGATAGGTGCCCGCCAGGAAAGTGCGAAAGTGGGTGGTATTGGTAGCTGCGGCAGAGAGCTTTGCTGTAGTACGTGGCTCAGCGACTTTAAGAGCGTGAACACGACCGCTGCAAGATATCAGAACTTGTCTATCAACCAGACAAAACTGAGTGGCCAGTGCGGCAGGCTGAAATGTTGTCTGAACTACGAACTGGATACCTACATGGATGCGCTCCGTGTATTCCCTGACAATGCGGAAACGCTGGAAACCATCAAGGGTAGGGCAACACTGCAAAAACGCGATATATTTAAGAGTCTGATGTGGTATAGCTTCAGCGATAGCAATAAGCAATACCCGTTGTCTATAACACGCGTAAAAGAAATACTAAAAGCCAACCAGCAGGGCATCAAGCCTGAAGAACTGCAACCGGTAGAACTGGAAGTGGTAAACACAGCCAAAACTGCCGTGAAGGTGGATATGGGCTTTGTGAACGACGTAGGGCAGATAAGCCTGAAAGCACTGGAACGCGGCAATAAGAAGAAGAAAAGCGGCGGTGGCAACAAGCAAGGTGGCGACAGGCCGCAGCAGGAAGCACGCGGTGGCAATCAGGGTGGCAAACCACAACAAGGTGGTAGCCGTCCACAGCAAAACCGTCCACCACAACAGCCAAAACCACAGCAAGAAGCACGTGGTGGCAATCAGGGTGGTAAACCACAACAAAGTGGAGGCAACCGTCCGCAACAGCCAAAACAACAAGGTGGCGAACGCCCTGCAAATGCACCACAGCAACAGCCGAAGCAAGGTGGTAGTCGTCCGCAGCAAAATGCAGGGCAACAGCAACCACAGCAAGGTGACAGGCAACCAAAACCAAACAACAACCCTAACCGCAACAGTGGTGGCGGTAATAATAACAGGGGGGCACGCCCTCAGCAGCAAGGGGGCAACCGCCCACCGCAGCAAGGTAGTGGCGGCAACAAGCCTGATAATAACAACAGGCCTACACCACCACCAACGCCTCCGCCTGCACAATAGAGATATCAAGTCAATATATATTTAAAGCCACACAGTATAGTGTGGCTTTTTTGTTTCCGGGCTGTTTATAACTGTTTGTGTGTATTGGTGAATTCAAATCGTGGTTTGGTGAATTTGGGGCTTGCTGACAGACCTTCTTACTTTTCCTTTGTATAAAATCATAAATATGAAATGTATACTCACAACCACATTATTGGCAGTTTCTTCAGTATTGGCATTCGCACAGGATGCTAAAGAATGCGATGGTATAAAAGTAATAGCAGAGGGTAAAAAGACGGTTACTTATCTTGATGACTATGATGGCATCACCCGAAATATCTATGCCGGAGTAGTAGGAGACTCAGTTATTTATACCGTATTCAGAACAGACAACAGCGGTGTAATAACAGTGATGAAAAAATGGCATGTTGCAGTTCGTAATATAGATTTTACTACCTATTCAACAGGTGTATTTGATTGGATGAACGGTAATCAGAAAATTAATAAGGTGACCTTCAATATTGTGGATGGACAAACCTATTATTTTGATGAACTGATATGTGGCAGAGGAGATGGTATGAGGCAAATATCAGGTGCCATGCCTGTTGAGATTTCTTTTGCTGAGGAAGCTGAAGCGAAAGCATTCTTTGAGCAAGTACGTGCCGTTAAGGCTGCATTGCCTGCAGAGGGGAGTACGGCTTCGAAAGACGGAGGTAAAGAAAATCAAAAAGGTTCTGTATCTATCTTCAACGACTCGGGCAGCGATATATACCTGAAACAGGGCAGTGCTGCTGTTCATATCATGAAAAATGAGACCAAGAAGTTCAGCGCACTAAAGGTGGGAGATGAAATATACAGAAGCGATGCCAGTGGTAAGAAAGGCGGATTGGCATTCAAAGTGACATCGCAAATGATAGCAGACGGAACTATCAACTACTCAACAGGTAGCAAACGATAATATTATTTATTACTCAATAGCAAACGCCCCGCAATGCGGGGCGTTCTACTTTATGGTATTACCAAGTCTTTTTTAAAACTGAACATGTGCACGGATGGCAAACATGTGTAACGGGCTGCGATTGCTATTGTAGCCTGCATTCAGGCAAAGCTGATAGTCTACTGTAAACCAGAGTTTTGTTTTCAATGGCCTGAAGCTATAGTACAGTTCGCCTATCATTTCGGGGCTATAGGGCTGTGGTTTGCCACCTATTTGCGTTCCATATCCGCCACGTTCTATATATCTTTTATGGCCTGCAGACAGTGCATTAATAGCTATTGCAAAGCCAAGATTGTCATTTGCCCTCTTCCAACCACTACCTTTTGCAGATAGGCCTGCAGACAGGCTTTGGTCTGCTTCTATATAGCTCCATGTTTCTGTTTTCCCATTGTTCCAGCCTATGCGCATAAAGGCAGATAGCGTATTGCTGAGTTCTTGTTGCATATTCAGCCCGAAACCAAATTTTGATGCGCCAGCTTTTTGGGTAAGTATTACACGTGGCTGCGCAAGGCTGTCTGCTGCTGCATAATTGCCCATCCTTCCAGAATTGTAATAGCCCAACAAGCGAATCGCGCCTGCACGTTTTTTGATAGTTATTTGTCTGCTTATTTCTGCAAGTGCTGTGTAAGATTTTGCCAGGTCGGTTTCCAGAGAAGCACCCCCTGCTACCACAGGCGTTGCGGCAATACCTGCTTTGTAGTTCATTTTGCCCAGTTGCAACTCTGTAGTAAAGTTGTAGGTATAGCCGCGAGAATTGGCTGCCATATCCCATGCGGCATTGTTCATGAAAGACCAGTTCATAAACTGTGTTCTTGGGCTGTTAGCATAGTCGTTTCTGTCATAGATATCTGCCAGCGATAGCTTGCCTGCATAAAAACGCAGATAGTCTTTGGGTTCATATCCTGCCAATTGATTGGCGCGGCTCTCCAGTTCTGTGCTGTTTACATATCCCAGTTTGCGAGCCTTTTTATTGCGTAGTGCAAATGTTTGTCTGTAGTATGCCCTTGCAAGAAACAGGGTAAGTTGTGGTCTGCTGATGTGGAATGTTTCACCATTGGCAGGTGCTGCCATACCCATATCATTGCTCAGCCCCATGCCGCTTGTTACTTCAGGATTTACATATACCTCTGCACCCTTCCACAAACGCAAGCCTGCAAACAGCGTGGCGCTTATGGTATTCTGGCTTTCGCCATCGCCAAAATCTGTACCTATGCTATCTGTTATGCTTTTGCGCGATGGCAGGTATTGGTAGATGTATGTTGCCTGCCCTTTGATGTTGAAGCGCTCAATGCCACTTTGGTTGGCGTTGTCGGTCACATCTTCAACATTATGCATCGGTTTGCGGGTAAAGTCGTACTGCTGTGCAGATACAGTGCCTGCAAATGCAGTGAGCAGCAGTGTTGCAAATAGTTTCATCCGTTAGTGAAGTCTTAGTGCTATCTCAAAAATAAGCCGTAACATTCAATTGTTACGGCTTATCTGTATTAATCAATAATTGTTAGTTGGCGTATTCGCTCATGAATTTGATGCGCATCATCTGCAACTGTTCTATCGTCACATCGCGGTCTCTGAATTCCTCATAGGCACTATCCAGTGTGTCATCATGGCTATTGCGGAAGAAATCGAAAATGTCTTCCTGTTCATATTCATCCAACTCTTGCTCCAGACAATAGTCAAGGTTCAGCTTGGTGCCGCTTGCCACAATGGTTTCCATCTCTACCAGCAGGTCTTGCAGGCTCAGGTCTTTATTTTTGGCAATGGTTTCCAGTGGTATCTTCTTATCTATATTTTGAATGATGAAGACCTTCATGCCACTCTTATTAACCACGCTCTTCATCACAAAGTCGTCAGGGCGGGTAATGTCATTTTCCTCTACATACTTGGCTATCATGTCTACAAACTTGCGTCCGTAGCGTAGTGCCTTGCCCTTGCTCACGCCTTGTATCTTCTCCAACTCCTCCATAGTAGTAGGGTAGCTGATAGCCATATCCTCCAGCGAGTTTTCGAGGAAGATAACGAATGGTGGAAGGCTCTTTTCTTTTGCCACCTGCCTGCGCAGGTTTTTCAGCATATCAAACAGCACAGGGTCTACCGTTGCAGGGCCACCGCTGCCGCCTGTTACTTCTTCATCATCGCCATCGGCATCTTCATAGTTGTGGTTCAGCACTACCATGATGGAGAATGGCTTTTTCAGGAATTTGTGTCCTTTTTCTGTAATCTTCAGTAGGCCATACTCTTCAATGTCTTTGCGCACGAGACCTTCCAGCATCATCTGGCGGATGAGCGAATACCAGAAGTTGTCTTCCATCTTCATAATCAAACCACTACCGAAAGACTTCAGTTTGTCGTGACGGAAAGTCTTTATCTGCGGGTTCGATTTGCCGAGTATGATGTCTACTACGTAGTTTATATTAAAGCGTTCATCCAGTTCGTTGATGGTATCGAGTACTATCTTAGAGCTGTCGCGTACTTCCAGTTTTTCTTTCGGGTTCAGGCAGTTGTCGCAGTTGCCGCAATTGTCTTGCTTCAGTTCTTCACCAAAGTAGTAGAGCAACAGTTTGCGGCGGCATACGCCACTTTCGGCATAGGCAACGGTTTCAGATATCAGCTGTGCGCCCATTTCGCGTTCGCTCAGTGGCTTATCGCGCATCAGGTGTTCCAGCTTCTGCACATCTTTGTGAGAGTAGTAGAGTATGCATTTACCTTCCAGCCCATCGCGGCCTGCACGGCCAGTTTCCTGATAGTAGTTTTCCAGTGATTTTGGTATGTTGTAGTGTATTACAAACCTTACGTCTGGCTTATCTATACCCATACCAAATGCTATGGTGGCTACTATCACATCCACATCCTCCATCAGAAACTGGTCTTGCCGCTGTGCGCGGATATTGGCCTCGAGCCCTGCGTGGTATGCTACGGCCGATATGCCGTTTGCCTGCAGTGTCTGCGCCAGTTCTTCAGTCGTTTTACGGTTGAGGGTATAGATGATACCGCTCTTGCCCTTCATACTGTGTATGAACTTTACCATGTTTTTTAGTACGCTCTCTTTCTTGCCCTTCGGCATGATTTCGTAGTACAGATTGGCACGATTGAAGGATGAGATGAATATTTCAGGCTTGCGAAGCGAGAGGTTTTTAACAATATCATCCTGCACTTTTGGGGTAGCAGTAGCCGTAAGGGCTATGATGGGCAGTTCGGGGTTTATCTCGTCTATCATATCGCGCAGTTTGCGATACTCCGGGCGAAAATCGTGTCCCCATTCAGATATACAGTGTGCCTCATCTACCGCTACGAATGATATATTCATGTCGGCAAAGAAGGTAATGTTTTCTTGCTTGGTAAGTGTTTCGGGCGCTACATACAACATTTTGGTACTACCGTCCATCAGGTCGCTTTTTACCTTTTTCTGCTGTGCTTTGGTAAGGGTGCTGTTGAGAAAGTGCGCCACATTGTCTTTGCTGCTGTAGCCACGTATCAGGTCTACCTGATTTTTCATCAGGGCAATAAGGGGAGATACGATGATGGCAACACCCTCGCTAAGCAATGCAGGCAGTTGGTAGCAAAGCGACTTGCCACCACCCGTTGGCATGATAACAAATGTATCTTGCCCCGATAGTATGCTCTTGATTATCTTTTCCTGCTCTCCTTTAAATGCATCAAACCCGAAATGCTCCTGCAAGGCCTTCTTGAGGTTCACTTTATTAGTGGTAACGGCAGCCATATTTCACAATTTTTAACCTAACGTAAATTTCAAATCATCCGCAATCTTTATATGAATCGTTGTTATAGCAGAGGCCTTTGGCGAAAGGTGTGCGAAATTAACGATTATCAAGTTAAGAAAATCAAAAGAGATATGCAATACCTCACGGGATTGTAAAATTAACTTCAGGTTAAAATTTGTAATTCCTTACCTCCAGATTATCAGGACATTCAGCCAGCAAAGTGGCTACAGGCTTATGCAGGGCAGGATGTATGTAGCCTGCGGCGATATCGTTGAGGGGAATAAGGGCAAAGCGACGGTTTTGTAATTGGGGATGAGGTACTTGCAGATTGTCATCCTTAATAATATCATCGTTGTATAATAATATATCAATATCCAACGTGCGCTGTCCCCAGCGTATGGTACGTTGACGGCCAAGCAGTGCTTCTATATTTTGGGTAAGTGCCAGCAACCCCTGCGGGTTCAGATTAGTTTCCACACACAATGCCATATTCAGAAAATCTGGCTGGTCTTCAAGCCCCCATGCGGCTGTTTCGTAGATGGCCGACTGGCTCACGATTCTGCATCGTGCATCCTGCAATAGCAGCATGGCTTTTTCAAACCATTCCATGCGGTTGCCCTCGTTGCTGCCGAGTAATAAGTAAACTGTATTAGCCATTAATGAGGTGCAAAGATAGATTGATAATTAGTTTTATGATTTGAAGTTTATAGGTTAAATTTATTTATGTAAAAATATTCCTATGAAAAAGACCTTAGCTACTTTATTAATATTATTATCATCAATTGTTACTCGAGCACAGATAGATAAAGATATTGTTTGGCAAAAGTCTTTTGGTGGTAGTTTGGATGACTATGCGTATGATTTTGCTTTGTGTTTGGATGGAGGATTTATTATTTCAGGTTATACAGAATCTAATAATGGAGATGTAACCTCTTACAAAGGTGATGGGGATGTTTGGTTGGTGAAAACTCAAAGTAACGGAACAAAAGTTTGGCAAAAAACCTATGGCGGTAGTGACTATGATGCAATATCTAAAGTAATACAAACTAAAGACAGTGGCTACGCATTTATAGCAACTACTTACTCTACAGACGGTGATATAATTGCCAATAAAGGAAATGCTGATGTATGGATTGTAAGATTAGATAAGAACGGTAATGTTATGTGGGCAAAAACCTATGGGGGCAGCGATTATGATTTTGGATATGATATTATAGAAACTGCTGATAGTGGCTTTGCATTTGTAGGTTCTGTTTATTCTGCAGACGGAGATGTAACACTTAATAAAGGTGGTTATGATTTATGGGTAGTTGAGATAGATAAGGATGGGTTAATTATTTCTCAAAAAACTTACGGTGGTTCAGGAGGTGATGTAGGTACCAAAATCGTGAGATTAAACAATAAATACATTATTGGCGGATATACTGATTCGAATAACGGTGATATTAGCAATAACAAAGGTGGGATTGATTTTTGGGTTATTTGCATAGAAAATATGAATACGATAGTGTGGAGTAGCTTATTAGGAGGAAGTGATGATGAAAGGCTCCTTGATCTAAAGGTTAATAATAATGAAATAGCGGCGGTAGGGTTTACTTACTCGTCTGATGGTGATGTTACAAAACAGAGTGGTAATGAAGATATATGGTTTGTGAAGTGCGATACACTTGGTAGTTTGAAGTTACAGACCAGCTTGGGAGGTGCAGGTTATGAAGAAGGGAATTCGATCTCTTACACAAATGATGGTGGATATTTGGTTTCCGGATATACTACATCGTCTAGCGGTGATTTGATAACAGATAATTCATCGTGTAGTCAGTGGGTGTTTAAATTAAGGCAACTAAACCCTCTTACACGTAATAGGGTAAAATAAAGCCCCGCTAACAGCGGGGCTTTATTTATTGCTTTTTAAGCAGCTTTTTCTTTTGTAACTCAAATTCCTCTTCGGTTATTGCACCTTTTTCTTTCAGTTCAAACCATTTGATTAAGTCATCTGGTGAACTTGCAGGTACGTTTATATTACTGTATGATTTGGCTATTTGAGCATCGTATTCCAAATCAGACATTTCATTTTCAAAGTCATTTGGGTAACATGCTACAATTAGCACACCTATTAATCCTAAGAAAAATCCAAGTAATGCTCCACCAGTAGAGCCAATAGTTTTTCTTTTTCCAATGTTATATCCAATTACGGAAAAGATTACCGAGTAGATTAACGCAAATGTTAATACAAATTCCATGTGTCGTATGTTTTAGGCAGTTAAAAAAACAGCGTAGCTGAAAATCTTCTGCTGCCTATGGGTTACGACGCCCAACTAACGCAAAAGCACAGCTACGCCTTATCGGCGTATTGCACAATTATGATGCGTTAGTTTGCTGTTCTAAGGTCGTAATTTAAGGCAGCAACGCAATTATCAATACAATATCTTAATCGTTGTTATTACTAATGTTTATTGTTCATTTTATATATGCAATATACATCTCTTTATATAATCTTTTAAAAAATGCTGAAAGGAAACATCCCGCACGCGTTTAAAAAATTGTTTTTAATAATAAAAATTGTCATTATTCTTTTGTTCTGATAGTTTTGGTAAAAATAAATCCAACTACTGCGAATAGCTGGATTTATAATGCGCTTGTAGCATAACTGAATAATGCCATGGAGTTCCGTCCCATAAGATCTCGGTTTGAGCCCGAGCAAGCGTACTATTGTCACAAATATACAGCAAACGTCTGTTATTTGCAAGTTAATAGAAAGAAACTATTAGTATGTCTTACACGTCATATTGTATATTTGTGAATATTTAAAACACTGGGCTATGAGGTTCAAATTCAAATCATTACATCAGTTTTATGAGTACTTTCCCGATGAGGTTAGTTGTTATAAATTCTTAGAAAATCAATGGTGGAGTGATACTCCAGTATGCCCTCATTGCGGAAGTATTAAAACCCCATATAAAGTAAAATCACGAATAAAATTCAAAGATATTCCATCGTATAGGTGTTCTGAAAAAGGATGCGACTTGCCATTTACAATTAGAACTGGAAGCGTGTTTGAAGGTAGTAAAGTTGAGTTAAGAAAATGGTTTCATGCTATCTATGAGATAACATTAAACAAAAAAGGAATCAGCTCTATACAACTATCAGAGAAGATTGGTGTAAGCCAAAAGACGGCTTGGCTAATGTTGCATAAGATTAGGGAAATGTTTAAAAACACTGATAATGATAAACTTGATGGCACAACGGAAATAGATGAAACCTTTGTTGGCGGGAAAAACAAAAATAGACATCATGATAAAAAGGTTAAGAACTCTCAAGGCAGAAGCTTCAAGGATAAAACTCCTGTGCTTGGAATGTTTAATAGAGATACAAATACAATAAGATTGTTTGTAATAAAAGATACTTCTCCTAATTCTATAAATCCATTAATTCATTCTAACATTTCTTATATGAGCACCATTTATACAGATGAATGGATAGCTTATCAAAATCTGTTTTTCTGTTATAAACATGGAATTGTAGAGCATGGTAAAGGACAGTATGCAAATGGAGATATAACAACAAATAGAATTGAGAATTTTTGGAGCATATTAAAACGTGGTATCATAGGCATATATCATTACACAAGCAGGAGGCATTTACAGAGGTATTGTAATGAGTTTTGTGTTAGATATAATAACAAAGGAAAAGAAATGACAGATAGGTTTTTAGCTGCTGTAACTATGCTTATGCGTGGGCGGGTAACGTACAAGTTTTTAACTGGAAATATTTGGTAAAACGGGCTCGTCTCCCTACTTTCGGAGTATGGGTACACCCGCAAATAAAAAGCCGACAAAGGGCAGTTCTCGCCCTAAGAAATACGAGGAAAAAGTCGTTATTGAGGGGGATTTTATGGATGTCATAAAAGCTGCTGGAAAGGCACGAAAAGTCAAAAATAAAAAGAAGCCATAATTCACATTATGGCTTCTTTTTTCTTTAAGGACGTGTAAGAGGGTTTAGTTGCCTAAATTAAATACTAGCGGGTCAATAGTTTGGCAAAAAACACTTGGTGGAGATAGTTTAGATATTGCATATTCAGGGAAACAGTTACAAGACGGTTCTTATGTTGTTTGTGGGTTCAGCGCATCTAATAATAAAGATGTTGCATTTAATAATGGTGGTATTTCTGGCACTAATGATATTTGGTTGTACAAGTTAAGTAGCTCAACGTCTATTCAGAAAACAGTTGAATTAATTCGTGGTGCTACCATTTATCCCAATCCGTCTGATGCTATCATTAATGTAAAAGGCTTAGAACCTTATGACTGTATTATGATATGTAATTCAATCGGTGAAATGTTAGTAAAAGAGATTGTTACTGATGAGTCAGTCACTATTAATATACAAGGATTGGTAAGTGGGGTATATAATCTTGTGATAAATAGAAAAGGAGAAATGGTGGAAACCGTAAAGTTTTCAAAAAGGTGATACACAATTTGCAGGTGAATAACACCTGCAACGGCGAAAATATTTATTCTTTTAGCTTTATTGTTCCTGCGTTGTAATTGTCGTTAGGTACAGGCTCTATTTGCCAGTGAGCTGTACCTTCTTCACCGCCGGCTAAGTTGATATTATAGTTTGTAATTGCAACTCTTGCTTTCTTCTGAGAGCTGTAAGTTACATTGAAATAGCCCACGTTATTTGTAGTAAATTTAAAAGATTGCCATCGTTCGGTATGGTTGAACATAAAGCCTTTATCTTCTGTAGCCCGAAGATAAAAATCTCTTTTGCTTACCACTTTACCGGTACTATCTACAATAATACCGTATAGTTTCCTGTCATTTTTTATTTTACGATTGCAAGAACTTATCAGAATGGTAGTGATAGCTACAGAACATGTAACTAAAATAGTTTCAATAGTTAGCTTAAGTTTCATTTAATATAGGTTTTAACAGTCTGGCAAATTCGAAAGATATTATCTGAGATTTAATTATCTCTTGTATCTGCAAAAATATCCTAATGTGTATTTTCTTTCTTCGCCCTCGTCAACATACCCTCCAGATTATACGCACCCACTTCGTGCAGGTTGGCTATCAGCTTTTGGTAGATGGCACATAGTGGGTTGCTCTCTACATCTGCCAGATAGTCTATCAGTGCTTCCAGTTCTTTGCGTTTCAGCTTATAGGCTTGTTCTACGAATATTTCGGGGTGCTCTGCCGCTACGGTCAGTACTGCGTGTTGCAGTTTATCGCTCACGCCACTGCTCCATTTCATGTCTTTGCAGATGCCTACACCTATCTTCAGCACACTGTCGGGTAGCATTTTGCCCGCATCCTGAAAGGCAGTCAGGTATTGGTCATATACATAATACAGTTGCTTGCGGTCGTCCGGGTCAAACACATCTATAAATACCTGCTTTGTTTTTGGGAAGTTGTTCAGGAAATCGAGCTGCTGTATAATGGCGAGTCGGTTCTTTTCCAATATTTGGTAAGAGCGCCATACCCTGTCGGCTGGTGGTATCAGTGGGTTCTTTACGTCTTGTGCATGGGCAATAGTGCTGCCGATAGCAATAAAGAGTATCCATAATATGTGGCGCATACCGATGTTGTAGGTTTGTTGGCAAGTTAAAAAGAAAAGTTCACCTACTATCTACCCCCGTTCACCGATTTTCAGGATATATGCACATTCTTTTACCTGTATATTTGTGCCGTTATTCAATAGAATAACAAAACTCAAACTAATAACTGATGAAACAATTTTTTAAGATGTTCTTTGCATCGCTGTTGGCGATGATTGTAACGGGCGTTATCATTTTCGGTGTATTTATCGGGCTGATAGTAGCTGCGGTAAAAGAAGGCAGCAAAACGGAAACACAAACAACAGTTGCAGACAATAGCGTCCTCACTATCGACCTGTCTAAAACCATGCACGAGCGTAGCGAGCGCAATTCGTTGGCAGTATTCTCTGATGGCGATGAAAACAGTGCAGGCGTATATGATGCCATCAAAGCACTGGAGGCAGCAAAAGACGACAGTAAGATTAAAGGTATACTAATAAAGCTGAACCCGAGTGCAAACGGCTGGGCTACCATGCAGCAAATGCGTAATGCTATAGTAGACTTCCGCAAGAGCGGCAAGTTTGTATATGCGTATGGCGAGAACATAACACAAGGAGCATACTATATGGCAACTGCCGCAGACAGCATCTATCTGAACCCGATGGGCGATATGGAGCTGAAAGGTTTTGCTACTATCCTTGCATTCTTCAAGGGTACGTTGGATAAGCTGGAACTGGAGCCTGAAATATTCTACGCAGGTAAATTTAAAAGTGCAACAGAGCCTTTCCGTGCCGATAAAATGAGCGATGCCAACCGTATACAGGTGGCAGAGTTTCAGAAAGATTTCTGGAGCGAATTCCTGCATGCAGCATCTACATTCTCTAAACAAGATACAGCTACGTTGTACCAACTGGCAGCAAGCGGTGCTATCGAGTTTCCGCAGGATGCTTTGAAAAACAAACTGGTATCAAACCTGCTGTATTGGGATCAGGTAGAAGACCGCATCAAGGCAAAAACAGGTGGTAAAGAAAAAGACAAAGTAAAATATGTAAGCCTGTCTGAATATGCATCTACACTGGATGATGGTACTGCGGGCGATAGCAGGGTAGCGGTATTGTATGCAGAAGGTAGCATTGTAGATGGTGAAAGCGATGATGATTATCAGATAGCTTCTCAGAATATGATAGAGCAGATACGCAAACTGCGCAACAACGATAAAGTAAAAGCAGTGGTACTGCGTGTAAACTCAGGCGGTGGTAGTGCACTGGCATCAGAAGTGATACTGCGCGAGTTGCAACTGCTGAAAGCTAAGAAACCACTGGTAGCTTCTATGGGCGATGTGGCAGCATCAGGTGGTTACTATATACTTTGCCAGGCAGATAGCATCTTCGCATTGCCTAACACAATAACAGGTAGCATTGGTGTATTCACCATGATGTTCAATACAGAAAAACTGATGCGCAATAAACTGGGTGTAACGTTTGATGGTGTGAAGAATGCTCCGTATGCAGACTTCCCTAATGGTACACGTGCGCTGACGGCTGATGAGTCTGCAAAAGTGCAACGCTCTGTAGATAATATCTACATGATATTCAAAAGCCGCGTAGCAACTGGTCGTAAAATGGATATAACACTGGTAGATAGCTTTGCACAAGGCCGTGTATGGAGTGGTACAGATGCACTTGGCATCAATCTGGTAGACGGGCTGGGCGACCTGAACCGTGCTATAGCAAGTGCTGCATCGCTGGCAAAACTGAAAGACTACGATGTGGTAACATATCCTGAACCGGTAGATAAATTTGAAAGCCTGATGCGTCGCTTCAAAGGCAACAACGCAAGTGTGGCAGAGCAGATGGTGAAAGCAGAATTTGGTAAAGAGTACGATTGGTACAAACAACTGAAAGAACTGCGCAGAATGAATGGTGCTGCTATGGCTTTGATGCCATTCAGCATGGAGACAAAATAGTGTTACGCAATACTATGATAGTAAATGCCCCTGCAATTGCAGGGGCATTTTTAGTTTGTACTAAGAATAGTTTATTGATTAATTTCATGTTGATAGTTTAGAACTGAAGGCTACTATGAAATACCTCATCATCACATTCTTACTATTTGTAAATACCGTTTTTGCACAGCAGAGCGGCAAAGATGTTTTGCTGAAAACAGCAAATGCTATGAATAGTAAGCAAAGTCTTAGTTACGATATTACATTCTTAGTGAAAAGTTCCGAGGCAACTGACACTTCAAAACTTACAGCAAATGTAGAGATGCTGAGGGTTGCAGAAGATAGTATCATGGGTGGGAAGGTATGGTTATCGCCTGTTGGTAAAGTGGCAGGGCTGGTATATGCGCCGGGTACATTTATGTTTTATGATTTGAAAAATGGATATAAAGTACGTTCTGAATATAAGAAGATTCTTTATCAGGACCCTCACATCACCAAGCCTTCGCGCATGTTTGAGGCTATGCCTGAAGCAATGGTGTGGAAGCCTTTTATGAAAACCGGTGAAATAAGAAAGTTTGCAGGAAGTGATTATATTATTTCTATGCTGGGTAATACAGTCATCAATAAACGTAATTGTTACAGCATCAAGATAAAACCTGTTAAGACATCAACTGAATGGTATTGGATATGGCACGTTAATAAGGAAGATTATATGCTTGTTGATTGGGAGGAGTGGGTGATAGATGAAGGAGGTACACAATACGAGCATTTCTCGATAAAGTCATATCAGTTCGATAATGTAAAAAACGAACGTTTTTCTACAGCACAATTACCTCCCGATTATGAACGTGCTGAAATTCAGCCATAATATTGATTGTTGATTCTGAATAGCAAACGCCCCGCACACGCGGGGCGTTTAATTTTTTTTGCCTTTCGCAAAACCGAAAAACAAAAGCCGCCGTATCTGTATCTGTAAAACAATTCACAAACATCTAAAATCAACTTGTATGAAACGTATCATGTTAATTCCTGCAATAGCAGCGGCTTTGTTTGCATTTACCCCAGGTATGGTAATGGCGAAAGGTGAGAAAACAGTAATGGTTGGCGGCGCGCCTATGTACCCATCAAAGAACATTGTAGAAAACGCGGTGAATTCTAAAGACCACACTACACTGGTAGCTGCTGTTAAAGCTGCAGGCCTTGTAGAAACACTGCAAAGTGCAGGTCCTTTCACGGTGTTTGCGCCAACAAATGCAGCGTTTGATATGCTGCCTGCCGGTACGGTAGACAATCTGCTGAAGCCTGAAAATAAAGCGATGCTGACGGGCGTATTGACCTACCACGTAGTGGCAGGCAACTGGAGCGCTGCAGAAATCATGGCTGCAATCAAAAAAGGTGGTGGCTCATATAAAGCTAAAACAGTACAGGGCGAAGAGTTGACTTTCATGTGGAAAGACAATTGGATATGGATTAAAGATGCTAAAGGTGGTGTGGCAAAAGTGACGATTAAAGACGTAAATCAGAAGAATGGTGTTATACATGTGATAGACCACGTATTGCTGCCATAATTAATGTGAGAGCGCGGAGGATTTTTTGTAAGCTTCATAGTATCTTTAGGGGGAATTTTTATTCCCCCTTTTTTATTTAACTAAAATCTGACGGTGAAAAAAGAGTGTATTTCGGTATTCGATATATTTAAGATAGGAGTAGGACCCAGCAGTTCGCACACACTTGGACCATGGCGCGCGGCTTTGCGCTTCATAGATACCATAAAGCAAAAGGGGATAGACAATGTAAAGTCTGTAAAAGTACTGCTCTATGGCTCGTTGGCGAAAACTGGTAAGGGACACGGTACAGATGTAGCCGTAATCCTCGGTTTGAATGGTGAAGACCCAGTGACCTTTGATGTAAACGAAATCACGCCACGCCTCAATCAGATAGCTGCAGAAAAGAAAATAAACCTCGGTTTATCAAGAGTAATAGATTTTGACCCTGCGGAAGATGTTGTATTTCTGATGGACGAAAGCTTGCCTTTCCACCCCAATGCCGTTACATTCCTTTGTTCGTTTAATAATGGTGAGGAGATAGCTGAAACATTCTATTCTATAGGCGGTGGCTTTGTGGTGAAGGAAGCAGAAGAAGGCGGAGGTGCTAATGAAGTTGACTTGCCCTTTCCGATAGATAAGGCTGATGATCTGCTGCACTGGTGCCGTAAAACAGGCTTGCACATACACGAAGTGGTAATGGAAAATGAGCATGCTTGGCGTAGTGAAGCAGAAACAAAGAAAGGTGTACTGAAAATATGGGAGGTAATGCGCGATTGCATCTATCGTGGCAGCCACATAGGTGGCGAATTGCCCGGTGGACTGCATGTAATGCGCCGTGCTGCTACCCTCAATAAAAAACTCCTGAAAGGAAAAACATACAATAATCACACAGAGTGGGTAGCTGCCATCCGCGAGGGTGGGCATAGCTTCCAGTATATACTTGATTGGGTTAGCTGTTTTGCATTAGCGGTAAATGAAGAGAATGCTTCCTTCAGTCGTGTAGTAACAGCACCTACCAATGGTGCTGCGGGTGTAGTGCCTGCGGTGCTGCATTACTTCATTACCTTCTGCGATGGTTTTGATGATGAAAAAATAATACAGTTCCTGATGACGGCATCAGAGATAGGCAGCATCTTCAAAAAAGGTGCAACATTGTCTGCCGCTATGGGTGGTTGTCAGGCAGAGATAGGCGTGTCTTCTGCTATGGCTGCTGCGGCACTTACGGAAAGCCTTGGCGGTAATGCCCGCCAGTGCCTGATGGCTGCAGAGATTGCAATGGAACACCACTTGGGTCTTACTTGCGACCCTGTTGGCGGTCTGGTACAGGTGCCATGTATAGAACGTAATACAATGGGGGCTATCAAAGCCATCACCGCATCGCAACTGGCACTACAAAGCAATCCTGATAATGCCAAAGTATCGTTGGACCATGTAGTGCAAACTATGTGGGAGACAGCGCTGGATATGAACCATAAATACAAAGAGACAGCCGAGGGCGGTTTGGCAACAAAAGTGCCTATCAGCTTGCCTGAATGCTAAGAGAATAATGCAATTGCTGTTATACAATATCTTCCTTCTGCTATACCGTATCGGTGTGCGTGTTGCATCTTTGTTTGGCGAAAAGCCAAAGCTGTGGCTGCGAGGTCGGAGAGGATTGTTGGATAAAATTGCCGCCGACCTTAATAGTAAAAATGAAAAGCGTATGTGGGTGAACTGCTCATCGCTGGGCGAGTTTGAACAGGGCAGGCCATTAATAGAAGCTATCAAAGAGCAATACCCCACTTACAAGATTGTGCTTACATTCTTCTCTCCATCAGGCTACGAGATAAGAAAGAATTATGCTGGCGCAGACCATGTATATTATTTGCCAATGGATAGCCACCGTAATGCTCGCAGGTTTATAGAGATGGTAAACCCTGCAATGGCAGTGTTTGTGAAGTACGAATTTTGGTACTACTATCTTACCCAATTAAAAGAGGCACAAGTGCCAACCATATTGGTGTCTGCTGCATTCCGAAAGTCGCAACCGTTCTTCAAGCCGCAGGGTGGCTTGTTCAGGAAAATGCTGCGCTGTTTCGATTATCTGTTTGTACAGGACGATGAGTCGAAGCGACTGTTGGAAACCATAGGGCTGAAGGATAATGTAATAATAGCGGGCGATACCCGCTACGACAGGGTGAGCGCCATTGCAGCAAGCGTTAAGCAGTTTTCATTGATAGAAAAATTCAAAGAAAAAGACCACTTGCTGATTGCAGGCAGTACATGGCCCGAAGATGAGGAATTATTGAAAAATGCGTTACCATCTCTGCCTGATGACTGGAAACTGATAATAGCACCGCACGAAATAGATGAACAGCATATAAAACAACTGCAAGATATGTTTGCAGGGCACAGTGTATTGTATTCCGAACTTTCTGAAGAACCTGCAGGCTATCGGGTGTTGATAATTGATAATATTGGTATGCTTTCCAGCCTGTATAGCTATGGCGAAATAGCCTATGTGGGTGGTGGCTTCCAGAGTGGTGGCATACATAACGTACTGGAGCCTGCCGTATTCGGGCTGCCTGTATTCTTTGGCCCTGTTTACGACAAGTTTGTAGAGGCAAAGGCGTTGGTTTCCCGTATGTATGCATTCCCTATCAGCAAAAAAGAACATTTTAACAATTTGTTGGGCAAGCTGGTGGCTGACGATAATCGCCGCCATTCTATGCGAAAAGCAATACAGGCATACATTGCAGCCCAAACGGGCGCTACCCGCCGCATACTGGATGTGGTTGGCCCTCAATGGCTTAAATAGCCCCCTCTTACCTTCCCGCTCTCGCTTTAATTGCGTAGTTTTGCACTCTAAATTTTAATATAATGCCAGGTACAGAACTATTTGGTGCGGAAGAAAAAAAAGAAATAGCCGACGTATTAGAAACAGGTATTCTTTTCCGATATAATCATGATGCACAACGCAACGGCATCTGGAAAGCAAAAGACTTTGAAGCTGAAGTAAGAAAGATAACTGGTGCAAAATATGCACATGCTGTCAGTAGTGGGTCTACAGCTGTAGCAGCAGCATTGGCTGCAGCAGGTGTTGGCGCGGGCGACGAAGTAATAGTTCCTCCGTTTACATATATAGCAACGGTAGAGGCTGTGCTTTTTATAGGTGCATTGCCTGTATTTGCAGAGATAGATGAAACACTGTGCCTGAGTGCCGAGGGTATTCGTAAAGCAATGACCCCAAAAACCAAAGCGGTATGTCTGGTACATATGTGTGGTGGTATGGCCGAAATGGACAGCATCATGCAGGTGGTAAATGAAAACAACCTGATACTGGTAGAAGATGCAGGGCAGGCTTTTGCAGCATCTTACAAAGGAACAGCTACAGGTTTGTTTGGTAAGGCAGGTTCTTATTCGTTCGACTTCTTTAAGATAGCAACAGCGGGCGAGGGTGGTGTGCTTGTTACAAACGATGAGCTGGTATATAAACATGCAGATTCTTACTGCGATCACGGACACGACCATATTGGCAACAACCGAGGTATGGAGCAACATCCGATACTTGGTTTCAACTATCGCATCAGTGAATTACACGCTGCAGTAGGTGTTGCGCAAACACGCAAAGTACCACACATACGCGAAGCTAATAACAAGCTTAAAAAGATGTTGGTTGATATACTGAGCCAGACAGAAGGTATCTCTTTTGCTACACTGGCAGACCCTACAGGAGACTCTGCAACATTCCTGAACATACTGCTGCCTGATACCGAGGCTGCTAAACGCACAGTTGCTGAGTTTAACGAAGCAGGTGTTACAGGTTTCAACTACTGGTACACCAATATGTACCACTTCATCAATCAGTGGGATCATATCAAAGAAATGCGCACCGCATCTAAATTGCCAATTCAGCTATTGGGTGCACCACAGGATTATGCAAACCTCGATTTGCCAAAATCACAGGAAGTAGTAGGTCGTCTTATTTCATTCGGCATCCGTTGCACATGGACGGAAGATGAGGTAAAACAACTGGCAGCAAAAATCTCTGATTGCGTTAAAAAAGCATTAGCAACAGCACATGCATAAGAATTTCAAAAACATTGAGAAAGTTGTTTACGGTCGTGGTGCGTTCGATACAATGGATAGCATCCTTGCACCTGTACGCAACGAGAACAATCAATACATCGTTTTTCTGGTCGATAATTATTTCAACGATAGCGAACTGGCAAAACGTATCCCGACAAAAGTTGGCGACATCATAGAGTTTATAGATGTAGATCCGCACGAGCCTACTACCGAGCAGATAGACAAACTGCGTGACGAAATACTGGCAAGCAAAGGCTTGCCATCTGGTGTGGTAGGTATAGGCGGTGGTAGCATTATGGATATTGCAAAAGCATTGTCTTTGATGTTTACTAACGAGGGCTCTTCTACTTTATATCAAGGTTTGAACCTGATAAAGAAACCGGGCATCTACCATCTTGGCGTACCCACCATTTCGGGTACAGGTGCAGAGGTGTCTATGACGGCAGTATTGACAGGCCCTGAAAAGAAACTGGGTTTGAAGTGCGACTGGACTGTTTTCAATCAAGTGATTCTGGATCCTGAATTGATAGCAAGTGTGCCTACAGACAAATGGTTCTATACAGGTATGGATACATACATCCACTGTATAGAGTCTGAAAACGGTATGCTGAACAATGCATTCAGTCATGCGTATGCAGAGCAATCATTGAAACTGTGCCGCGATATTTATCTGGGCGATAATGCAGGGCAAACAGCGGAGAACGATGACAAACTGATGGTAGCATCGCTGATGGGGGGACTTAGCCTAACGTATTCAGAAGTAGGTGTTTGCCACGCGTTATCTTACGGCCTTTCTAAAATACTGGATGAAAAACACTGCTATGCAAACTGTGTAGCCTTCCAGCATCTGGAAGATTATTATCCTGAAGGTGTGGCCGAGTTCAAAATCATGCTACAGAAACACAACGTTACACTGCCACAAGGACTCAGCAAAAACTGGAGCGATGAAACCATAACTGCAATGGCGCATGTTGCATACAACCTGCCGCATATGTGGAACCATGCCATCGGTACAGACTGGAAAGAAAAAATAACTATTGATACAATAAAAGCGCTGTATCAGCGCATGTAATATTATGAGCGCAAAGAAAATTGCCGTAGGAAATATCTCTTGTGGTGCAGATGAACTGTTCCTGATTTCAGGCCCATGTGTGATAGAGGATGAAAGCATCATGATGAAAACAGCGGAGACGCTGAAAGAAGTGGGTGAGCGATTGAATATTCCTATCATTTACAAATCATCTTTTACCAAAGACAACCGCAGCAGCCTGAAGTATTACGATGGCCCGGGTCTGGAAAAAGGTGTGAAGATACTGGCGAAGATTAAAGAACAATTCAGTTTTCCTGTACTGACGGATATACACTATCCTGACCAGGCGGCACCTGCTGCCGAGGTGTGCGATGTGTTGCAGATACCTGCTTACCTGTGTATGCAATCTGGCTTGTTGAAAGCTGCTGCTGCAACCGGTGCGGTTATCAATATCAAACACGGTCAGTTCCTGGCACCTGAAAATATGAAGCACCCTGTAGGCAAATGTGTAGATGCGGGTAATGATAAAATCATCCTGACAGAACGCGGCTATACAATGGGGTATAACGACCTGGTGGTTGACCCTCGTGCTTTCTACCACATGGCACAACTGGGCTATCCGGTAGTGTTCGATATCACACACTCTATCCGCAAATATGGTATCCCGAGTGCGGATGCTAAAGGTGGTGCGCGCGAATTCCTGCCTGTGTTGGGTAGGGCAGGTGTGGCTGCAGGCGTAGACGGTATATTTGTAGAAACACACCCTGAGCCTGAAAAAGCACTCTGTGATGCTGCCAGCCAGCTATGTGTATATGATTTGGAAGAATACCTGAAACCGCTGATAGAACTGCACAATCTGGAAGTTAAATACCGCAAATAAGGCAGGGCAGAAAAGGGTAGCTGAATATTAGAATTAAGAGATTACTTTTGTGCAGCAATTGCACTTAGATATTAGAATTTTACAACATGGAATTATACTTAGATTCTGCCAATCTTAAAGAGATTGAAGAAGGTTTTAAACTGGGCTTTTTGAATGGTCTTACCACTACGCCCACATTCATGCAACGCGAAGGTATCACTGATATAGATGGTACAATCGTTAAGCTGAGCAAAATGGTGCCTGTATTGCAGATAGAGGCACTGGGAGATACGGCTGAAGACGTGCTGAAAGAAGCACACCGCCAGCTGAATCTGGGTCTGGACCCTAAGAAAACAGTATTTAAAATACCTGTATCGCTGGAAGGCGTACGTGCCTGCCACCTGCTGCGCAAAGAAGGCCTGCTGGTAAACGTGCACCTTGTATATACACTGCAACAAGCATATATGGCTATGCACGCGGGTGCAACTTATGTTTGTCCGCTGGTAGGCCGCCTGCAAGATCAGGGCCACGATGCGCTGACATTGGTTGAACAGTGTGTTGACGCGGTAAACCACTACGGTTACGATACTAAAATCATGTTCAGCTCTGTGCGCCACAACGAGCACGTGCGCAATGCTATTAACATTGGTGTTCACACTATCACTGTGCCGCTGAAAGTATTGAAGAGCCTGACTGAAAATAACTTTACTACAGTAGGTACAGAACAGTTTCTGGTAGATACACGCCTGATGACAGTACGTGTGAAGGAAGCTGCAAATGGCATCAACCCATTAGTATCTGCAGACGATACACTGCAAAGTGCGCTGGTTAAAATGACAGGTTATGGCTTTGGTGCTGTAACGGTTACCAATGCAGACGGTAGCGTGAAAGGTGTGTTTACAGATGGAGACATCCGCCGCCTGCTGCAAAACGATGGTGAGCAAATCCTCGGCAAGAAAATGGGCGATATGCAATACGGTACACCTATCAGCGTAGATGCAAATGCATTGCTGAACGATGCTGCTGTAATGTTCAAGAAAACAAACGTAGATACTATACTGGTTACCGAAAATGGTATGCCTGTAGGTATGCTGGATATACAAGATCTGAAAGGTCTTTAAGTCCAGACTTCAAATACGAATTTCGAAATCCTAAACTGATGAACAGTTTAGGATTTTTTGTTTTTACCTTTATTCCTTTCTGAGTTTAGAATTTGTTTAGGATTTAGTACTTAGATATTAGTATTTAAAAATGGATATTAACACGGTAATCAGTCATTTCAAAGGCAACTTCATTGCTACACCGCAGCAGGTGCAGGAAAAACTATCGCGCATCAAAGCCTATGTGTTCGATTGGGATGGTGTGTTTAATAATGGGGTGAAAGATGAGAACGGTACCAGTTCTTTCAGCGAGGTAGATGCGATGGGCACCAATATGCTCCGCTTCAATCACTATCTGCGTCATAATGATGTACCGGTGGTAGCCATCATTTCTGGCGAGCGTAACAGTGCCGCATGGACATTGGCAAAGCGCGAATGTTTTCACGGTGCATACAGCAAAATAAAAATGAAGACGGAAGCCATGCAGCACCTGTGCGAAAAGCATGGCATCAAGCCCGAAGAAATAGCTTTTGTATTTGACGATGTGCTGGACTTTGGTGCTGCAGAAATATGCGGGCTTCGCATTATGATACCTCGTCCTTGCAATCCGTTGCTTACAGAGTTTGCGGTACAAAACGGACTGGTAGATTACCTTACTGCAAATGTAGGTGGTGAAGGTGCAGTGCGCGAAACAGTGGAATTGCTGACAGGCCTTAGCGGATTGTACAATGAAACTATTGGTAGCCGCATGCGCTACACAGACACATATAAAACATACATCACACTGCGCAATCAGACAGTACCGTCTTTTTACATTTATAAGGATTCACAAATAATAGAAGAGTAATAGTTAGTTATGATAGTTGGTATAATACCTGCACGCTATGCGTCAACCCGTTTTCCCGGCAAGCCATTGATAGACATCAAAGGCAAGACAATGATACAGCGTGTGTACGAACAAGCATCAAAATGCGGCTCGTTGGATAAAGTAGTAGTGGCAACAGATGATGCACGTATCGCAGAGCATGTAGTGTCTTTTGGTGGCGATGTGGTGATGACGAAAGAAGAACACCCGAGTGGTACAGACCGCTGCTGGGATGCATTGCAGCAAATAGGTGGCAATTATCAGTACGTTATCAATATACAGGGCGACGAACCGTTCATCGACCCATCGCAGATAGATACACTGGCAAGTGTACTGAAAGACGGCACAACAGAATTGGCTACACTCATCATCCCTGTAGATAGCCACGAAGTGCTGTTTGATATGGGGGAGGTGAAGGTGGTGCTGAATGATCATCAGGAAGGTATGTACTTCAGCCGTATGGTGATACCTTTTATAAAAGGTGTGCCGCAGGAAGAATGGCACAAGCATCACAACTATTATCGCCACGTAGGTATGTATGCCTACCGTGCCGATGTGTTGGAAAACGTATGTAAGCTCTCTGTTTCTTCACTCGAAAAAGCAGAGTCTTTAGAACAACTGCGTTGGCTGGAAGCAGGCTTCAAAATAAAATGCGCCATCACCAACTTTGATAGCCACTGTATTGATACCCCTGAAGATGTAGAGAAGGTGTTAAGGTTGATGAATAACCCTGACTAATCTTGTAACATCATAAACATAAAAAGTCCCCTTCAGGGGATTTAGGGGTTACGGCAACAACTCAAATCCAATCTCTTTATACGTCGATACGCCAAACTGTTTGCTGTCTTGCAGGTTTGGCGTATTGCCATGTAGGATAGTATTGTAATATCGCAGCGATTGCGGTTTTGCAGGTGCTCTTCCTTCCAAAGACAGGAAATTGCTGTGGTCATTACCACACAGCATATTGAAGTTTACATACACGGCATGGTTGCTGATATTGCGCACAGGCCTTTGTCCCAATTGTCTTTTCTTACTCACAAGATAGGCGCCACCAAGCGTAAAGTCTTGCTTGTTATAATTAATGTATATGTTCTTAGCAAAGTGTATTTGGTTTACCAAACGTTTATGTCCTCTGCGTGGTACACATGGCGCATTCATAATAAAATTGCTAACCCACACATCACCGTTCAGTTTGTCAAGCATATCGTTCCTTACTGCTTGCCTCCATATATGGTTGCCCATGCTGTGGTAAAACATGCTCATCTTGCCACTGCCAAGTGTACCACCTTTGTATAGTTGCTTTACGTGTTCAAAAGCAGGTACAAAATCCTTGTAGGCAGTACGTGCATTCTTCATGGAAAAGAAATAATTACTAAGTCCTCCTTTGGTAGTGGTAATGCTCGGGTAGTCGAACATAATGACGTTTACACCGTATTGTCCAGCCATGCTCATGCCGCGATACAAATCGCTGGTAAAAAGTTTGCCCATACCTTCTACATACATCACCCAATCCCTGCTTTTATCGGGCATATAGCCTATCGCTTTTTCCAGGCTTTCTACCGGCAGCACATTCCACTTGCCATTTCGGCTGAATACGAAATAGTAATGCAGTGCCTTGCCATCTCTGTCCTCGCACATATAGCGCAGCACGTCTGTGTCATTAGGCTTTCTGTTGCTGATGACTACAATAGCCGTATCTAACGCCCTTATTGGGCTGGCAGGCAAGTGCTTTACAGTGGCGCACTTTTGCCAGTAGGCTTCGTCGTTAAAATGCCCTACTGGGTTGTTGCCACGGTGTTTTTGTGCATTGGAAACCAGTGGTAATAGTGCTAGTAATATGGCTGTCAGTCTTTGCATAATCTATAAACGAACTTAAGCATAAATATGTTTTCTGCCGCGGTATAAAATGGGGGATAGGTTTTTGCCCGATATTCAATAATTTCAGCCCTCGATTTATCAAATCAGTAATATGAATTATATAAAACAGTTTGCTTTTGCGGGTGCTGCACTGGTAGCACTGAGTGCACAGGCACAGAAAAAACAATACACCATCGCAGAGGCTACCAATGGCATTTCAGGTGCGTTGGCTCCAAAGGGGCTCAAGCAAGTAAGCTGGGAACCGGGTACTAACAAAATGTATCAGGTGGCAAACGATGCATGGTTCAGCACACACTTTCCTGATGGTAAGGTTGATACTGCACTACGCCTGAAAGAACTGAACGATGCCATAGGTGGCAAGCTGAAAGGCATACCGGCTATCAAATGGATAGACAAAGGCTATGTATATTTTCAGACAGGTAATGATTTGAAGAAAGGCACTAAGACGGCAAATGGCTATATGTGGGAAAACTGGACAAGCCTGCCCGAGAAAGCAGCAAACACGGTTATAGACAAGAGCCTGAACATTGCCTATACAATAGATAACAACCTCTATATCATCAAAAAAGATAAGCAGACAGTACAGCTTACAGATGATAAGGACAAGAATATTACCAACGGTGGTGCGAATGTGCACCGCAATGAGTTTGGTATAGAGGGTGGTATCTTCTTCTCGCCAAACGGCAATAAGCTGGCATACTACCACATGGACCAGACAATGGTGGCAGACTATCCTGTTGTAAACTGGCTGGTAACACCTGCGGTAAATGAAAATGTAAAATACCCTATGGCAGGTGGTACTTCTCACCAGGTGCAGTTGCGTGTGTACAGCCTCAGCACAGGCAAGACGGTAACGATACAAACTACAGGCTCTAAAGATCAGTACCTGACCAACATTAGCTGGAGTCCTGATGAACAATATCTGTTCATCGCAGTATTAAACCGCGACCAGGATCATATCTGGTTGAATCAGTACAATGCAGAAACAGGTGCGTTTGTGAAAACACTGTTTGAAGAAACAAGTGATAAATACGCAGAGCCACTGCACCCGCTTACATTCCTGCCGGAGAGTAATGATAAATTCATCTGGTGGAGCCAACGCGATGGTTATATGCACCTCTACCTCTACAATACAGAAGGCAAGCTGCTGCAACAACTTACAAAAGGTAAATGGATAGTGAATGAGATACTGGGCATGAACAAAGAGCGCCAGCAAATCATTATATCTGCATCGAAAGAGTCGGCACTGGAGAAACACAGCTATACTGTAAACTGGAACAATGGCAGCCTGCGCCGTATAGACTATAATGAAGGTGTACACACTACATTGCCAAACGAAAATGGTGAGTATGTATATGATGTATTCTCTGCAGCAGGTGTACCAAAACGTACGATGGTATTGGGTACCAACAACGGCTTTAGCCAAACACTGATGGATGCTGCAAATACACTTGCAGACTACGATCGCCCTGAAATACGCAACATAACACTGCGTGCCGATGATGGCACACCGCTATATGGCAAATTGATACTGCCAACCAACTTTAATGCACGTAAGAAATACCCTGTAGTAATTTATCTGTACAACGGCCCGCATGTGCAATTGATACGCAACAGCTTCCCTGAAAGTGGCAACCTGTGGTACGAATACATGGCACAACGTGGCTATGTAGTATTTACTATGGATGGACGTGGTAGCAGCAACCGTGGTTACAAATTTGAAAGTGCTACTTGGGGCAAACTGGGTACGGTAGAAATGGAAGACCAATTGAAAGGTGTTGCTTACCTGAAATCTTTACCGTTTGTAGATTCGGAACGCATGGGTGTACATGGCTGGAGCTTTGGTGGTTTCATGACTACATCGCTGATGCTGCGCCACCCGGGTGTGTTTAAAGTAGGTGTAGCAGGTGGCCCGGTGATAGACTGGAAGATGTACGAGATTATGTACACAGAGCGCTACATGAATACGCCGGAGCAAAACCCGCAAGGGTATGAAGATGCCAACCTGCTGACGAAGGTGAAGAACCTGAACGGCAAGCTGCTGCTGATACACGGCACAGACGATGCTACCGTAGTATGGCAACATTCTATCAACTTCATCAAGAAAGCGGTAGATGAAAACGTACAGGTAGATTATTTCGTATACCCCGGCTATGAGCACAATGTACGTGGAAAAGACCGCGTACACCTCATGCAAAAGATAACCGACTACTTCGATACTTATCTGAAATAATAATAAAGCCCCGCGATTTGCGGGGCTTTATTATTATTGAAATCTCTATTTCACAACAACAAGCTTCTCTAAAAACAAAGCATACAGTTTGTTCAATTGCTCTATCACTTTATCTCTATCCAAAGCCTTTAAGTCCTTCTGGATATTCTTTTCGACTTTTGTAGATAAGTACTTGTTATAGTTTAAATAAAAGAAGTGCTTTGTTTGTTTAGATTGGCATAGCCTGAATAGTTTTTTGTCATCAGTTTGATATGCGAGGTCATCTACAATATCCCATGAATTCATCAATTCTTCAAAAGATGCTTTGTCTTCAAATTTTAGAATTGCATTTTGCAGTAAATCTATATTAATCGCACTATTTGAACGGGCAGGTGCACTCAATTCTGCGTACCATTTTAGTGTGTGCTTAGTATCAAATAAGCCTTTCTTTTTACTGATATAAGCTAGTAGTTCTGTAGGGCTTTTGAATAATAGATTGTTGTCCACATCTATAAGCATTTTAGTTTTTCCCTCATCTGTCTTATCATAGCCCCATAATACAAAGTAGGATTTACCTGTTATTATTAGTTTGCGAATCCATTTGTCGTACTGCGCAGATATATCCCGATTTGTATGCATAAGATTCAGGTTTGTATTATAAATGTATCACTTCCCATAATTCTTCTTTAGCTCCCGCATTAATAGCCTTACGCCCTGTGGTACAGCATCGCCGTCAAAGGTATTGGTGAAGATGATATAGGCAAGATGCCTGTTTCTGTCTATGTGCGTGATGGTATAGTAAGTATCTGCCGTACCCGCATGTGTAGACAGGCTTTCTTTTCCCTCATAGATATTAAACCATCCGAGTGAATAACCTTGAATGCCTGTATGTATAAACTTGTATGTACTTGCTTTCAGATAATTGTTTTGTCCTGCCAGCCCTGCAATATTCATCTGTATGAATTTGATATAGTCCTTCATGCACATGTTGATATTGCTGGATGGTTCTGTATAGTCGATGCTGAGTGCTGTGTTTGAAGGAACGGGTACAAACTGCCCGTTTTCAAAAGAATGCCCCCATGTGTCTTTGTGTGTTTGGTTCTCCGGCCATGATAATCCTATGTTCAGGTGCAGGTCTTTGTTGAAAATGTCATCTGCTAGCTGTTCCCATGTTTTGCCCGTCACTTTCTCCAGCATCAAAGCCGCCAGTGTATAGCCTGCATTGGAGTATACAAACGGGCTGGTACTGTCGGGTAGCACAGGCGGCAATGTGAGTGCCCATTTGCCGAATGCTTTTCTTTTCTCAACCTTATTGCCTTTGAATGGTGGTATTACAGGGTCGTCAAACCCCTGAAAAGGCTGTATGCCTGCGCGGTGCGATAGCAGGTCTTGCAATGTAATATTTCTATATGCCTGTTTAGAAGCTTTTCTCCACTCGGGAAATACATCGAATAGTTTGGTGCTCCATTGCAGCTTGCCACGCTCTACATATTTAGCAATCATAAAAGCCGTCATGGCTTTGGTATTAGAGCCGATATGGAAACGGTCGTCAAGTGTTGCAGTGTCAGGAAGGTTAATGGAATGTCGCCCGGTAGCGGCTATCTCCAACACACTATCTGCTGTAACCACAGCGTAGCATATTTCAGGTATATAAAATACCTGCTTAATAGAGTCTGCAAATCTTAGCGTTTGCTGACTGTAGCATGTTGCGGATATGAAAAATGATAAGGCTAAGAGCCAGATACTACGCACGTACTGTTTGCTTCTTTCTGATGATAAAAGACAGTATCATAAAACCAAAGCCCGAACCGAATAGCAGTCCGCTTATCATATCAGATGCTATAGCCTGATGGTTTAGTAGTAGCGCGGTGGTAGATAGTGATAGCCCGATGGTACGTAAAGCAACTGCTTTTTTGTTTTTAATATTCATGGAAGTCAATATTACTATACTGAAATTACGCCGTTTTAAATTGGCAACCAAAATCAGATGATAGTATTGTGTTAAAGTAAAAACCCCGCAATTTGCGGGGCTTTTACTTTAAGATTTACATCTCCACTTTCTTCAATCCCAGTACATCGCGCATTTCAAAAATGCCCTGTTTGCCGTTTACGAATTCGGCAGCAAGCACAGCGCCCAGTGCAAAGCCCTTGCGGTTGTGTGCTGTGTGGGTTATTTCTATATCGTCAATGGCTGATGTGTATTTGATGCTATGCGTGCCTGGTACACCTTCTTCGCGCAGCGCGTTGATGTGTAAGATTTCGGGGTTGTCTTTGTCTTTTTCAGACCAATGTTTTTTGCGTTGCAGGTTATCAATGATTTGCTCTGCCAATGTGATGGCTGTTCCGCTTGGTGAGTCTTTCTTTTGCAGATGGTGTATCTCTTCCATCTCTACATCGTAGCTCGGCTGCTCGTTCATAAGCGATGCCAGTGCTTTGTTTATTTCAAAGAAGATGTTTACACCAATGCTAAAGTTGGATGCCTGTAAAAAAGCCTTCCCTTTTTCTATGGCTTTCATCTTGGCATGGCTCAGCCCCTCGTTCCATCCAGTAGAGCCACACACCACTGAAGTGCCTGCTTGCAGGCAACTAACTACATTGTCTTTAGCAGCCTCGGGGTTGGTAAACTCTATAGCTACATCTGCCTTAGCCAAGTTCTCGTCCGTCATCTCATCACGATTGGCGGTACTGATGCGCAGCACAATATTGTGTCCGCGTTCTGTGGCTATCTCTTCAATGGCTTTGCCCATTTTGCCATATCCTATCAATGCTATGTTCATACAGTGCTTATGCTAAAAAGAAAGAAAGAATGGTGAATAGCGCAAAGATGATGCTTGCTATGCCATTGGTATTGGCAAATGCAATGCCCACTTTGCTCAGGTCGTTTGGTTTTACCAATATATGCTGATAAGTAAGCAGCCCTATAAATACCACTGCGCCTATCCAATAAGTAAAATGAAATTCGCCCGCTACGCCTGCGTATATCACAAATGCTGCTGAAAATACATGCAGTATGTTCGATACCATCAGCGCCCTTGCTGTGCCCAATGCTGCAGGTATTGAGTGCAGTTTTTGGCTTTTGTCAAAGTCTTCATCCTGCAGGGCATAGATAATATCAAAACCAGATACCCATGTTAATACGGTAAGTGAAAACAATACAGGTATCAGTTTGAAAACACCCGTTACCGCCAGATAAGAACCTATTGGCGATAGTGATAGGCCAACACCCAATACAACGTGGCAAAGTGCCGTAAAGCGTTTGGTATAGCTATAGAACAGTATCACAAACAATGCAACGAACGATAGATAAAAACAAAGCTCGTTGATGAAGTACGTAGTAGCTACAAACAATGCACTGTTGATAATGGTAAACAGCAGCGCATGTTGCGGCTTGATGATACCAGCGGGTATCTCGCGCTTGGCAGTGCGTGGGTTTTGTGCATCAAACCTGCGATCCAGATAACGGTTGAAAGCCATGGCCGAAGTACGGGCAAATACCATACACAGCAGTACTTTTACAAACAAGTCCCAAGAAAAGCTATGGTCGTCTTTTACCACAGCCATGCTGAAGCCTATCATGGCAAATGGCAATGCAAATACCGTATGGCTGAATTTTATCAGCGATAAGTAGTTCTTTACCTGTTGCCCGAATGTTACGTTTGCTGTTGTCATTATTTCTTTTCTACGTCTACATCAAAACCAATAGAGATAGACTCTTCCTGTCCGTTAGAGTATACCAGTACATTTTTTGCCTGATGACCCGGACGGTTTTCACTGTTAAACTCTACTTGAATCTCACCTTCCTGCCCCGGCATTACCAGGTCTTTAGACCATGATGGGGTAGTGCAACCACAACCAGCTACTACATTGTATACCAGTAGCGGTTGGTCTCCCGTGTTCTTGAATTTGAATGCATGCTTCACTTTTTCACCCTCTTTGATGGTGCCGAAGTTGTGACGCATTTCTGCAAATTCAATTTTTGTTTTAGGCATAGCCTTTGCTTCGTTCTCCTTGCGTTGCACTTCGCTCAGCTCAGGGTCGTGACTGTGAGCACCACCATTGCCTATTTTGTATTTGTTGTATAGTGCAGTGCTGCTAACACCGCTCAGTTCTACCAATGCTATGGTAAATACAGACAGCGTCAGTACGGTCAGCAAAACTGTTTTTAATTGAGCATTCATCGTTTGTTCTTATTGAAAAGTGATTAACTGTTTTGTTCCCAAACCTGTGCAAGGTGTACCAGCGTTTCTACTGCTTTCTCCATATCCTGCACGCTTACATATTCCTGTTTGCTGTGTATGCCCATTTCACCTGTAAACAGGTTTGGACAAGGCAGGCCCATGAATGAAAGGCGAGAACCATCTGTGCCACCGCGTACACTCATGCGGATGGCATCCATGCCCGCACGTTTATACGCTTCTTCTGCATAGTCCATCACCTGCGGGTGTTGGTCCAGTATTTCTTTCATGTTGCGGTATTGTTCTTTTACCACAAACTCAAACGTAGCTCCCGGAAATTCTTTGATGGTTTCTTCAGCAATACCTTTCAGGCGTTCTTCATGTTTTGCAAGCATCGCCGTATCAAAATCGCGGATGATGAATGATACACTTGCTTTTTCCAACACGCCTTCCATATGTACAGGATGCACAAAGCCTTGCATGCCTTCTGTTGTTTCAGGGCACCACTCATTACGCGGCAGCTTATCTACAAAAGCCGATGCTGTTTTGATAGCGCTCACCATTTTATCTTTTGCATAGCCAGGGTGTGCACTGATACCGTGGAAGGTAACCGTTACACCATCTGCGCTGAAAGTTTCACCCTCAAGATGTGCACGTTCGCCGCCATCCAGTGTGTAGCCATACTGTGCACCCAGCCTTTTCATATCTACTTTGTTTACACCACGTCCTATTTCTTCGTCGGGGGTAAACAGTATGCGGATAGCACCATGTGGTATTTCAGGATGCTGAATCAGGTATGCCGCAAGATCCATAATAATGGCAACACCAGCTTTGTCGTCTGCACCCAGCAAGGTAGTACCACTTGCTGTGATGATGTCGTCACCAATCCTTTCTTTCAGGTACGGATGCTCTTTTGTAGTTATTACAACGCTTGTATCATCAGGCAATACAATATCGCTGCCATCGTAGTTTTTGTGCAGTATCGGTTTAACACCCGCACCACTACAATCTGGTGCTGTATCTACGTGGCTGCAATAGCACAGCACGGGTACATTTTTATTGCTTGTAGCTGGGATGGTTGCATACACATATCCGTGTTCATCCAGCTCGGCATCTACAATGCCGATGGCTTTCAGTTCTTCAACCAATATCCTGCTGAGGTCTTTTTGCTTTTCGGTAGATGGCTGCGATGGCGATGCAGGGTCGCTTTGCGTATCTACCTGCACATAGCGCATAAATCTTTCTGCTACCGTATGGTTATAATTAGTTATTGACATTTGCCCGATTTGAAGGCGTAAAATTAGCATTCTGCGCCCAACTTATGGTATCCTTTTTAACTATTGTACCTTTGCGGCATGACTGGGGCAAATTCATTCAATATTTCTGAAATATTTACAGTGTCTTTCGCACTATTTGCGGTGATAGATATGCTGGGTTCTATACCCGTACTGCTGACGCTGAAAAAGAAAATGGGCGATATCAGTGCCGTACAGGCTACAGCCGTATCGGGTGCTTTGATGCTGCTGTTCTTCTTTGTTGGGGAACAGGTACTTAATTTTATGGGGCTCGATATCCACTCTTTTGCCATTGCGGGTAGCATTGTGATATTTGTATTGGGGTTGGAAATGGTGCTTGGACTGGAGATATTCCGTTCTGAAAAGGATAATAAATCGGGCAATGTGGTGCCGATAGCCTTTCCTTTAATTGCGGGCTCGGGTACGCTTACCACCATCATGTCGCTGAAATCGAGCTATCATGCAAGTAATATCCTGATAGCCATATTTGTGAACCTGATATTCGTCTTCATCACACTAAAATCCCTTAACCTATTAGAACGCTTGTTAGGACATTCAGGCATCCTCGTAGTTCGTAAATTCTTCGGGGTGATACTCTTGGCAATCGCCGTTAAGATGTTCAGGGCGAATCTTGGGGTGTAGAGGTATTATATAGGTATGATACCTTTATTGTCTGCAGTGCGGATTCGTAATAATATTTTTGTTAGAGGAAGCGACTCGATTATTAGTATGTTGGTGTTTTCTATGTTGCAGTAGGTGTTAAAGTCTACTTCAAAAAACGGGAATGCTGCAATATTCGTTTTTAAATAGTATTGGTTCGTTTCTGCAACCCAATATTGTTCGGGTTTGAATTGGATTAGTTTCTTTCGTCTTTTTAGTAAATCAATATAGATTGGTGGAATGGTTATAATAAATAACCATAGGTTTGCTGCTAATACCAAGTATAGCCCCGGAAGTAATAAGAATCCAAATAATTTCAGGTCATTTATCGATTTCGGTATTATTAAATCGATATGAATACCAGCACCATATTTATCAGGAATTCGTGCTCTTAAGTATATAATATTCAGAAATATTGATACCGCTAACACACACACAACAGGCAGTAATAGTGTAATAGCCAATCGTTTAAACGTAGTTCCCCACCTTTTTCTAATTATACCTTTTGTTAGTATAATATCATCTTCTTTTAAGGTGTCGAAATCTATACGTATCACGATGTCAAGATAATTATTTCATGATAAATGTATTGACAATAATATGATTGATGCTTTCATAAAAAAGGCGCAGTTTATACCTGCGCCTTTTTCTATTGTTTGGTAGTAATTATTGCTTCTTCATATTATCTACATAGATAGTTCCCTCGGTAATGTTTTTAGTAGCTGTGCCGCTAAACTCTTTGCCAGAGAAGTTGAATGTACCTTCTATCTTGTTATTCACCGTATCGCATACAGTCAGGTTTAGTTCACCGGATTGTGCGTCGTATGTTTTGGTATCATCAACATACGTCAGCCAAGCATCGCTGAATGAGGCGCTTGCATTTTGTTTGCCTGTTTTTGGCAGAAAGTGAAACTCTATGACTGTTTTACCACCTTTAAAACCATATACGTCAATCTCGCGGTTGTAAGGTGCTACACCCAGATTGTATAATGTAGCTCTGGCAGAGTCGAGTGTTACCGCAGTACCGTCTACTTTAAAGGTAAAAGTCTTGGTAGTGGGTGTTGGCGTAGGTGTAGGCGTTGTGGTAGTTGTGCTGTCTTTCTTGCAAGCAGCCAATAATGCTACTGCTGCAATGGCCAATGTAGATTTCTTCATTTGGGGGAGTGTTTGTTTTAAACTCCGCAAAGCTACTTTGACTATTTATTCCCGTATATACGTACTGGTACGGATTTTAATGATAGAAAGGAGCGGTAATTCGCTCCTTTCTATCATTAGTATTAATTCAGTTTCTTTATCCGTATAAATCTGACAAAGGCAGTTCTGTCTTTGTGTGTTTGCAGGTCTTCTTCATTATTGGTTAATGCCAGCCTGAAGCTAGTATTTGTATTTTCTGTTATATCCATTTCACTAAAATAGGTAGTAAGCTCGGCAGTGGTTTTTATTTCAGCAATTGTTTTATCATTCATCAGCAGTTTGAAAGCTGCAAATTCATTTTTCGCATCGCTACCCATTGCAGATATTGAAATGCGATATCGGCCTTTGGAAAGTGATATAGTATCTGATGCAGATGTTGGGTTATTGCTCCAGATAGCAATAAGCCGTCCTTGGTCGTAGCGGGTATCTTCCGGAAAGCTGTTAGCCGTTATCATCCATGCATTGTGCAAGCTATCGTACGGCGTGTTGTGATAGTAAAGCTCTATCCACCCGCCGAAATACGTTTGTTTAATGGCTTGTATATATTCTGTTTCCAGTTGGTTGCGCTTATCCTGGTCTAGTGGTTCATATACATGACCATCAACAAACCAGAATGCCTCTACGGCCTGTGGTGTTCTTGCCAATGGCAATATAGAGTCTACAAATTTCCATTTCTTCTGGTCTATAAACGTGGCTTTATAATTATATCTGTTGAAGTAGTAGTTATGTAGCCATCCCCATGTTTGTTCTACTATAGGATAATGTTCTGGGTTGTGCTCAATGATGTACTGAGCCATTTCCCTGTATTGTGCCTTGTTGCGTTCTGTATAGTATTTTTTTACAGCAATCAGGTCGAACAGAGAGAATAATACAAATACCGTTACCAATACAGTTTTTGCAGCATTGTTTTTGATATAGTCTATGCCTGCTGCTAATGCTAGCAGATATGCAGGTATCAATGGTGTAGTATAGCGTGGGTGCAGCATTGGTATTACAAATAACGAGCGCAAGTATGGTACAAAACAAGTGCCTAATATCCATGTAAGTATAATTATCAGTGCTGTAGTTTCAGGTTGTGTTATGATTTTCTTTTCTTTATCGTAGTGGACAAAGAGCACTCTTGCAGCGAAGAGCAGTATAAATACGGTAAGTAGTGGTGCTAATAGCCCACTGTTGCCAAAGTATTCTAGGAAATAGTCTTTGATAAATGTATCCTTGGTTGGTTCTATCCAAAAGGATGAGATGCTACCTGTGTAGAGTAGTGACGGTATCCATGGTAGATAGCCCAGCACTACAATAACTCCGCTTAGTAAAAAATACTTCAAGTAGTTGATGCGGGTTTTTGCGTCTGCAAGTAAGAAGAACACTGTAACTACACTTACTTGTCCAAATAAAAAGAAGATAGAAAAATAATGAGTGTATACCATTACCAGCGATACAAGGCTGTATAACAGAGACCCTTTCAGTGTAGGATTTTTTAATAGCTTCACTATCAGCGTATAGGAAATACAACTCAGCAAAAAGATGAATATGTAACTGCGCCCGTCTTGAGAATAGTGGATACCAAAGAAGTTGATAGTGGATAATAGTGCCACTACAAGGCCTATCTTTTCATTAAATATTTCTTTGCCCAAACGGTAGGCCGCATATATAGCTGCAGTACCTGCAATAGCTGATGGTAGCCTCAAAGTAAATTCGTTGTAACCTACAATAGACATCCATCCACGTAAAAATATATAGTATAAGGGAGGGTGTTGGTCTGTAGTTTTTAAATACTCAAAAAGCCAATGTATGGTTCTTTGCGTAGATGCTTCTTCTATAGAATACAATTCATCCAACCAGAGGCTTTGATAGTCTATATGCCATAACCTCAATAGAAGCCCTATCAGCATAAGGCTAATAAGAACAATACGGTTTTGTTTCGTGGTTTCAGATATTTGTTTGTCCATAAAGCCTGCAAAATAGTGAATATATAAAAAAGTTGATTTTGCATTCTGTTTGCCAAGTAGTTGTCTAGTCGTGCAACAACTGCAGACAACTGTAAACATTCTCCATTAACGGTTACTTCAGTTTTTTTATTCTTATACTTTTAATAAATGCATCCCTATCTGCATTGTTTTCAGGGTCTGCATCATCATTGGTAAGTGTAATGCTGAAAGTAACTGAAGCATCTTTGTCGGTTGTCCAATGATATATGGCAATAGTATTGTCTTCGGTAGTATGCAGATGGCCTAATTTTTTATTGTTCAGCGATATAGTAAGAGCCGGGTAGAAGTCATTAGCAACTGTACCATGTGCCGAAACAATAATCTCATACTTGCCGGCAGGGAAATTCTGTGGTTTGAATTGCATACTGCCTTTACGTATTACTACTTCATTTTCTTTGGTAACTTCTGCATCAGTGTCTGTGCCAAAATCGTTGTGGTCTATATATGTAATACCAAGGCCTGTATCGGTTTTTAACACATAGTATTCTGCCCATGCATCAACATACTGTGCATTGCTCAGACATTCATAGTTTTGTTCTAATTGCTTTCGCCTGTTACTATCCAATGGCTCATCGTGGTGCCCGCCTATTATCCAAAATGATGGTGTGTTGTATAATGAACTGCCCGGTGTTAATATGGCTGCGGTTAGTTCGTTTTTGGTGCCTTTAATGATGTTGGGTTTCACACCATATTTATTGAAATAGTATTGTTGCTGAAAGTAGGAAACTTCGTCAATGACAGGTTCATTGCTATAATAGTTACTGCATACATAGCCTATCATTTCTCTGAATTGGGTTTTAGTGATTCTGGTATAATAATCTTTCTTGAAGCCTAAATCAATAACAGACTCTACAAGTACAAACCCCAATATTGAGATGCTTATGATTCTGTATTTTATCTGCACGATGCCATATGCAATACAGATAATAAGTGCTGGTAGTACTACGATGGTATATCTGCCGTATAGCATAGGTACAGCTGTTATCGAACGCAGGTATGGCAGCAGATAAGTAATGCTCACCCATATACCACAAACTATAAAGCCCAGCCATATAGGGTTTTCTTTTAGTTTGATGCTCTTGAGAGGTGATAATAAGGTGTATATGACGTAATACAATATACATACTACAAATACAGGTACCAATAGTTCTGAATTACCGAAGTATTCGTTGAAGTATTCAATTACAAAGCGGTTGGATGGCATGGGTATCCATGTTGTCTTTACTTCAGTAACCGATGATAAAAAACGTACCCATGGCAAAAAGCCGATTGTTACTATTGCTGCACTTAAAGAAAACCGCTTAATAAATATGATTCGGTTAGCCTTTTCTTCATTGATAAAAAATATCAAACCGATGAGTACCTGCGCGCATATAACAAATACCGCGTAGTAGTGGCAGTAGAGTAGTAGTAGTGTGTATATGCCGTACCAGATGCTGTGTTTTAGTTGCAGTGTTTTCAGCAGGCGTATCAGGTACAGGAATGATAGTATAACAAGCAGAAAAGCAAGCATATAGTTTCTTGCTTCCTGAGAATATGAAATGGCATAATAATTCAGCGTTGTTATGGCTGCTGCCACCAAGCCCAGTTTATTGTCCCTTATCTCTCTGCCAAGTAAAAAAATAGCCCATATGGAAAGGGTGCCTGCAATAGCAGATACTGCACGTGCCATAACGCTTGTATAGCCAATGCTTTCAAAAAGCACTTTTAGTAGTGTGTAGTACAACGGAGGATGTACATCAGCACCAATTTCCTGCCAGTATTTAGCCCACGATGTTGCAGGGTCTGAGAATAGCATGGTATGCATTTCATCCAGCCACAGGCTTTGGTAATCTATATGCCACAAGCGTAGTGTAGTAGCAGCCAACAGCAATATACTGATGATGAGTATAGTTGATTTATTAAGTGTTTTATCCTGTAGTTGCATCCCACAGCCAAAATAGTAAATAAATCAAAAAAGGCCGATGCTATTACACATCAGCCATTTTTGTCACATTCTCAACAACCTATTCTTCTTCCTCGTACCATTTATTCATAGCTACCTCTTCAGGCTTGCTTACCTTTTTTACAAGTTCTATAAATTCTGTCCTATAGCCTTCTTCATCATAGCCTGCACTGTTTCTTGCCAGTGCTAATACTTTATTGTAATTGCTGCTGCCTTTGTATGCAGAGTTTTTGAGCAGCAAACCAAACATGGCTACAGACGAGGCAAAGCGTGCGTTCTCGCTTGCATGCCTTATATCTGTAGTGTTATTGTATATCAGGTGTGTTATCTCTTTGCTTGTATTGCCATTTGGTTTTTTATACCTGAATTTGATGGTTGCCAATTCGTTGCCCGCATCATAGTCGAGTATTGTAGGGTAGGCTGCACGTTGCTGATATTTCAGTGGTCTTACATTACGTGCATCTGCACTGTTTACACCTGTAGGTATTATCTCGTAGATGATGGTAACGCTGTGCCCCGAACCCATGTCGCCCGCATCTTTTTTGTCGTCTGTAAAGTCTTCTTCATTCAGTAATCGATTTTCATAACCTACCAACCTGTATGACTGCACATAGGCAGGGTTGAACTCTATCTGCGATTTTACGTCCTTCGCCAGTGTGAAAATGGTTCCGCCAAATTCGCGAACCAGTGTTTTCTCTGCTTCCTGTTTGCTATCTATATATGCATAGTTGCCATTGCCTTTATCTGCCAGCACTTCCATTTTGCTGTCTTTATAGTTGCCCATGCCATAACCAAGGCATGTCAGGTAAATGCCTTTCTGTCTTTCTTTGGTTATCAGTTCTTCCATTTCATTATCACCACTTACACCTACGTTATAGTCTCCGTCTGTGGCAAGTATCACTCTGTTATTGCCGCCGCGTATGTAGTTCTCCTGTGCTATACTGTATGCCAGTTTGATGCCCGCACCACCTGCGGTAGAGCCCCCGGCTTGGAGCCTTTGAAGTGCTGCATTGATGATACCCTTCTGGTTGCCTGCTGTAGCAGGTAATACCAAACCCGCACTACCGGCATATACCACGATAGATATTCTGTCTTGTGCACGCAGCTTGCTTGTCAGCATTTTCAGTGATGATTTTACCAATGGTAGTTTGTTTTCCTGATTCATTGAGCCGGAAACATCCACAAGGAATACCAGATTACTGGGTGGCAGGTTGTCTGTTGGTATGGTGCGTGCCTGCATACCTATGTGCAGTAGTTTGTGCTTATCGTTCCACGGGCAGTTGGTTAGTTCTGTAACAATAGCTAAAGGATTGTCACCTTCAGGTTGCGGGTATTGGTAGTTGAAGTAGTTTATCATTTCTTCTACTCGTATTGCATCGGCGGGTGGCATTTGCCCTTGGTTGATGAAGCGGCGTACATTGGCATAAGATGCTCTGTCTACATCCACACTCATGGTAGAAAGCGGATTGGCACGCACGCTCATAAAGTCGTTTTCAGGTACTTTCTTATAGCTTTCTGTATTGCGCTCGCGATATGCCATGCGAGGCATAGGAGATGGTGCATACATTGCATCTGCCGCTGCGGGCATTGCTTCGTATTCTATTGCACGACCCCTTACCATATCTTCTTGCACAGTTTTGGGCACTCTTCTTTTGTCCTTCCTAATGGGAAGCTCTTTTTCGCTGATGGTTACAGCTTTTAGTTCTTCAAGGACAATGGCAAACTGAATATTTACTTGCTGTGTTTTGCCCGACACTACTGTTGCGTAGGCGGTTTTAGCACCGAAGCCTGCTTTGCTTGCAGTGATGGCGTATCTGCCTGTAAGCAGTTGGTGAAACGTTGCTACGCCTTTGGTGTCAGTTGTCTTTTGGCCTTTTACGTTTTGGCTGCTGATGGTTACAACAACATCCTCTACCGGATTGTTGTCCGCAGTTACTATTACTTTAATGTCGCCCGTTTGTGCAATAACGCGCAGCGTAGTTATAATGCACAGAATGCATAAGCTGATTGCCTTTTTCATAATACTTGGTTTTTTAATAATGAATCCCGGGTACAGCTATATGATGCAGACGTGTTTAGTATTCCATAACAGAGCAAAAAAGAAATTTGGTGTGTACTGTATGTAACAACATAAAAATGACAAAAGCAGGCTATACAGCCTGCTTTTGCTATCATTAAACCAGTTAACTAATATAACCGGTCAACAAATCAACTAATTACCATACCCTTGCACGTTCTGCTTCAGGGCGCCACATTTTGTCGCCTTCTTTTACGCCGAATGCTTGGTAGAATTCAGGCATATTGCTCAGCGGGCCGTTACAACGCCACAGGTTCGGAGAGTGTGGGTCTGTCTTAATACGGTTGAATGTTTCTTCAGGAGTAGTGTTAGCACGCCATACCTGTGCCCAGCTTAGGAAGAAGCGTTGATCTGGTGTAAAACCGTCAATCTTCTCATTGCCCTGCCCTTGTTTTGTTTTCTTGAATGCTTCGTAAGCTATTGCAAGACCACCAAGGTCTGCCAGGTTTTCGCCTAGTGTCAGTTCACCATTAATGTGTACTGTATCCAGTACTGTGAAGCCATTATATTGTTTGATAACCACAGCTGTTTTCTCATTGAATTTAGCAGCGTCTTCTGGTGTCCACCAGTCGTTCAGGTTGCCATCAGCGTCATACTGGCGGCCTTGGTCATCAAAGCCGTGCGTGATTTCGTGACCAATCACCGCACCGATACCACCGTAGTTTACCGCATCGTCAGCACTCATATCGAAGAACGGGAATTGCAGGATACCTGCAGGGAAAACGATTTCGTTGAATGCAGGATTGTAGTATGCATTTACTGTAGGAGGTGTCATGCCCCATTCTGTCTTGTCAACCGGTTTGCCCAGTTTGTTTATCATATAGTCGTACTCGAAAGCAGAAGCCGCCATGATGTTTTTTACATAGTCGTTGCCTGCAATTTCCAGTTTGCTATAATCGCGCCATTTGTCAGGGTAGCCAATTTTGCGGATGAATGTACCCAGCTTGCCCAGTGCTTTTTGTTTCGTAACATCGCTCATCCAGTCCAGACGCTTTATGCGTTCTGCATAGGTAGATTGCAGGTTGTCCAACAATTCCAACATACGCTTTTTAGCTTCCGGTTTGAAGTGTTTGTCAACATACATCTGCCCCAGCAGTTCGCCAACAGAACCGTCAACAACATTCAATACACGCTGCCAGCGAGGTTTTTGCTCTTTTTGACCACGTACCACTTTGCCATAGAAATCGAAACGTGCTTTGTCGAAGTTGCTGCTCAGGTACGGAGCCATATCGTTTACCGTGTGGAACTTCAGGTATTTCTTCCATACATCTACCGGTGTAGATTTCAGTTGCTTGCTAACCTCTGTAAAGAACTTAGGAGTAGCAACGATGCAAGAATCCTGACTGCCTATTTTCAGATTGCCGAAAACAGTTTTCCAATCCATGCCCGGTGTCAGCTTATTCAAACCTTCAACATTGAATTTGTTGTACAGTTTGTATGGGTCGCGCATTTCAACACGCGTCATAGAAGCACCTGCCAGTTTCTCTTCCAGTCCGTAGATTTCAGCTGCATCTTTCTTGGCAGTTGCACTGTCCATGCCCATCAGCATCAGCAATTGCACTTGATATTGTTTATATGCCTCACGGATTTTTGCCGAACGTTCATCTTTGTTGAAGTAGAAGTCGCGGTCAGGCATACCCAATCCACCTTGCATAAACTGTGGTATCTGCTTCGTTACATTCTTATCATCAGGTGCTACATAGAAAGCAAACAGTTGACCGTTGCCTTGTGTTTGCCCCGTAGTTATTTCATTCAGTATGCCGTTAGCATCTGCAATAGCATCTATACGAGCCAGTACGCCATTCAGCGGCGTAATGCCAGCTTTGTCGATAGCAGCACTGTCCATACCACTGCGATACATATCGCCTACTTTCTGGTCTGCGCTTCCTTTAGCTGCACTTTTATTATTAGCTGCAGCATCCAGCAGTTCATGCAGTGCTTTGTAGTTGTTCTCCTGCAACTCGTTAAAGCTACCCCAACGTGTCTGGTCGCCTGGTATCGGGTTATTCTTCAACCATGTACCATTTGCATACATAAAGAAGTCGTCGCCCGGGCGGATGGTAGTATCCAAGTTTGCCGGGTCAAGCAGTTTGCGGGCAGCAGCAGCATCGGTATTGCCACCGTCATTTTGCTGGCACGATGCTAATGCGAGCATTGCAGCACCTGCAAGTAGAGAGTGCTTCAGTTTCATCATTCTGATTTATTTAAGACGTTAAAAGTAGTATAAAACAAGTAGTGTTTTATATCATATTAAGATTTTCGCGGGGTGAAAAATCGGGTGAATATATTTCAAGCGATTTTACGCCTGTCCCGCCTTACGTGCTTTACTTCTATAATCCCTTGGAAGTAATACATTTTACGTGTTATGAGGTTTCGGCAGCGGCTACGGGTGCGTAGGTGTTCCACTACTTCAAATATGCTGCCGTCTTCTATCTCAAACCAATGGCCTACTTCCAGATCATCTACGAGGCAGTAACCCGGTTTGTGCTCATCATAGCGGTATAGCGCTTTATACAGGGCCGGGTCTGTACAAGTACTGGCAGATGGGTTGCGCAGATAGGCAATCAGTGCCTTTTCCACATCTGCCGGAAAAATTTGTTTACCTATAAATGGTATCAGCACATGGCGGAACTGTGTTTTCCATTCCTTGCCATGTGGAGGTACGTCGTTTTTAAAATGATTGAAGGTGAGCATGTGTGCCAGCTCGTGCAGCAGTGTTATCAGGAAACTGTATTTGTTCAGGTTGATGTTGACCGTAACTCTGTGGAACGGGTCGGCCTGTGTCGGGTTTCTATAGTCGCCAAGTACCGACTTGCGTTCGCGCATCAGCGTCAGGTGTATGGTGTGGCTCATGAAATAAGGTGCCACCAGTTCAAATGTGTTCTCCGGTAAAAAATGTTTTAGATGATACAGAGATGTTTCCTGCTTTTTCATATCACTTCACTCTTGCCATTTTTGATAGTATGGTCGTTTCTACAACGGAATACACAGCGTATATACCAAAGAGAACGAACAATGTTGGTTTATGAATATCTTTCTTATTAATCATTACATATATCAGTACAGAAGCCATGCAAACAAACAGCTTCAGGAATGTGCCGGAGTACACACCTCTTATAAACGCCTGCGGTCTGTTTTTTATTTGCTGTGTTACCATAAAATAACTGGCAGTAGAAAGTATCAGCATCAGAATGTTTGCCCCCATCATTACATTGAAGCGGAAATCCGGAGCCGCCGTTTTCATGTAAAAGAATACGCCCGATAATACTGCGAATACTGCTACAATAGCTATTATAAAAGTTCTGTTCATTTACGTGGTTTGTTGAATTCCCGTATCAGTTGCCATAATGATACCACCAGTGCTATCAGTGGCAGCGATACAGTAAACAAAGGAAACTTCCAGCCTGTCTTACCGTCTATCCAACGGCCTGCAACTACTGCAACAGCAAGCATCACCATCCATTGTGTTGCCAGCCCCGCATAGCGCATAATGTTAGTATCAGGCTTTTTGTTTTCCAATGTTTTATTTTTTAGCAGGTTGCAATGCACCTTTTTTTATTTCTTCATTCATGGGTACCAGATTGTTCATCGCTTCCTGATTCACCCGCTTCATATCCAGTCTGGTTGTATCCAGTTTCATTTTTGTTTCCCCTGCTATTACATCTTTCAGGTTGTTTTCAAAAGCTTCCTGTGCAGCTGCAAGGTCTGTCAGCGAATCTACCGTGCGTTTCAGTTGTATCACTTCGCGCCTGTCGCTACCACCGGCATAGCCTGGTATGTAATACTTCAATGGTGTCAGCAGCAGTATGGCAACAGTTACTACTATTACAAACACAAAAATGCTGCTGAATAGTATGTAGAGTTTGCGCATAGTCAGCTTAAACGAAGCTACTTCCTGCAGCGAGGTGTCATCAATAAACACTAAGCGATAGTGTGTATTGAGCCGCTTGAAAATATGTCTGCGTCTTACGGGCCTACTCATAGTACCAAAGGGATGTAAATTAAGGTTTAACTGTGATGAAGACAATTTTTTAATGTCGCTTCTTTGTTAAATTGATATTGTATAATCTTTAATGAGTTTTGTTGCAGTTGTGTTACTGGTTGATTGTTTTAATTAATTGATATTCAATTATTTGTGTTTGCTTTTGTTGCAATTTGTTGCAGTTTTCAGTAGTTTATAATAATTGTTATAGAGGGAGTTATCTGCCAGTAAGTATGGGGAATGTTTTATATAAAAAGGTTTACGCTTCATTATAGCAAATATAAATATAAATATACTTTATTTGAAATGTATATTATGCTAATGTGATGCCTTGTAAATGGGATTCAGAGTTTAGCGGGATTTTCCTATTTTTGGTGGATATGTATGGTGTCTTGATATATACCTGCAATTAACGATTGCAGGTATAATATTTTACACATTTTACAGTTATTATAATTGAAGCAAAAGCACATAAGCGTTATATTGAGCCCTAAGATTATATTATTTTTTATTACAATATTTATCTGCACTTTTTTTGGCAGCCAGATAAGTTATGCCCAGAAAACACAGAAAGACTCTATTGCCGCGGCACGCAAAGCACAGGAAAAAGCGAAAGAAGTAGCTGCTAAAGAAAGACAGAGGCAACTACAGGAAAAGCAAAAAGCATTGCAACTAAGCCGAGATAGTATAGCTAAAGCCCGTGCACAGGAAACCGCACAGCGCCAGGCTGCACAAAAACGCTTTGCAGACAGCGTTGCGAAAGTTCGTAAACGCAGGACAGACAGTTTGAGTGCCATCCGCAAGTACAGGGAAAGTAAGAAATACAGAGATAGCGTAGAAAAGGCGAAGGCTGTGAAGCTGAAAGCACTGCAGGCTGCCAGAATGGCTAAAGTAGACAGTGCTAAAGCAGCCCGCAAAAAGATAACAGACAGCACCATAGCAGCACGTAAAGTAAAAACAGATAGTGCCCGTGCTGTTATAAAAAAACGTACAGACAGCCTTGCCGCCAAGCGCAAATACAGGGAAAGTAAGCGCTATGCCGATAGTGTAGCCGTAGTGAAGAAAATGAAGACGGATAGCCTGATGGCTAAACGTAAGGCTTTCAGTGATAGTCTGAAGGCAAATAGAAAGAAAGTGACCGACAGTTTTGCTAAGGTGAGAAAGGCTAAGACTGATGCTTTGGCCGCAGCCCGTAAAAAGAAAACAGACAGCTTGCTGGCCATTAAGAAGGTAAGGACAGACAGCCTTGCTAAAGTGAAGGAGAAGAAAGAGAAAGCACAAAAGGCAAAAGAAAAAGAAAGGGAGCAAAAGCAGCAATTGGCATTTGAACTAAAAATTAAGAAAAAGCAAAAAGCCTATACGAACGAAAAGATGCTGAAACGCCGATGGGGTATACCACGGCAAATAGTGCAAAATACTTTTACGCACTATAATTACTACTTCAATGCTGATAAGAAAATGGACGAGGCATTGGCCAATATGCTGCGTAGCAAGAAGGATAATTATGACTCTCTGTTAGCCTTATTTCCATTCAACCCCGACAGAGATTCAGCATTGCTGGCATCTGATATGGACAGCATTATCTACAAGGCATCGATGGGTATACAGATACACGACCCACGTACCAAGTGGGGCGATGATTTGTACCTGTTGCTAGGGCAGGCATATTTCTACAAAGGCAATTATAGCGAGGCATCCGCATCTTTCCGTTACATATTAAGCCTTCGAGACAAGCGCAAAAAGAAGCCTAATCAAAGCGAGAGCCTGTATACGAAAAAAGGAAAATCGCTGTCTATAGCGCAACAGGATAAACAAGGTGTATTGGGCTTTTTGAAACACAGGTCGGTGCACAACGAGTCGTTGCTATGGTTGGCACGTGCCTATACACAAATGAAACAGGAAGGGAATGCAGAGTCTGTTATAGACCTGTTGGAAACAGATCCTAATTTCCCCAAAGACCTGCAAGGCAGGCTTGCATTAGAGAAATCGTTCATCTACCTGAACCAGAAAGATTATAAAGCCGCTGCTATACAATTAAATATTGTGGCAGACGATAATAATATGCCCAATTGGATGCGTATGCGTGCTGCATTTATAGCAGGGCAGATATCGCAAAACAGGGGAGAGTATATTGCTTCTGCTGCCAGCTTTAAAAAAGTAATTGGCCTGAATCCGAAAGTGGATATGGACTTTTATGCACGTAAAAATCTCGCATATAGCATGATGTATGCAGGCGGTGCGCAGGAAGAAAGCATAGCGGCTTTGAAGAAAGTGTTGAATGATGGTAAATACCAATCATACTACGAGCAGGTATATTTTGTGCTCGGGCGTCTTTCTGCTAATAGCGGCAAATATGAGGAAGCAATAGACTACTTGAATCAAGGTATACAATCATCTAAAGCTACACCTAAGCAAAAAGGATTGTCATTTGCTACGTTGGGTGATATATATTATAAACAAGGTGTTTATGAGGCAGCTAAAAATGCTTACGACAGTGCTGCTGTATTTGCTAACTCGCTGCCGGGAGACTCACTGATAGAAATAGCTGTAAAACGTAGTACAGCATTGGCAAGTATTACCGGGCCTCTAAGAACCATCAGAGAACAAGATAGCTTGCTGGCACTTGGTAATATGTCTGAGAAAGACATGCGAGCAGAAGTACGCCGATATATTCGTAAACTGCAGCAGCAGCGAGAAGACAGCATCTTTAAATCTGAGCAAGTATCAACAAGTGGTACTGGCGGTAATAATGCAGGCAGTGGTAATAGCCCGTATACAAACTGGTACTTTAATAATACTGCATTGGTACAGCAAGGTGTAAATGAGTTTAAGCGCAAATGGGGCAACAGGCAGTTGGGTGATAACTGGAGGCGCAGCGCTGCTGCAAGTGGTATGAGTAATAATAATACCGCACAAAATGCAGGCAGTGTAAGTGAGGAGCAAAGTATAGAAGTAGATGAAAATGGCATACCTACAGAAGAGGCACTTATGGCTTTTATACCGCGTACGCCTGAGAGCAAAGGCGAGGCAGAAGGTGTAATAAGACGAGCATATATGGATGCTGCAAATGCCTATATAAGAGATTTGGAGGACTATCCGCCTGCAACAAAACTGCTAGATACTTTTACTAAGCGTTATCCGCAACATGAATATAAAGATGAAGAGCTATATCTGCGATACTTGATGAACATCAGGCAGAATAAGATAGCAGATGCCAGACGATATGCGGATGAACTGTTGCAGAAATACCCTGACAGCAAATACGCAGCATTAGTAAAACCAAGAGAGAGCGAGATAAATACCAATCCGGAAGCAATAAGCGAAAGTGCGTATTATGAAGAGACATACGGAATGGTGCTGGATCATAAATATGCCTGGGCATTAGATAAAGTAAAGCAGGCAAAAGTCATGTATCCTGAAGGGAAGTATGCCAAAAGGTTCACAATAGTGGAAGGTATTGCGCTTGCAGGCATGCAGGATTATAAACCTGCAGATTCGTTGATTCGCGGATTTATTAACCAGTATCCAAAAGATTCATTAAGGCCATGGGCAGATGCTATTTTGAAATATATACAAACGAATAAGCCTGTAGATACTGTGGCTATTGGTAAAGTAGATACTACAAAAGCCGTTGGTGTATCTGCTATGGCGCAACCTAAACCGCTTCCGAATGCCGGTGGAGCCTTCCCCCCGGATGTGCCGCCTGCTCCTAAACCGGCACTGGTTTCTGCGCCAACATATATTTTCAGACCAGAGGCTGAGCATATGGTATTGTTTGTGTTTGGCGGAATGGATGCAAGGGCTTCGGGTTTCCGTGCCGGGGTAACAGACTTTAATACATTTAAATTCAATAACCTTGGGCTGAGTACTGATATTCAAGTACTATCCCCATCAAGCGGAGTTGTAGCGATAAAGACATTCAGAAATCTATCTGCAGCTAAAATATATATGAACAGCCTGAAAGGTACAGGTCAGTTATTCAGAGAGTATAAACAAGGTGAATATCAATTGATATACATATCCGGCTTCAATTATGAGAAGTTGTCTATAGATAAGGATATAAAAGCATATATGCAGTTTTATAACGAAAACTATAAATAATGCCTTAGCGTGTATTTGCCTGCAAATACACGCTGCATTTCCCTTTTTTTGACTTTCTTCGTAAATTACATAGTACAGTGTAGCTTATGGATACGATAGTCAGAGAAGCATATAATCTTAACGAAGAAGAAGAAAAGAAACTAATACTCCGCGAGTATAGGGCATTATTACGTGCGCTGAAGCACCGCATCAAAAAAGGAGATAAAAAACTCATACGTCGTGCCTTCGAAATTTCGGCAGATGCACATAAGGATATGCGCCGCAAATCGGGCGAGCCCTACATTTTACATCCCTTAGCCGTAGCCAGAATAGTAATTGAAGAAATAGGATTGGGCGTAACATCTACCATCTGCGCATTGCTGCACGATGTAGTAGAAGATACCGAGATAACACTGGAGGATATTGAAAGTGAATTTGGCAGCGTGTATGCCAAAATAATAGATGGCCTTACCAAGATATCGAACGTAGTAGACCTGAAATCGGACACTACGGTACAGGCCGAAAACTTCCGTAAAATATTATTGACCCTTGCAGACGACCCAAGGGTGATATTGATAAAGCTGGCAGACAGGCTGCACAACATGCGCACGCTTGAAAGCATGAGCCGTGAGAAGCAATTGAAGATATCGTCTGAAACAACGTATATCTATTCTCCGTTGGCGCATCGTTTGGGCTTGTACGAGATTAAGTCTGAATTGGAAGACCTTGCACTGAAATACACGCAACCCGAAGTGTATTGGGAAATTGCACAAGGCCTGAAAGAAACAAAACGCGAGCGTACCAGATACATCAACGAGTTTATCAAGCCTATTAAGGAAGAGTTGCAGACATTGGATTTGGATTTTGATATCTATGGTCGCCCCAAAGCAATACACTCTATCTGGAACAAGATGCGCACCAAGCATGTAGCTTTTGAGGAGGTGTATGATTTGTTTGCTATTCGCATCATCCTTAACTCTCCGCAGGAAAAAGAAAAAGAAGATTGCTGGAAGGTGTATTCTGTTATTACCAACTTCTACAAGCCAAGTACAGAAAGGCTGCGCGACTGGATAAGCGTACCTAAGGGTAATGGCTACGAGGCGCTGCATACCACAGTGATGGGCCCGGGAGGTAGATGGGTGGAGGTGCAGATACGTTCATCGAGGATGAACGAGATTGCAGAGAAAGGCCTTGCCGCACACTGGAAGTATAAAGAAGGTGCAGAGTCTCCACAGGAAAGTAAACTGGATAGCTGGCTGCAACATCTGCGCGATATATTGAGCAATCCTGATACGGATACCCTCGACTTCCTGCAGGACTTTAAGCTCGACCTTTTTACCGAAGAGATATACATATACACGCCGAAAGGCGATATGCGTGTGCTGCCGAAAGGTGCCACTGCGCTCGACTTTGCATTTGATATACACTCTGAACTGGGTGCACGTTGTATTGGTGCCAAAGTGAACTATAGGTTGGTGCCACTGAGCCATCAGATAAAGAGTGGCGATCAGGTAGAGATCATTACATCGTCCAAACAAAAACCATCTGAAGACTGGCTGGCATTTGTTACGACTGCTAAAGCTAAATCGCGCATTAAATACTACCTGAAAGAAGAGAAGCGCAAGATAGCAGAAGACGGGAAGGCAATGCTGGAGCGCAAGCTTGAGCACATGAAAGTGCCACTGTCAGCACACAATATTCTTGAAATGTGTTCGCATTTCAAGAAGCCGTCATCGCTCGATTTGTTTTATGCATTCGCAGTAGGCAGCCTCGACCTGAAAGACCTCAAAGAGTTTTCTATACATGGTGATAAGCTGGTGCAGCCGCCGAAGGAAGTGAAGATAGATACGAAGAATCTCATTTCTTCTGATGAGTTGCTGAAGCAGAAACCTGCTAAGGGTGCAGAACTCATCATCTTTGGCGAAAGCTCTGATAAGATTCTTTATAAACTGGCACAATGTTGTCAACCCATACCGGGCGATGATGTGTTTGGTTTCATCACATCGGGGGAAGGCTTGAAGATACACCGCACCGACTGCCCGAATGCACCACAATTGCTTGCCAACTACGGGCACAGGGTAGTGAAAACCAAATGGGCGAAGAACAAAGAAATATCCTTCCTCAGTGGTGTGCGCATCCTCGGGCTGGACGATGTGGGTGTGATACAGAAGATAACCAACGTCATCTCCGCAGAGTTGAAGATGAACATGCGTTCTATCAGTATCGATTCTCATGATGGTATTTTTGATGGTACCATCATGGTGTATGTACACGACAGGGAAGAATTGGACACCCTCTGTCAGCAATTGGCAGCATTAGATGGCATCAGCTCTGTAGAGCGTCTGGAAGCACAGGAGTAAAATCTATTTTTTAAAGAAGCAAACGAATACATGAACATACAAAAGAGTAGTGCAGACCTGTATGCTGCCTACAAAGAGACGACGCAGAAAGCGGCAGACCTGAATAATGCATCGGCGGTATTGGGTTGGGATCAGGAAGTGTATATGCCTGCAAAAGGGTTTGAAGTGAGGGGCAGGCAACTGGCTACGCTGGCATCGCTGGCGCATGAAATGCTGACGTCTGAACAATACGGAAACCTGTTGGAAGAACTGGCAGGCAGGGGCGACTTGGCAGATGATGAAAAGCGAAACGTAGCACTGAGCCTTGAAGACTATAACAAGAACAAAAAATTATCAGCTGCATTTGTAGAGGCCATTACACAACAAACAAGTGCCAGCTACAATGCTTGGATACAATCGAGAAAGGAAAATAAATTCAGCATCTACGCGCCCGAGCTGGATAAGATGATACAGCTGAAAAAACAGCAGGCATCCATGTATGGCTATGAAAGCAATCCGTACGATGCATTGCTGGATGAATATGAGAAGGGCGCGAATGTTGCATTGCTTGATAGGGTGTTTGGCGATGTAAAGCAGCAACTGCCGGTGCTGCTTGATAAAATAAAAACTGCACAACAGGTAGATGACAGCTTCTTTCTCCGTAACTATCCAAAACAAGCGCAGTGGGATTTTTCTATGGATGTGCTGCATGCTATGGGCTACGATTTTGAAGCAGGCAGGCAGGATATATCAGAGCATCCGTTCACTACCTCTTTTGCACCAACGGATGTGCGTGTTACCACAAGGGTAGATGAAAATAATTATGCATCGCTGTTGTGGAGCAGTATACACGAGGGCGGTCATGCGTTGTACGAGCAGGGCTTACCGATAGCACAATACGGGCTGCCATTGGGTGCGGCTGCATCTTTGGGCATACATGAATCACAATCTCGCCTGTGGGAGAACAATGTAGGCAGAGGCACCGCCTTCTGGCATCATTTCTACCCTAAGCTGCAACATTATTTCCCGCAGCAGTTGAACGATGTATCTGTTGATGCGTTTTATAAAGGGATGAATAAAGTAGAGCCATCGCTGATACGTACAGAGGCTGACGAGGTGACATACCATTTTCATGTGATGATACGTTATGAAATAGAGAAGGGCTTGATGAATGGCGATTTGTTTACCGAAGACCTGCCCGAAGCTTGGAACGGATTGTATAATAAATACCTCGGTGTATTTGCACAGGACGATAAAACAGGTGTGTTGCAGGATGTGCACTGGGCGCATGGCAGCTTTGGTTATTTCCCTACTTATTCATTAGGTAGTTTTTATGCAGCACAGTTTTATCAGCAGGCAGTAAAGGAAATGCCAACACTGGCAGATGATATTGCAAACGGCAGGCTATTGGGACTGAGAGAGTGGTTGCGTGGCAAAGTGCATCAGTATGGCAGAAGATATACATCTGAAGAATTGTGTAAGCAGATAACAGGCACAGGGCTCGACTTTAATGTGTTTATGCAATACGCGCACGAAAAATACGCCGGTATATACGGCTTCTGATAATTATGGCAAACCTGCATCTATACAAGTACAATGAACCGCTTGAAAAAGAGGAGCTTGTGTTTTTGCAGCAGAAATTCAAGAAAGAAAACGCCATGTTTTATAAGGTTGTCCGTATACTCATGGTGTTTTGTTTTGCCTGTCCGTTTCTCATAGCATGGTTCAGAGCATGGAACGATGAACCTGATCCGTTTTCTTACAAATACTATTTTGGTAGTGTTTTTTTTCTGATGGCTTTTTCAGGAGGCATAGCGTACAGCGCCTACTATTTTACCCTCCGCAAGCTGCGCAAGGATATATTGAGTGGTACTAAAACCATAGAGCGTGTAAATGTGACACGCAAACAATACATGCCGCAGAATAACACCTATTACCTCTACCTGAGTTCGCCCGTAAAGCTGAGCATAGAAGTAAGCATAGACGACTACAGGCAAGTAGGCGAGGGCGATGAACTGAGCATTGAATATGCTACCCATTCCAAGTTTTATCTGGGGTATTTCTAATCAATCGGGTGCAAAAATCAAATGTATTACCTTTGCAGCCCATGATACGCATAGGTAAGATAGTAGCTACACACGGACTGAAAGGCGGTTTGATAATGACGCATGTTGCAGGACAAAGCAACTGGCTGGAAGTTGGTGCCGTACTCTTTGTGGAAATAAGGAAAGACAGTCAGATACCACATTTTGTATCATCTGTTAAGGCTGCCAACAATGAGGAGTATATCATTACGCTGGAAGATGTGGAAACAGTGGAAGCTGCCAAGAAGCTGGTGGCTAAACATGTGTATGTAAAAGAAGACGTGCTGAAAGAAGTAAAGACCGATAGCCCGTTGATGTGGATAGGCTTTAATCTGGTAGATAAAGAAAAAGGCGGACTGGGGCCTATAGCAGACGTAATACAAACAGGGCATCAGTGGTTGGCAAAGCTGGATATTGAGGGTAAAGAAGTGCTGATACCATTGGTAGATGATATACTGATAGAGGTGAATCTGCGTAATAAGTATGTGCGTGTAGATTTGCCTGAGGGCTTGTTGGAAGTGTATCTGGGATAACTAATGTAGTATAAAGTAGTGAGTAGAAAGTAGAAAGCGAAAAGATACATGCCCGCTCGGCTACTCCATTACAAACGACTTTATACTTACTACTAAAGACTTACCACTAAAGAAAAATGCGAATAGATATAATAACTGTTGTTCCTGATTTGCTGACGAGCCCCTTCAGTCATTCTATAATGAAAAGGGCACAGGCAAAAGGTTTGCTAGATGTACAGGTGCACAACCTGCGCGACTATACGCCCTACAAACAGGCGCAGGTAGACGACTACCAGTTTGGTGGCGGAGCCGGCATGGTTATGATGCCCGAACCATTGGCTATACTGATAGAGAAGCTGCAGAGCGAACGCAAGTACGACGAGATAATCTACATGACGCCAGATGGCAAACAGTTCAACCAGCAAACGGCTAATATGCTGTCGATGCGGGAGAATCTGATGATAATATGCGGACATTATAAAGGCATAGATGACCGCATCAGGGAGCACTTTGTGACGATGGAGATATCTATCGGCGACTATGTGCTGAGTGGGGGAGAACTGGCTGCGGCTGTGGTGGTAGATGCTATCGGCAGGCTGATACCGGGTGTGCTGAATGATGAAACGTCTGCCCTGTTCGATTCTTATCAGGATGGATTGCTGGCGCCGCCTGTATATACCCGCCCTGCAGACTTCAGGGGATGGAAAGTGCCCGATGTGCTGCTGAGTGGCGACCCTAAAAAGGTAGATGCATGGAGGCTGGAACAGTCTTTGAAGCGCACTGCAGAGCGCAGACCCGACTTGCTGGATGATGATAAATAAGCTGAAATAGCTGTTGAGATTGATTTATTGTGTAATTTTATATTTGTAAAACAGATGCAGGTAAAAAGATTTGAGAGATTTAAATTAAAATTTTGAATTTATCAGAGTACTCATTACCTTTGCAGACCGAAAATAATACTAAAATGGATACCGTAGTAGCATTTGTACAAGAGCAGATGACTGGGAATAAAGATTTTCCAAAGTTCAAAGCCGGTGATAACGTAACCGTTAATTATAAAATCATTGAAGGTGCTAAGGAACGTATCCAGGCATTTAAAGGTGATGTTATTAAACGTCAGGGTCGTGGTTATACACAAACATTCACTGTTCGCAAAATGTCTGACGGTGTAGGTGTTGAGCGTCTGTTCCCGTTGTACTCTCCAAATATCGAGTCTATCGAAGTACACAAAACAGGTCGTGTTCGTCGTGCTAAACTGTTCTACCAACGCGAACGCCAAGGTAAATCTGCACGTATCAAAGAAAAGAAATACATCGCTGTGGCAAAAGCAAAATAAGCCACCTCGTTATATATTATTCTGGAAATCCCGCTCTGCAAAGACGCGGGATTTTTTGTACCCTTACATCTTGTTAATACGTGGTTAAGCGCTTGTAAAACAGATGTTAATGCATGGTAGTAATTTGTTATCGAGTTGTTATCAGCAGCAACTTAGCCTATTATTCAATTTACCTCTCAAATTAATACGGCTTATGAAAAACAAACTATTTATTGCTGCATGTGCACTGGCATTTGCCACCTCTTGTAATAAAGCTACAAACACAGCCATCCCAACTACAGATAATGCAAATGCTGTAGAAAGTGCAGACTTGCAGTCTACGGCTATGTCAAAAAGCAGCGGCAGGCCATTTAAGGGTAGCCTCAGCTACAGCATCAACATGTCGCTGAATCTGCCATGCAATTGTGGTGCACTTGCCACAGTGGGCGATTTTGAAGGTACAGGTACCGTTACGCACATGGGCTTACTGAAGGCTAAGAATAAAACTTGTGTAGCGCCAATCATTATCAGTGGTAACTATGTCGGCAATCAGGTAACGGTGCAATGCGCGTCTTTTGTGGCTGCGAATGGTGATGAGATTTATTGCAATATCCCTTCATACAATCTGATGTTTACCGCTAATGGTACTGCAACGGGTACGTTGGAGGCAGAATTCACAGGTGGTACAGGCAGGTTTAAAAATGCCACAGGTAGCTTTAGCGGTACTATGACGGTGCCATTGAGCAACCCGGGATTGGCAGTATTGAGCAATATAAATGGTACTATCAATTATTAATCACGTCAGTTTGTTCTGTTTGATAATGTCCCTGCTTCCGTACGGAGGCGGGGACTCTCATTTTATGTAGAATTAATTTCGTTTAATTGGTAAACTGTTCATAATCTGCTATATTCATAAGGTTAACGGGAGCATAATTGCTCTTATTTAGAAAATATTTAATAATTTCGCGCAAAATTTTTAAGAGTATGAATTGGAACCCTGCAGGAATGGTGGAAGAATTGACTTCTACATCGCACAAACTGGCTAAAGGCTACGAGACATTGCAAAACATGGAGGATGTGCAACTGGCAACAACACCAAAAGAACTGGTGTGGAGCAGTGGCCACGTGAAAATGTATCATTACATCCGCGAAACACCTGCTAAGAGCAAAACTCCGGTGTTGGTTTCTTTCGCTATGCTGAACAGGCACGATGTGCTTGATCTGCAACCTGACCGCAGCCTGATGAAAAAACTGCTGGAAGAAGGTCTGGATATTTATATCATGGACTGGGGTTATCCTACAAAAGCAGACCGCTACGAAACAATGGAAGACTACATCGACGGTTATATGAACGATGCAGTTGACTTTGTTCGCAAAAGCAATAAAGTAGATAAAATCCACAAGATGGGTATCTGCCAGGGTGGTACATTCAGCATGATATATGCATCGCTTTATCCTGAAAAACTGAAATCACTGACCACATATGTTGCTCCATACGAATTCAGCACCAACACTTGTATGCTGTATCGCTGGACAAAACACATAGATGTAGATGCTATCGTTGATAGCGTAGGTACAGTACCTGGCGAAATGGTTGATGGTGCATTCGGTATGCTGAAACCAAGCATGAACATCAGCAAATACATTGGCGTGATGGATAGCCTGGGTGATAAAGACAAAATGGAAAACTTCCTGCGCATGGAAAAATGGAAAGGCGATTTGCCTGCTATCCCTGGCGAGATGTATCGTAAATACATCAAAGACCTTTTCCGCGACAACAAACTGATAAAAGGTGAAATGACACTGGGTGGCCGTGCTATCGATTTGAAAAACATGACTGTGCCTTTCCTGAATGTGTACGCAACAGATGATAACATCATCCCTAACGAAAGCACATTGCCTATTATGGAAGCTATCGGCACGAAGGATAAAACAAACTATCCTTTCCCTGGTGGTCACATTGGCGTGTTTGTAGGCGGTAAGAGCCAGAAGGAACTTGCACCTGCTGTTGCTAAATGGGTAATAGAAAGAGGTTAGTTTTTAGTTGATTGGTTGACTTGTTGAATGGTCAATCAGTTGATGCATAATAAGCTCATAGATAAAAGGTGTGCGTGATGCGCACCTTTTGTTTTATATTGAATAATAATAGCAGAACGGAATTGATACACACAGCACAAAAGCAGTTTACCATTCATCATGCAGTATTATCTAATGGCTGCAACATGGCATATATAGACGAGGGTAGCGGCGAGCATACACTGGTATTTGTACATGGCCTTGCCACCTATGGCGGCAGTTGGAAGTACCAGATAGAAGCACTGAAAGAATACTACAGATGCATAGCAGTAGACCTGCCGGGCAATGGATATTCTGACAGGGGCAACTATGATTACAGTATGCACTTCTACGCGGGTTGCGTGTACGATTTTATACAAAAACTGGGGTTGAAGAATGTAGTACTTGTTGGCCACTCTATGGGCGGACAGGTAGTGCTGCACCTGCTGGAAAATGTACAGGATGCAGCGGAAAAGCTGATACTGTGTGCGCCTGCGGGTTTTGAAACATTTACCGCGTTTGAAAGTTCGATGTATAAATCGACCATCAGCACACTTGATATGTTCAGCACAGAAGAGAACAGCCTAAGGCAGAGTATACGTACCAGTTTCTTTCAATACCCTAAGCAGATAGATGAAATGGTGGAGGAGTTGGTGCAGATAATGCGCTCTCACTCTACACGCAGCTACAGGCAAATGGTAGATGCTTGTGTAAACAGTATGCTGGATGAACCTGTATATGATAATCTGGGGCTGATAGAACAACCGACACTGGTACTATACGGTGAGCGTGATGCGTTGATACCTAACCGCTGGATACACCCTGTAACAACACAACACATTGCAGAACAAGGTGTACACAAAATGCAGTATGCCAAACTGGAAATGATAGCACAGTGCGGACATTTTCTGCAATTAGAAAAGCCGCATCTTGTGAATGCGGCTATCAGAAAGTTTGTGGGTTAGTTATTTTTTCATTCCCGGGTATTTCATCTTCAGGTCTTCCAATGCATCGCGCAGTAGCTTGGCTACGAGGTAAGACTTGTACCAATTCTGGTCGGCAGGAATAATGTTCCATTCAGGTTCATTGCACTTATTGAATACTTCTTCGTAATAGCCCATATACGTATCCCACAGTTGCGACTCTTCAATGTCTTTGGCATTGTACTTCCACATTTTCTGTGGCACTTTCATGCGCTCCTGCAAGCGTGCCAGTTGCTCTTCCTGCGATACGTGCAGGTATAGCTTGATGATATGTGTATTGTTGTGGTTGGTCAGCATTTTCTCAAAATCTTTGATGGCAGCCATGCGTTTTATGGCCGTCTTATCATCAATGATATTGTGTACACGTGTTACCAGTACATCTTCGTAATGCGAACGGTTGAAGACCTGTATCATGCCCTTGGCGGGTGCATGCTCATGTATGCGCCACAGGAAATCGTGGCTCAGCTCTTCGGGCGTAGGCACTTTGAAAGATGTTACCTGTACACCCTGCGGGTTCATGCAACCGAATACATCGCGTATCAATCCGTCTTTACCACTGGCATCCATACCTTGTATTACTACCAG
>JADHED010000242.1_pt1 | contig 74249 bp, 68 predicted proteins | sample 8952041 | NCBI WGS metagenome assembly JADHED01 (sample SAMN16124423, study PRJNA663239) | bioreactor sludge metagenome | isolation source: sludge (control) | place: India:Bengaluru | collected 2018-09-08
CGCATCATCTCGAGGCCTCCGCCCGCGTGGACGTTCAGGATCGACGCGCCGGTCCGCGCGGCGGCGGCGGCCGCCCCGCCGACGGTGTTCGGGATGTCGTGGAGCTTCAGGTCGAGGAAGACCGGTGCGATCGCGGCGACCTCGCGGACGAGCCCGGGGCCGTGCGCGCAGAACGCCTCGAGGCCCACCTTCAGGACGCCGACCTCGGGGCCGACGAAGCGCGCCAGCTCGAGGATCCGGCTCCTCTCGGACACGTCGAGGGCGACCGCGATCCGCTTCCTTCCGTCAGACATAGGCCTTCTCGGGACGCGGGCGCGTCTTCAAGGTACCGGTCAGGTCGGAGACCCGCTCGACGCCGTGTCGCTCGCACCAGCGCGCGACGTCCCGGACGAGGCGCCCGGAGATCCCCGGGTCGCGGAAGCTCGCCGTCCCGACCTGGACGGCGTTCGCCCCGGCGATCAGGAACTCGACGACGTGCTCGGCCGTCTCGATCCCGCCGATCCCGAAGATCGGGACGTGAGGCAGGGCCTTCCGGACCTCCCAGACCATCCGGACGGCGACCGGGCGGATCGCGGGGCCCGACAGGCCGCCCGTTGTGAAGCCGATCTTCGGCTCGCGCGTCTCGATGTCGATCGAGAGGCCGACGAGCGTGTTGATGAGCGAGAGGACGTCGGCCCCGCCGTCGACGGCCGCCCGTGCGGCGGCGACGACGTCGGTGACGTTCGGCGAGAGCTTGACGACGAGGGGGAGCCGGGTGGCGGTGCGGACGGCGGCGACGAGTGCGCCGAGGGCCGCCGGGTCGTTTCCGAAGACCATTCCCCCCTTGACGACGTTCGGGCAGGAGACGTTCAGCTCGACGGCGGCGACACGCGGGTCGTCGCCGATCCGTTCGACGACGGCGCGGTACTCCGCCTCCGTGTCGCCCCAGACGTTCGCGATGACGGTGGCGCCCGCCGCGTGGAGCTTCGGAAGCTTCTCGCCGAGGAACTCCTCGATCCCGACGTTCTGGAGCCCGATCGCGTTCAGCATCCCGGCGTCGGTCTCGCAGATGCGGGGCGGCGGGTTGCCGAGGCAGGGGCGAAGAGAGAGCCCCTTCACCGAGATCGCGCCGAGGGACGCGAGGTCGACGAACTCCGCGAACTCCAGCCCGTACCCGAACGTGCCCGACGCGGTCGCGATCGGGTTCTTGAGGGTGAGGCGGCCGAGGTGGACGGTGAGGTCGACGGTCATCGGGAGCCTCCCTTTCGGGGGGGCCGGGGGGGGCGCGAACCCCCCGGGACCAGGACCGTCAGGGCGACGCTCATCGCGACGCACCGCTCACACCCGGCTCCAGTCGATCGCGGTCGGCGGGAGGCACGGGCCCTCGGTGCAGATCGTGTGGAACCGCCCGTCGCGGCCCGGCAGGACGCAGCCGAGGCAGACGCCGAAGCCGCACGCCATCTCCGACTCGAGCGCGAACGACCCCTCGACTCCGGCCGCCTCGAGCGTCCCGGCCAGCGTCCGGAACATCGGGACGGGGCCGCAGGCGAAGACACGCCGGTAGCTCGTCCCGGCGTCGAGGGCGGCACCGAAGATGTCAGTCACCCGCCCCTTCTTCCCGAGCGAGCCGTCGTCCGTGGCGTAGCGGCAGCGGTGCGCGCCGAGGAAGCGCTCGAAGTCGGGCCGCTTCAGCACCTCGCTCTCGTTGCGGCCGCCGTAGAAGAGGTCGGCCGGGATGCCGCGCTCGGCGAGACGCCGCGCGAGGAGGACGAGCGGCGCGAGGCCGATGCCGCCCGCCACGAGGGCGACCCGGTCGGACTGCTTCAGGTCCTCGATCGGGAACGGCACGCCGAGCGGCCCGAGGACCGGAATCGGCGTCCCCTCCGCGAATCGCCCGAGCGCCTCCGTTCCGACCCCGACGGCCCTCACGACGAGCTCGATGCCGGGGACGCCCGCCACCGTCGTCACGTCGGCGACGGAGAAGGCGCGTCGGAGGTAGGGCCTCAGGCCGTCGCCGGCCTGGATCATGACGAACTGCCCCGGCTTCGCGGCCGCGGCGATCGTCCCGGCCTGCAGAAAGACGGAGAAATGGGCCGCGTCGTAGCGGACGGTACGGAGGATGCGGAGCGCTTCGTTGACCACCATGCGGAAGACGGCGAGACTCGTGGACGCGGATTATGAGCGAGGCTCTCCGGCGCAGCCACCCCGCGCTCCTCGGGGCCATCGCGGGCCTCGGGGCGGGCAACGTCCTCCTGGCGCTGAACCCGCATCTCCTGGCGCCGTTCCCCGCCCTCCGCCTCCTCGCGGCCTGCGGCCTGGCCGGGCTCCTCGTCCTTTCGCCGTTCGCCTTCCTCGTGAAGGAGCCGGGGAGGCCGTCGGCCGGGTTCTGGGGCCTCTCGGCATTTCTCCTCGTTCTCCTCGCCCTCCACGCCGAGACCCAGAGGAAGCTCTACTACGACTTCCTCGGCAACGGCACCCGGCGCCTCCTCGTCGGTGTCGCGCTCGTCGGGGCCGTCTCGGCCGCGTTCCTCCTCTTCGCGGCGCGCCGGAGGCCGCAGGGGCGGCGCGCCGCCGCGTTCCTCCTCGCCCCGGCCGCGCTCCTCTCGGCGGTCCCGCTCCTCGGACGCCACGGGCCGGAGCGCTCCCCGCTCGCACCTCCGCAGACGATTCCGCGGACGGCGACCCGGAGCCTCCTCGTCGTCGGGCTCGAGGGGGTCTCTTGGGAGCTCCTCTCTCGCGCGGCCTCGGACGGGAACCTCCCCGTCTTCGCCCGGCTCCTCGAAGAGGGGGCGGGCGGGCCGCTCGGCACGCTTTCGCCGCACGACCGCGCGTCCCTCTGGACGACGGCCGCAACCGGGAAGATGCCGCGAAAGCACGGCGTCGTCTCGGAGACGGCGCTGTCGACGCCCGTCGGCGTCCTGCGTCTCCTGCCGCGCGTTCCCGGCTTCGCCCGGCCGGTTCCGCTCCCGCTCGTGAGGCCGCGCCGCGAAGGAGGGACGACCCGGAGGAGCCGGACGTTCTGGGAAGTACTCGCGGAGCGCGGCCACGAGGCGGCGGTCCTCTCCTGGCCCGCGGCCGACCCGCCCCGGGAGGGGCTCGTTCTCTGGGCGACGGAGCGGTTCTTCTCGGAGGGGGGGGCGAAGGGGGAGGCTCTCCCGGAAGAGACGGCCGAGCGGGCGCGTCTCCTGCTGCTCGGCGCCGGGAATCTCGACCGATCGCTGACGCGGGCCCTGGAGCCGGCCGGACTGTCGGACGCCGAGCGTCGGGAGGCGAACGCCGCGGCCGGCGCGGCACGGGACCTCGGGATCGTCGGGGCCACGCTGGCGGGTGTCCCGACCGGACCCGGAAGCGTCTCCGCCCTCGTCCTCTCGGGTCTCGGCGGACCCGCTCGCGTCCTCGGCCCGGCGGCAGACCCGCGCCGCTACTTCGGCGCCTCCCGCCGCGAGGCCGACGCTCCCGAGAAAGCCCTACTCGCCTATTACCGGTTCCTCGACGACACGCTCGGCGACCTCCTCGAGAGGGAGGGGCGCGAGCGGACGCTCTGCGTCTTCGCCCCGGCCAGCTTCGGCCCCGCGCCTCCCCTGACCGCGCTCCTCGACCTCCTCCGCGGGCGGGCGCCTGTCGCCTCGCCGGACGGCGGCGACGACGGCTTCCTCGTCCTCTGGGGCTCCGGGATCCGCGCGGGCGTCCGCCTCACGTCAGCCGACGTCGTCGACCTGGCGCCGACGCTCCTCGCCCTCGCGGGCGAGCCGATCGCCCGCGACATGGACGGGCGGGTCCTCGCCGAAGCCTTCGACGAGCGCTTCTCCCAGGGGACGAGCATCCCGGTCGTGAAGACCTTCGAGCCGGAAGGGCCGCAGTGACGGAGGCGGCGCGGCGGCTCGCGACGGGAGCGGCGCTCCTCGCGCTCCTCCTCGCAGGCGCCGCCCTTCGCCTCCACCGTGTCCGGGAGGCGCCGCCCGGGCCCTGGATCGACGAGGCGCTCGCCCTGCGCGCGGCGCGTGTCGCCTCCGCGACGGGCGCGCCTCTTCTCGGCACCTCGCCCCTGCAGCCTCCCGACGCCGGATTCGTCAACTCCTGGCTGACGAACCTCTCGCTCCGAGGCCTCTCCCTCGTCGACCGTGCCGCGGGGGGTGGAATCGCCTCCGTCCGCGCGATCTCGGTCCTTCCGGCGCTCGTCCTCCTCGCGGGGATCGCCCTGATGGCCGGAGGCGCGGCGGGCGGACGGCCGCTCCCGCTCCTTCTCGCCACCTTCCTCGGCGCGACCTCTTCCTGGCTCCTCGTCACCGGGAGGTGGGGCTGGAACGCGGTCGCGACCTCGGCCATAGTCGTCCTCTCCGCGGCGCTCGCCCTCTGTGCCGCCCGCCGGCGGTCGGCCCCCCTCGGCGCCGCCGCGGGCGCCCTGGCCGGTCTCGCCGGGTGGGGCTACGTCGCGGCCTGGGCCGTCCTGCCGCTTCCGCCGGCTCTCTGGCTCCTCGGCCGGCTCCGCGAGCGCCGCGCCGCTCCGGACGACGCCGCGGACGCGGCCGCGTTCCGCCGGGTGGCCACGGCCGGCCTCGTCGCCTGCGGCCTCGTCCTCGCCCCGCTCGCGCTCCACTTCGCCGCTCATCCCGACAGAGCGCTCGCGCGGACGCGCGAGCTCTCCGCGGCGCGCGACGGGACGAGGTCCGCCCTGACCGGCCTGGCCCGGAACGCGGCGGCCTACGCGCGGCTCTTCGTCCTCGGAGGCGACCCGAACGAGCGGCACGGCGACCCGGGCCGCCCCGTCCTGCCGCTCGCGGTGACGGGCCTCGCGCTCGTCGGGGCCGCGGCCGTCCCGGGGCGGAGCTCCGCGTCGTCGGGCCGGACGGCTTCGTCCTCCCGGTGCACTGAGCCGCCGGGCCCCGTCTATTCCGCGAGGGCGGTCCGGAGCGTCTCGTGGAAGAGGCGGGGCGCCTCGAGCGGCGCGTCGTGCCCGGTCCCGCGGACGACGAAGAGCCGGGCGTTCCTCGCTCGCGCGAACGCCGCGCGCGTGTCGGGGAGGGGGCAGATGAGGTCCTCGGAGCCGTGGATGAAGACGGTCCCCTCGGGGAGCTCCGCCTCGCGGCCGAGCAGGCCGTCCTCTTCCCCCAGCGCCGCGACCGTGACGACGACGTTCTTCCTCCGGTACTGCCGCCCGAAGGCGTCGAGGACGAACCCCGAGGGAGGGAGCGGCTTCCGCAGGAAGAGGAGGTCGTAGAGCCGGCGGGCGCCGGCCCGATCTCCGGGCGAGAGGCTCGCTCGAAGCTCGGCCTCGGCCCGCGGGTCGGGCTTCGAGAATCCAGCGGCGTCGACGAGGACGAGCCGGCGGACGCGGTACGGCTCGGCGAGGGCGAACGCCCCGGCGGTCCAGCCCCCGAGCGAGTGCCCGACGAGGTCCGCTTTCCGGACCCCCAGGGCGTCGAGCAGCGCCGAGACCGCCGCGACGCGCCCCGGGATCCCCCAGCCCGTCCCGGGCGCGGGCGGGTCGCTCTGCCCGGAGCCCGGGGCATCCGGGACGATCACCGTTCGCCCGGCGCGGAAGAGGTCGATCGCCGTCTCGACCCAGTAGTGCGAAGCGGCGCCGAGGCCGTGGAGGAGGACGACCGGCGTCTCGGCCGATCGCGGCCCGAGCTCCCGGGCGAAGAGGCGCGTCGCCGCGGGGCCGGGAACCGTCGTCGCGCGCGCTCCGGCGGCGCGGAAGCGAAGCGCCCCGGCCTCGGCCACGAGCCCGATCGGATCGGCGAAGAAGGCGCCGGCGCCGAGCGCGGCGAGGAAGAGGGCCGCGAGGGCGAGCGGAGGAAGAGCCCGCCTCACGGCCGGTCGGAGGCCGCTCCGCGCGGCCCCCTTCTCCCTCGGGCGACGGGACGGCCGCCCGTCACGTCAGTACGCGAGGAGCTCCCGGAGCGCCTGCTCGATGTCCGCGCTCTGGGGGAGCGTCGCGTCCTCCAGCTGCGGCGCGTAGCCGCAGAAGACGTCCTTCGCGCCGACGCGCCGCACCGGCGCGTCGAGCCGCTCGAAGAGCTCGTCCGACGCCCGCGCCGCGACCTCGGCGCCGAAGCCGTGCGTCTTCCAGTCCTCGTGGACGACGAGGAGCCGGCTCGTCTTCGCGACGCTCGTCGCGATCGCGTCGAAGTCGTACGGGGCGAGCGTCCGGAGGTCGATCACCTCGACCTCCTTCCCCGAGTCCTCGGCGATCTTCCTCGCCGCGACCACGCTCCGGAAGACGGTCGCGCCGTACGTCACGAGCGTCGCGTCGGCGCCGGGGCGGACGACCTTCGCCTTCCCGAACGGGACCATGAAGTCGGGGCCGGGGTTCGCCCCCTTGTTGTGTGTCTGGCGGTAGAGGTGCTTGTGCTCGAGGAAGAGGACCGGGTCGTCGCAGCGGATGGCGGTCCGGAGAAGACCGTTCGCGTCGAGGGCGTTCGACGGGTAGACGACGCGCAGCCCGGGGATGTGGGCGAAGGTCACCTCGCCCGATTGCGAGTGGTAGGGCCCGCCCCCGGTCAGGTACCCGCCGATGGCGACGCGGACGACGACGGGGCACTTCCACGTCCCGCCCGAACGCCAGCGGACCGTCGCGAGCTCGTCGCGGAGCTGCTGCATCGCCGGCCAGATGTAGTCGAAGAACTGGATCTCGACGACCGGCTTCAGGCCGCGGGCGGCCCAGCCGATCGCCGTGCCGACGATCGTCGCCTCGGCGAGGGGGGAGTTGAAGACGCGTTCGCCCCCGAAGGCCTTCTGGAGGCCCGCGGTCACCTTGAAGACGCCCCCCTTTCCCTTGCATTCGGCGAGGACCTCGGCGCGCGTCGCGTCGGCGACGTCCTCGCCGAAGACGACGATCCGTCCGTCGCGCTTCATCTCGTCCCTCAGGGCGGCGTTGATCAGATCGACCATCGTCGTCGGGGTGCCGGTGAAGACGGGCGCGTCCTCGGTGTCGAACGCGGAGGAGGCCGGGTCGACGTCGGGAGAGAAGACGTGCTCGAGGACCTCCGCCGCCTCCGGCTGCGGGCTCTCGATCGCCGCGTCGGCCGCGGCGTTCACCTCGGCGTCGACCTCGGCCTTCAGGGCGGCGATCCTCTCGGCGTCGAGGATGCCGTGCTCGAGGAGGAGCGCCTCCATCCGGACGAGCGGGTCGCCCTCGGCGTCCTTCTTCCGCTCCTCCTCCGTCCGGTAGAGCCGGTCGTCGTCGGAGAGCGAGTGCGAGTACGGGCGGACGACGTGCGCGTGGACGAGGGCCGGCCCCTTCCGCTCCGTGCAGTAGGCGATCGCCCACCGCAGCGCGTCGTAGGAGGCCAGGAAGTCGCACCCGTCGACCTCGGCGAGGAAGAGGCCGGGGTAGCCGCGGACGACCTTCGAGATCGAGCCGCCGGGAGTGTTCACCTCGACCGGAGTCGAGATCGCGAACTTGTTGTCCTCGACGAGGAAGAGGACCGGGAGCTTTCGCGTCGTCGCCGCGTTCAGCGCCTCCCAGAACTCCCCCTCGGAGGTCGAGCCTTCGCCGATCGTGACGACGGAGACTTCGTCCTTCGCGAAGCCGGACGTGGCGTCGAGGAACGGGCGGGACTCGGGGCGTTCGAGGTAGCGGCCCGCCTCGGCGGCGCCGACGCCGGGGAGGCACTCGGAGCCGGTCGGGGAGGAGGTCGTGAAGATGTTCAGGCGCCGGGAGCCCCAGTGGGACGGCATCTGCCGCCCGGCGGAGGCCTCCCCGTCCTTCGCGCCGACGGCGGTCTGCAGCATCTCGAGCGGCGTGACGCCGAGGCCGAGGCAGAGCGCCCGGTCGCGGTAGTACGGAAAGAGCCAGTCGACCCCGGGCCTCATGAGCATTGCCGCCGCGACCTGGACCGCCTCGTGCCCCGCCCCGCTGATCTGGAAGTAGATCCGGTTCTGCCGCTTGAGCTGGATCTCCTTGTCGTCGATCCGGCGCGAGGTGTACGCGATCCGGAAGGCGCGGACGAGGTCGTCCGGCAGGAGGCCGTGGAGCTTCTCCAGGAGCGGGGTCGAGACTTCGATCGCCATCGTCATCCTCGGGTCGGGAGTGGGCGCCCACGGGCCGCCCCGGACGGGACGGGAGAGTAGCAGAGCGGGTTTCCGCGCCGGCGCGGGCGCGCGGCGCTCAGGAGGCGGCGGTCAGGCCCAGGGCGCGGATCCGCCGGTAGAGCGTCGAGCGGGCGACCTGGAGTCGGTCCGCGGCCGCCCGGACGTTTCCGTTCGCGGCGTCGAGAGCCTGCTGGATGGCGGCCCGCTCGTGGTCCTCCATCGTGACCAGGCCGGGCGCGACGATCGCCGCCTTCGGCAGGCCCGCGGCAGGCGTCGGGGGGCCGTCGGGCCGGATCGGGTAGGGGCGCGGCTGGTAACGCGGCACACGGTCCGGGGAGAGGTCCGGGAAGTCGGCCGTCGTCAGGAACGGCCCCCGTGCGGAGACGACGGCCCGGAAGACGGCGTTCTGAAGCTCGCGGACGTTCCCCGGCCACGTGTATGCCTCGAGCGTGACGATCGCCTCGGGCGTGATCCCCTCCACGGGGCGGCCGGTCGTCGCCCGGAAGACCCGGATGAAGTGGTGGACGAGGAGGGCGATGTCCTCGAGCCGCTCCCGGAGAGGGGGGAGGCGCAGCGGATAGACGACGACCCGGAAGTAGAGGTCCTCTCGGAAGGTCCCCTGCCGGACGGCGGCCGTCAGGTCGCGCTGCGTCGCCGAGATCAGCCGGGCGTTGTAGGGGATCGTCTCGCTCCCCCCGACCCGCACCAGGGTCTTCTCCTGAAGGACGCGGAGGAGCCGGGCCTGGGTCGCGTGGGCCATCTCCCCGAGCTCGTCGAGGAAGAGCGTCCCGCCGTCGGCCTGCTCGAGCTTCCCTCTGTGCCGGGCCGCGGCGCCGGTGAACGCCCCCTTCTCGTGGCCGAAGAGCTCGCTCTCGATCAGCGTCTCCGGGATCGCGGCGCAGTTGATGTCGACGAATGGCCCCTTGCCGCGCGGCCCGTTCTCGTGGAGCCAGCGGGCGACGAGCTCCTTGCCCGTTCCCGTCTCCCCGAGGAGGCAGACGGCGATGTCGGTCTCGACGACCCGCTCCATCTCGGCGAAGAGCGCCTTCATCGCCGGGCTCTCGCCGACGAGGGTCCGGCCGAACGCCTCCTGCCGGACTCTCTTGCGGAGGTTCCGGTTCTCGTCCAGGAGCGCCCGGCGCTCGGCGGCGTGCGTCAGGGCCGTCCGGAGCCTCTCCGGCGTCACCGGCTTGACGAGGAAGTCGTAGGCGCCGGCCTTCATCGCCCGGACGGCGGTCTCCACGTCCTCCATCGCGGTCATGACGATCACCGGGACGAGGGATCCCTCCTCGCGCAGCCGCTCGAGGTACTCGAGCCCGCTCTCGCCGTCGAGCAGGACGTCGAGGAGGAGCGCGACCGGCTCCGGCTCCGCGGCGAGGAGCGCCCGGGCCTCCTGCGTCGAGCGGGCCTCCGAGACCTCCCAGCCGTCCACTTCGAGCATCCGCCGGACGACCGTCCGCGCGAAAGGCTCATCGTCGACGACGAGGATCCGGCCGAAGTTCTCCGCCATAAGGGGTTGCCAAGTCTATTACAGCCGGGCGTTCCAGTCCGTGTGGGGCGCCCGGTTCCTCACGAGCCAGTCCCAGACGAGCTCCCGGTAGCGCCTCTCGCGGACCCCTTCCCGCGTGAAGAACGGGGTCAGGGCGGCGTTCAGGTCGCGCAGCCTGTAGAAGGGGACGGTCGGGAAGTAGTGGTGCTCGAGGTGGTAGCTCGACCAGAGCCAGACGGCGTCCCAGAAGCGGGAGCGGGCCATCCGGGTCCCCCACTTCGACGGCTCGCCCGGGACGACGTCGTAGTGCTGTCCCAGCCGGTTCAGAGTGAAGACCGGCGGGAAGACGACGAAGACCGGGATCGCCCAGAGCCATACCGCCCGCTCCCACCCGCCGGCGAGGACGATCGCCGTCGCGACGGCGAGGTGGAGGAGTGTCGCGGCCGCCCGCTCGAGGAGGATTCTCCGGCGGAGCGGGGCCGGGTAGCCCGACATCGCGCGCCGGGCCGCCCGGAAGTAGATCGGGAAGAGCGCCGGCGTCGCGTAGAGGAGCTTCAGCCAGCGGGCGTTCCGCTTGGGCGAGAGGTGCGCCCTCTTCGGGTCGTCGTCCGCGGAACCGAGCTCGGCGTGGTGGTCGAGGTGCCAGCGCGTGAACTGGGTGGGAGAGAGCCCCGACGGAAGGGCGTAAAGGAGCCCCAGGAGGCGGTAGGCCCGCGGCCGGTCGGAGCGAAAGACCGTCCGGTGGATCACCTCGTGGAGGAGGATCGTCCCGTCGAAGACGCAGACCCCGAGGACGATCGCCGCCGACACACGGACCCAGAGGCTCTCGAAGTGCCAGCCGGCCGCGAATGCTCCGGCGAAGAGGAGCGCCTGGCGAAGGGCCACGGCGAGGTGCCGCGCGGCGGACCTTCGGTGCAGCTCCCGCAGGGTCTCGCGCGGCACCGCCGCCGCGAGACGTTTCCGGAGCTCCTCCGTCGACCGGGCCCAGTGACCGCGCGTCATCTCTCTCCGGACTTTACGACGGCCCGGACGGGGAGCGGATTCCGGGGCGTCCGCTTGATAAGATCTCGAATTCGGGACTTGCCATGAGTGAAAAGAAGAACTGGGGCTCGACCGTCCTCGGCTGGTTCGTCGTCAAGGAGGCGGGGGAGGAGGCTTCTCTCCCCGTGGAGACGGACGTCTCCGCGGCGGATGGGGATTCCGACGCCACGCTCCCTCCCGGCCCGCCGCCCGTCACGTTCGTGAAGGAGCCGCCGAGAGCGGTCGCCGGACAGGTCGACTTCGACGGCGTCCTGGACGCCGCGGGGGTGGACGCGGGGGAGCGCGACCTCTTCGCGAAGGCGCAGGCGCTCCTCGGGGGCCTTCCCCCGGGGACCGACCCGGCCGTGAAGAAGCAGATCGTCGAGGCGTCGCTCAAGGCGTTCGGCGTCCCCGTCGACAAGATCATCGAGGCGGGCGTCGAGTCGATCCAGGCGCTCGAGGGCTACCTGCGGAAGACGGCGGGCGAGACGGCCGACACGGCGCGCGAGGTCCAGACGATCGTCGCCGGGTACGAGCAGAAGATCGCCGAGGCGCGCGCGCTCCTCGACCGGAAACTGCAGGAGCAGGCGGCCGTACAGACGAGCTGTAACGCGAAGAAGCTCGAGGTCCAGAAGGTCCTCGAGTTCTTCGGGCAGGAGGAGGTGGCGCGGGTGGTCCATTCGTCCCCGAAGCTCATCGAGCCGGTCCCCGCGCCCGAGAGGAAGGACTGAAGCATGGCCAACGTCGGATTCTTCGCGCGGCTGGGCAACCTCTGGAAGGGGTTCCTCTCGATCTGGATCTCGGACGTCGAGAAGGAGCACCCGGAGATCGCCTACGAGAACGCCATCAACTCGATGGTGGAGAAGTACACGAAGCTGAAGACGGCGACCGCGTCGATCATCCGGCGCCGCGAGGACATCGACGAGCGCCTGAAGAAGGCGACGCGCGAGCTGGCCCAGACCGAGGCCGAGCTGAACGCGGCGGTCGAGACGGCCCAGGACGACCTCGCCGTCATCCTGATCCAGAAGAAGAACCAGCTCGAGGCCGACATCACGGAGATGCGGGCCGACATGGACACCGCCTCGAAGGATGCCGAGTCGGCGAAGAGCTCCCTCCTGCAGGTGCAGGGCGAGATCAAGAAGCTGAAGGCCGAACGCGACACGATGCTCGCGCGAATGCAGTCGGCCCAGGCCCGGCTGAAGATCCAGGAGCAGCTCGACGGCCTCTCGGTGGACGCCGAGGTGAAGGCGCTCGAGAACGTCCGCGACCACATCAAGACGACCGTCGCCGCCGCGAACCTCGGCAAGGAGCTCTCCGAGACCTCGCTCGACGGCCGCCTCGCGGCGCTCAAGACCCAGGCCGGCGACGTCCAGGCCAAGCAGCAGCTCGCCGAGCTGAAGGCGAAGCGGGCCGCTGCGCAGGCCGCGCAGGGACAGAAGACGATGTAGATCCGACGGGCCCCCGCGCGGGGGCCCGTCGCGTTTCGCGCGGAGGGGCCCGCGGCGCGATCCGGCGCCGGAGCGGTCGTCCCCGCCGCCAGGGAGAGGGAAATGAAGCTGACCCCGTTCGCCAAGCTCTTCGTCACCGTGGTCGTCCTGGGCGTCCTCGGCTACGCCTTCTGGCATTACAAGGGGGACACCGTCCGGCAGTGGGCGGGGGCCGAGAAGAAGGGGGCCGTCGAGAGCGCCGGCGTCGACTCCGCCGATTTCGACGCGCTCAAGGGCGCTCCGGCCGACGCCGAGCGCGGGAAGGGCTCCGAGGGCGTCACGGGCGCGGCGCTCACGGGCTCCGGCAAGCTGGGCCGGCCGCTCGTCGTCGCCATCAACACCTGGGCGGGGCACGCCCCCGGCGTCGTCTTCAACGCCGGCATGGACCCGAACCCGACCTCGTACTACAAGCGGAAGTACGGCCTCGACGTGAAGTTCGTCCTCCTCGAGGACCCGGCCGCGAAGCTGGCCGCGTTCCGCAAGGGCGACGTCGACGTCATGTGGAACACGGTCGACAACTGGGCGCGCGAGGCCTCGATCCTCGCCGAGCAGGGAGCGAAGGCGAAGTCGATCCTCCTGCAGGACTGGTCCCGCGGCGGCGACGGCATCGTCTCGCTCGCCTCGATCAAGTCGGTCGAGGACCTGCGCGGCAAGAAGGTCGCCTGCACCCAGTTCACGCCGTCCCACTTCCTCCTCCTCTACCTCCTCTCGCAGTCGGGCCTCACTCCGGAGGAGCGCTCCGGCGTCGAGAAGGCGATCGTCTTCACGCAGGACGCTCCCGCCGCCGCCGCGATGTTCAAGGCGCGGCAGGTGGACGCCGCCGTGACCTGGGAGCCGGACCTCTCGTCCGCCGTCGAGGCGCGGAGCGACGCGCACGTCCTCGTCTCCACGGCCGCCGCCACGAACATCATCGCGGACACGCTCTGCGCCCGGCAGGACCTGATCGACTCCTACCCCGAGACGGTCCGGGACTTCGTCCACGGCTGGTTCGACGGGATCGAGATGATGAAGTCGGACCCGGCGGGCTCCTACGCGGTCGTGGGCAAGGCCCTGAAGCTCGACGAGGAGACCGTCTCCGGGATGCTCTCGGGCCTCAAGCTGACCCCCTACGCCGACAACGCCCAGTTCTACGGCCTCGCGGGGGGCAAGGCGCACTACGAGACGCTCTTCGACACCGCGTTCGTCATCTGGCGCAAGAAGGGCCTCGTCACGCGGCCGGTCGACGCGAAGGACTGGGCCGACACCCGCTTCCTCGGCGCCCTCGCCGCCGCGTACCAGACGCAGAAGGTCGAGGAGCCGAAGGTCGCCGCGAAGGCGCCGTCGGCGACGGACCGGGCGATCATCAACAAGCAGATCCAGATCCACTTCACGCCGAACAGCGACGAGATCATGCCGGGCTCCTTCTTCGTCCTCGACGCCCTCGGCGAGACGATGACCTCGTTCGGCAACACCTACCTGCGCGTCGAGGGGAACACCGACGCGACCGGCAAGTCGTCCGCGAACATGCTCCTCTCCGAACGCCGGGCGCTGGCCGTGAAGAACTACGTCCTGACGAACTTTCCGAACATCGAGGCGAGCCGCTTCCAGACGATCGGGCACGGCTCGGCGAACCCGGTGGCCGACAACACGACCGAGGCGGGCCGGCAGCTCAACCGCCGGACCGACATCAAGGTCGTCCTGGCGACGAACTGAATTGAGCAGCCGCGGGCTCTTCGCGCTCCGGGCGCCGCTTCCGAAGAAGACGGCGCTCGTCCTCGGCCTCGTCATGCCGACGCTCGTCCTCGCGGTCTGGTGCGTCCTGAGCTACGGCGGCCTCGCCCCGGCCGACTTCCTCCCGTCGCCGTCCGAGGTCGTCCGCGGCACGCTCCAGCTCTTCCTCCAGCACGACCTCTGGAGGGCGATCCTGGTCTCTACCCGCCGGATCGCGCTCGCGTTCCTCATCGCGTCGGCGGTCGCGCTCCCGCTCGGCGTCCTGATGGGGGCGTTCACCCCGGTGAACCGCCTCTTCGAGCCGATCGTCGCGCCGCTCCGCTACATGCCGATCTCGGCGTTCATCCCGCTCCTCATCCTCTGGTTCGGGATCTACGAGAAGCAGAAGATCGCGTTCCTCTTCCTCGGCGTCTTCGTCTACCTCCTCCCCGTCGTCGTCACGGCGATCCGGGCGGTGCCGGAGGAGTACGTCCAGACCGCGATGACGCTCGGCGCCACCCGCGGGCAGGTGATCCGGACGGTCCTCCTCCCGGCGGCGGCGCCGGAGATCTTCGACTCCTTCCGCGTCATGAACGCGATCTCCTGGACCTACGTCATCCTCGCCGAGGCGGTGAACCCCGAGCACGGCCTCGGCTACATGGTCGAGCTCGCGCGGACGCACCAGAAGGCGTCGTGGTCGTTCGCGGGCCTCCTCGTCATCGGCGGCATCGGCCTCCTGACCGATTTCCTCATCTCGTCGCTCTCGCGCCTCCTCTTCCGGTGGCGGGAGGTGAGCTCGTGAGCGCCGTCCCCGCGGCCGTCCCGCGCCTCTCGGTGAAGGACCTCTCCGTCACGTACATCGGGCGGGGCGGCGAGAAGACCGAGGCGGTGAGGGACGTCTCCTTCGACATCCTCGACAAGCCGGGCCACGGCGAGATCGTCGTCTTCCTCGGGCCGTCGGGGTGCGGCAAGTCGACGATCCTGAAGGCCGTCGCCGGCCTCCTGCCGCCGACGAAAGGGGAGGTCCTCCTCGACGGCCAGCCGATCGGCGGCCCCTCGCAGGACCGCGGCATGGTCTTCCAGGCCTACACGTCGTTCGGCTGGCTGACGGTCCAGGAGAACGTCGAGTACGGCCTGAAGCTCCGGGGCGTCGACGCGAAGGAGCGCGGCGACCGGGCGCGCGAGGTGCTGAAGGAGGTCGGCCTCCTCGACTTCGCGAAGCGCTTCCCGAAAGACCTCTCGGGCGGGATGAAGCAGCGCGTCGCGATCGCCCGGACGCTCGTGAACAAGCCGCGCGTCGTCCTGATGGACGAGCCGTTCGGCGCGCTCGACCCGATGACGCGGTGGGGGATGCAGGGGCTCCTCCTCGACGTCTCGAGGATCGAGGACAACACGATCCTCTTCGTCACGCACGACGTCTCCGAGGCCGTCTACCTCGCCGACACCTGCTACGTCCTCTCCTCGCGCCCGGCGCGGATCCTCCACCGGGTGGACGTCCCCGTCTTCGCGGAGCGCGACGTCCACCTGAAGTCGACGGACGCGTTCCGGGCGATCGAGAAGAAGCTGCTCGACATGCTCTACGCCCCGCAGCCGGGGGCGTAGGCGGGAGAACCGTGGCGGAGAAGCAGGTCACCCGGCCCAGGGCCACGACGGCGCAGAAGCCCGCGGCCCGCTCGGGGGTCTCGCCCGCCGTGCGCGACGCGGCGCGGGAGACGGCGGTCGGGCTGCTGAAGAGGAAGGCCGTCGACACGGCCTTCGGCGACCAGCCCTCCTACCTGAAAGCCGCCTTCCTCAACCCCTACAACCTCTCCCTCCTGGGCGGGGCGGCCGCGGCGTCGCTCCTGACTCTGAACCCGCTCCCGATCCTCGGGGCGATCGGGCTCGAGACGCTCTGGCTCCTCTGGGCGCCCGACAGCAAGCGGCTTCGTCACCTCCTCTGGGACCCCCGCTTCAGCAAGCTCCGGAAGGCCATCGAGGCCGAAGAGCGGCGCAAGCGGATCGCGGGGCTGCCGGACCACGACCGCGAGCGCGTCGAGGGGCTCGTGACTCGCCGGGAGGAGATCGAGAGCCTCGCCGCGCAGAACCCGACCTTCACGGGAGAGCTCCTCCGGAGCGAGCTCGTCAAGACCGACCGGCTCGTCGACGCGTTCGTCGAGATGGCGCTCACCTGCGCCCGATACCGCTCCTATCTCGACTCCGTCGACGCGCGGGCGCTCGAGCGGGACGTCGAGCGGTACGCGGCCGAAGTCCGCCGCGGAGACCCGGAGGACCAGCGGACCGAGATCTCGCAGAAGAACCTCGCGATCGTCGTGAAGCGGCAGGAGCGGATGCGGGAGATCGAGCACTACCTCGGCGTCGCCCGCGGCCAGCTCGACCTGATCGAGAACACGTTCCAGCTCATCGCCGACCAGATCGTCACGATGCAGTCGCCGAAGGAGCTCTCGGGCCAGCTCGACGAGCTCCTCGAGGGGGTCGAGGCGATCAAGCAGTCGGCCCGCGACACCGAGGCGCTGCTCGAGGCCTCCGGCCTCGGCAGCCCCTGACCGCGAGTCCCCGAATCAAGGAGCTCCGAATGGCCGACGTCCGCATCCTCCCCCCCTGGGCCGAGGACCTTCGCCGCCGCTACCTGCGGAACGAGGCGGTCCTCTTCGTCCTCCACGGAAACGTCCACGACCTCGTCCTCGTCGACGGCGCGCTGAAGCCGCTGACCGAGTTCCTGACGGACGTCTTCTGGAAGGACGTCAGGGACACGATCGCCGTCTACAACCTGGCGACGGGGGTGAAGTTCGCGAAGAAGGCGAAGGAGGCCGAGGCCCAGGCCGAGCTGATGCGCGAGGCGCCGCGCGAGAAGGCGCTCGCCGGCCTCGAGAGGCTCCTCGTCACCTCGCGGAAGGTGGGCGTCGTCGTCGAGTACGCCGAGACGATCGCCCCGGCGGGCGACCCGTCGTTCCAGGGGGACCTCGACCGCGCCTCCATCGTCACGCTCCACCGCTGGTCGTTCCTTCCGCAGATCGAGAAGCAGGACAACGTCGTCCTCCTCGTCGCCGAGAACCTCGCCGAGCTCTCCCCGAAGCTCGTCTCGAACCCGAAGGTCGCCGTCGTCGACGTCCCGATGCCCGACCGCGAGACGCGCCGCGCCGCCGCGCGGATCGTCGACACCCGCCTGTCCGAGAAGGAGGCCGAGCGATACGCCGACCTGACGGCGGGGCTGAAGCTCCTCCAGATCGAGGCGATCCTCGCGCCGCCGCCCCCCGCAGAAGAAGACCGCACGGAGCGCGAGGCGTTCATCGCAGGACTCCTCGGCAGCGCCGCCGACGCCGCCGAGAGGGCGAAGAAGCTCTCGCAGCTCACGTCGGGCCTCACGCGCGACGAGATCCGCGCCCTCCTCGCCCCCGGCGCCGCCGACCCGGCCGTCGCCGCGGCCGCGGACGCCGCCGAACGTGCCCGCAAGGAGGTCGACCGCCTCATCTCGCGGAGGAAGCGCGAGATCCTCGAACGGGAGTGTTTCGGTCTCGTCGAGTTCGTCGAGCCGCAGCACGACTTCTCCGTCGTCGGCGGCATGGAGGAGGTCAAGAAGGACCTCCTCGTCCTCGCCGACAACATCCGGGAGGGGCGCCGGAGCCGCGTCCCGATGGGAATGCTCTTCACGGGCCCGATGGGAACCGGGAAGACGTTCGTCGCCGAGGCCTTCGCCAAGGAGTGCGGCCTCCCGACGATCAAGCTGAAGAACTTCCGGTCGAAGTGGGTCGGGGCGACGGAGGGGAACCTCGAGCGGATCCTGACCGTCATCAAGGCGATCGGGCAGGTCGTCGTCATCATCGACGAGGGGGACCGGGCGTTCGGAAACACCGACGGGGAAGGGGACGGGGGGACCTCGAGCCGCGTCATCGCGCGGATCAAGGAGTTCATGTCCGACACCTCGAACCGGGGCCGGATCCTCTTCCTCGTCATGACGAACCGCCCCGACAAGCTGGACGTCGACCTGAAGCGCGCGGGGCGCCTCGACCGGAAGATCCCGTTCCTCTACTCGCAGGAGCCGGAGACGGTCGAGGCGGTCGCGAAGGCGCTCGTGAAGAAGAACAAGCTGAAGAGCGACGTCGACTTCGCGACGATCCGCGACACCTTCTCCGCGAAGCTCGTCGGCTACAGCAACGCCGACGTCGAGGCGGTCGTCCTCATGGCGAACGACGACGCGGCCCGCGAGGCGGGGGGCGATGCCCCGGTGACGGCCGCGCACTTCGAGAGGGCCGCGAGCGACTACTTCCCCTCGCGCGACGCCGAGCTCCTCGAGTACATGGAGCTCCTCGCCGTCTTCGAGGCCTCGAGCCGCCGGCTCCTCCCGGCCAAGTACGCCCACATGACGCCGGAGGAGCTGGACGTCCGCCTTCGGCTGCTCCGGGCGACGGTCGGGACCCGCAGGTAGGAGACGCACCGAGAGGGAGGGTCGGGGAGTCCTCGCCTCCTCTGGGAGGCCCGCCGGTGGCACGGCCCCGGAGACTGATTCGGAAGAGCCGCCTCTCGGTTCCCGAGGAGCGCTCGCTTCGCGGCTCCGTTTGAAAATGTGTCCTCGCGGCGACGAGGCGTCGGAAAAATCTTCCTCCCTTTCCCGGCCGGGCGGCCCGCGAAGAGCCTCCGCAGGGGGCTCCGTGCCTGGCACGGCTCCTGCGATTCCGAGTCAGGACGGGACCGGAAAGGAGAGAGAGATGCTCTGGACCATATTCGTCATCCTGCTGGTGCTCTGGCTGCTCGGAATGGTCAGCTCCTACACGCTGGGCGGCTTCCTCCACCTGCTTCTCGTTCTCGCGATCGCGGTCGTCCTGATCCGCGTGATCCAGGGCCGGAAACCGATCGCCTGACGAGGACCACGCATCCCCGCCCCCGCACGCACGCCACGTCTTGCGACCGAAAGGAGAAGCCATGAAGAAACTCGCACGAACCGTCACGACAGCCCTCTTCGCCGCCGCACTCCTCGGCGCGGCCCCCTTCGCGGTCGCCCACGCGACGACGATGGAGAAGATCGACGCGGAGGTCTCCGAGGCGCTCACGGCCGTCGCCGTGAAGGCCAAGCTCATCACGAAGCTCGGCGGGGACGGCCTGTCCGTCAAGGTCGAGATCCACGGGAACAAGGCCGTGCTCACCGGCGAGGTCGAGAAGAAGGAAAGCCAGGAGCTCGCCAAGGAGGTCGCCCTTTCCGTCGCCGAGGTCAAGGAGGTCGACAACCGCGTCACGCAGAAGCCGTCCGAGCGCGCGTCGGCGGCCGCGGACGTCGAAGCGGAGATCAAGGACGGCGTCCTCGAGACGAGGGTCAAGGGCGCACTCCTCTCCGAGGTCGGGAGGAACGCACTGAAGATTGAGGTCGAGGCGACGAACGGCGTCGTGAGCCTGCGCGGGACGGTCCCCACCGCGGAGATCTCGAAGAGCGCCGTCGCGAAGGCGAGATCCGTCGAGGGCGTGACGAAGGTCGTCGACCTCCTCCGGACGTCTTCCTGACCCGGCGACGAGGTACGGGCTCCTCGAGTGGCACTCGCCTTGCGACGCCGTCAACGGGAGGTCCCGAATGGACAACGTCTTCAGCCCCGCCGTTACCGATTCCGTCAAGAGCGCCGCGAAGGATGCCCAGAAGCTGGGCCAGGACGTGAAGAGCGAGTTCAAGGACGCGGTCTCGCGGGGCCGCGACATCGCCGACCACCTCGCGTCCGACGCGCGAACGGCCGCCGGGGAGCTGTCCGACAGGGCGAAGGAGGCTCTGGCGGAAGGCCGCAACCGGGCCTCGAAGGCGGTCGGCCGCGTGAGCGACTACGCGGACGAGAACACCGCCCTGGTGGCCCTGGGCGCGTTCGGCGTCGGACTCCTCGTCGGCGCCCTCGTGGCTCGCCGGCGGTAGCGCGCGGACCGTGAGCCGACCGCACGGCATACTGCCGGCATGAGCTCCCGCACCTCGGGCAACCGTCACGACCTCGCCGCGCTCGCGCATCGGGTGATGCGCGAGCGCGGCTTCGCCCCCGATTTCGAGCCGGCCGTCCTCGCCGAGGTGGAGGCGCTCGACCCGCGCGCCGCCGGCGGGCACGCGGCCGTCCGGGACCTCTCCGGGCTCCCCTGGTTCTCGATCGACAACGACGACTCGCGCGACCTCGACCAGCTCTCGGCCGCCGAGAGGCTCCCCGGGGGAGCGGTCCGGCTGCTCGTCGCGATCGCGGACGTGGACGCTTTCGTCCGCGACGGCTCGGCGACGGACGGCCACGCCCGCACGAACACGACGTCGATCTACACGGCGGGCGGGGTCTTCCCGATGATCCCCGAGCGGCTCTCCTACGACCTGACCTCGCTGAACGAGGACGGGGAGCGCCTCGCGGTCGTCGTCGAGATGGTCGTCGAGCCCTCCGGCGCCGTCTCGAGCTCGAGCGTGACCCGCGCTCTCGTCAGGAACCACGCCCGCCTCACCTACGACGCGGTCGCGGCCTGGCTGGACGGCGAAGGGCCGACGCCCGAGCGCATCCGCGCGACGCCGGGGATGGAGGAGCAGGTCCGGATGCAGGACGGGGCGGCGCAGGCGCTGAAGGGGGTCCGGCTCGCCGAGGGCGCCCTCGTCCTCCAGTCGTCCGAATCGCGTCCCGTCTTCGACGGGGAGAAGCTCGTCGACCTCGCGCCGCAGGAGCCGAACCGCGCCAAGGAGCTCATCGAGAACCTGATGGTGGCCGCGAACGGCGCCACGGCGCGCTACCTCGAGGAGAAGGGCCTCCCCTCGCTCCGCCGCGTCGTGCGGGAGCCGGCGCGCTGGCCGCGGATCGTCGCGGTCGCGGCCGAGCACGGCGAGGCGCTCCCCGCCGAGCCCGACAGCCGCGCGCTGGCCCTCTTCCTCGCGAAGCGCAGAGCCGCCGACCCCCTCCGCTTCCCGGACCTCTCCCTCGTGATCGTGAAGCTCCTGGGGGCGGGTGCGTACGTCGTCGAGAGGCCGGGAGAGGACGCTCCCGGGCACTTCGGCCTCGCCGTGAAGGACTACGCGCACTCCACCGCGCCGAACCGCCGGTACCCCGACCTCGTCACGCAGAGGCTCCTGAAGGCCGCGGTGGCCGGCGCGCCCTCTCCCTACACGGCCGACGCGCTCGACGAGCTGGCGCGGCACTGCACGGAGAAGGAGAGCGACGCCAACAAGGTCGAGCGGCACCTGCGCAAGTCGGCGGCGGCGCTCCTCCTCTCGACACGGATCGGCGACCGCTTCGACGGGGTCGTCACCGGGGCCAGCGAGAAAGGGACCTGGGTGAGGGTCATCTCGCCGCCGGTCGAAGGCCGGGTCGAGCGCGGCCAGGCCGGGCTCGACGTCGGCGACCGGGTGACGGTCAGGCTCCTGTCGACCGACGTGGAGCGCGGGTTCATCGACTTCGCGCGCGTGCGGTAGGCGAAGCGCCGCGAGGGCGGGAGAAGACGGGAGAGGCGCGGGCCTTCCGATCGGGCCGCCGGCAAGGAGACCCCGAAGGCCCGCACCCTTGCGGTCTAGTCGTCCAGGACGAAGGTGACCATCATGTTCACCTGGTACTCCGTGACCTTCCCGTCCTTCACGCGAACCTGCTGCTCCTTGATCCAGGCGCTCCGGACCTGGCGGAGCGTCTTGCTCGCCCGGGCGAGGCCCTTCTGGAGAGCGTCCTCGAAGCTGGTCGTGGACGTCGAGGAGATCTCGGTGATTTTCGCGATCGACATCGTGGGCTCCTTCCGCGCCGCGCGGCGCGCCCCGGGTGGTTGTCAGCGGCGGAAGCGTCTCGGATGTCTTCGCCGGAGCCAGCGCGGCCGCCGCGATACCGGGTAAAGGGGCGCTCGGCCTCTTCACTCCGTGCGTTCATGGCGGTCAGGGGGCGACGGATCAGGCGTACCTCCATGGACTGCAGGCGAACGACGCGAACCGCGCGAACGTCGCCGTCGTGCAGGGCGGCGCGCCGGCCGACGCGCCGATCTCGCTCGAGCTTCAGGTCTTCGACGGAGGGAAGGGCGAAGTCGCCGCGGGAGCGCCGTCCGTCGTCTCGCTCTCGGCCGGCCGCTGGACCCCGGTCAGCGGAATCCTGAAGGCCGCGGGCGTCTCGAACGGGTGGGTCCGCGTCAGGGGGCTCTCCGGCCCGGCTCCGTGGATCGCCTGCGGCGTCGTGAACGACGGGGGCATTCCCGGGCAGAGGACGGGCGACGGGGCGTACGTGCCCATGACCACTCTCACTGCCGTGGGGGGCGATCCCTTCGTGACCCGTACGAGGTTCTCGATACTCCCGCCGTCGGCCAACGCGACAACCTCCACAGGCTCGACCCCCGTGGCGGTCATCGGCTCACCCTGCGCATGCCGAGGGGGCGCGTGGACTGCGTCGACGACCGAATCGTGGCTCACGGTCTCGCCTTCGAGCGGGACCGGCCCGGGCCTCGTGACCTCGAGCTGGGCCCAGAACGCCCAGAAGTTCTCCCGATCGGGACCTGCCCTCATCGCGGGACGGGCTCTCTCCGTCACGCAGGCCGGCGAACAGACACTGGAGTCACTTCCTCTCGGGCTCGAAGACGATCCCTGACGGCGCGAGGGCCCCCTCGGGCGGGGGCAGCCCGATCTCTCTTCCCCACTCGAGCTCGCACGCGGAAAGAATGACGTCGCGGCGCTCGTCCACGGAGATCGGCGTCCCAGCCATCAGCGCTCGGTCCTCCGCCGTAGTCTGGCCCAACGTCGACCAGGGGACGGCGTCGTGTCCGGCCTGACGGAGGAGCTCATCGCGGAGGAGATCGAGAGCCCGCGCTCGCGATGATCCGCAGGATCGCGCGATGGCTCGCCGGGCTGCGGACGACGCCGAGGTGGTCGCCGTCGACCTCGATGAGGGGCTCGGCGAGGGCCGCGGCCTCGCCGGGAGAGAGCGCGTCCTGGCCTTCGGCGCCCGCGTGCAGGTCGCCGGGCGTCGCCATCAGGCCCGCCAGCCCGGGCCGCGTGTCGACGCACCTGTCGCCGACGAAGAGCGTCCGCCAGCCGGCGCCGTCCCGGACGAGCATCGCCCGGTCGATCGTCCGATGGCTCCGATTCTGGATCGAGTAGTAACGGACGTCGTGCGGCGGCGGCGCGTCGCGCAGGACCGCGTGGAAGCGCTGCGCGTTCTCGAGCGCGCGACGGAGAAACGCGACACGCGTCTCGCGATCGCCGAAGAGATCCTCGTGCCGGTCGGCCTGGCGCGCCGCCTCGGCGCCGAAGATCGACCACCCGTAGCGCTCCCAGCTCGCGGCGTCGAACAGGTCGACGTCGATCCGGTCGCCGTTCCCGGCGACGAAGAGGTCGTCGCGCCAGGGAGGGAGATCCTGGTAGAGCGACTCGAAGGTGAAGAAGGTCTCCGGGCCGAGGAACCGCCCGAGAGGGACGTACGTACGGCCGCGGTCGATCTCGCGCAGGATTCGGATAGATCCGGCGTGTGTCGTCCCGAGAAAGACGAGCGCCTCGACGCGCGCACGGGGAAGCCTGGCGACGCCGCGCTCGGCCTCGTCGAGGCTCACGTCGCCGGCGCGCACGGCCCATCGGCAGAGGTAGCCGCCGTTGCTCTGGCAGATCAGGACGACGGGACGCCCCTTCCCGACGTCGTCGATCAGCCGCGCGAGGGCGCGGGCGCTCTCGACGTTGCTCTGCCTCCAGTCGTACCCGAACAGGAAGAGATCACGGCCCCGCTCGAACCCGTTTGCCTCGAGCGTGGTGACGATCGGTCGATAGACCTCGTAGCGATAGAACGGCCGGAGCGACATGTCGAGGATCGGCTCCCGGGTCTCGACTCGATCCTCGGCGCCGCCGATCGGCCTCGCCATCGCACGACCGCGGTCGCGCGGCAGGAACGTGCTCCGCGCGTCGCCCCACGTGACGCGCCGCGCCTCCCGGTCGTACAGGGCCGTTCCCGTCAGGCCGGACACGAAGATGACGGCGGGGCGGTCCTCCAGGGCGGCGACCGCCGGGTCGAGGACCGGCGGCTGGATGCTCGCGCATCCGGCGGCCACGAGGACGACGGCGAGCGCGAGGGCCGCCCGCGCGGCCGAAGACGTCACCTTCGGCCGCAGGCTCGATCCGGCAGGAGAAGCATCGCGCCGGTTGCCGCATACCCGGCCGAAGCCGGAGACTCCGGCCACCAGGGTCTTTCCGCTCATCGCCTCGCCCACCCTCTTCGTGCCCGTGCGGAAACGGTCGACCACGCTCCGTCCTCCGAGCGTACCGCCGCCGGAAGGAACAGAAAGACGGATTCTCGGCGAGGGCGAGGGAGATGGTCGAAGCGGGCTCGAACGCACCGGGGCCGTTTTCGAGAAGGGTGGAGGTGATCCAGGCCATCCTCGAGCACGTGAATCTGACGATGACGGAGAGCTTCACCCGCGTGGCCGTCACGACGCTCAACGAGATCCGCACGGCCAGCCACCCGGCGGTTCAGCGAGCGGTTGATCTGCGGACAGAAATGGAAGGCTCGTAGACTCGAGGCGGGAGATCACCATGAGCCGCGCTGTCGCCAGAGTCCCCAAGTCGCCGCCGCCCCGTCCGCTCCGGCGTCCCGCGCCCGGCCGCCCGGTCCCTGTCCACGAGGGCAAGAGCACCATCGGTTTCCTGATCGCTCCCGTGGACCTGATGCTCTTCAAGCGCCTGGTCGCCGAGGAAGAGGACCGGCTCGACGTGGCGGCAGCCCGCAAGGCGTTGCGGGAGCCGGGGAGCGTCTCCCTCGAAGACCTCAGGGCGGAGCTCGGGCTCTGAGCCGCCCGCCCGCTCGGCCGGCCCGGCCCCCCTAACGGGTGCGTCTGAAGAAGACCGCGCAGCGCGACATCAAGAGCCTCGACCGTCCGGTCCAGAAGCGCATCCTCGCGCGGCTCACGCAGCTCGCCAGCGAACCCCGGCCCGCGGGAGCCGAGCTGCTCACGGGACTGGCCGATGTCTGGCGCGTGCGCGTGGGCGACCACAGGATCGTCTACACCGTCAAGGATGACGTGCTCCTCGTCCTGGTGTTGCGAGTCGGTCACCGCCGGGAGGTCTACAAGCTGACCCTCCCCTCCCTGACCCCGACCGCCGAGGAAGACGAGGACGGCGGGCCCGGCAAAGGCTGAGGACGCCTTCGGCTGCTCCGGGCGACGGTGGGGACCCGCAGGTAGGGGGCCGCCTACTCCCCGAAGTCCACGTCGTCCGACAGCTCGTTCGGGTTGGCGTCCCCGCGGGGGAAGTGGAGCGCGAGCACGCGGCCCGCCTCGGCGACGCCGTGGACGAGACCGCCGGTGAAATCGCCCTTCCGGAAACGGTCCGAGACCGCGGCGGTCACGTCGTCCCAGAATCGCTGCCCGACCTTCTCGTGGATCCCCTCGTCGCCCAGGACGACGAACTTCCGGCGGGAGGGGACGAGGAAGAAGAGGACGCCGTTGCGGCGGGCGGTGGCGTTCATGCCGAGACGCTCGAAGGCCTTCTCGGCGGTCTTCCTCACGTCGCCCCAGAAGAAGGTCGAGACGGACACCCGGATCTCTCCCGTCGTGCCACGCTCGGCTTCCTCGATGGCGGCCTTCACCGCCTCCTCGTCGATCACCTGCCGCAGCCGCGCTCTCAGCATCGCCGCCTCACCATCCCCCGGTCGCTCCGCCGCCGCCGGAACGCCCTCCGCCGCCCGAGTAGCCTCCTCCTCCGCCGCCTCCTCCTCCCCGGCCTCCCGAGAGGATGTTGACGAGGAGGTAGAAGGCGAGACCGGGATTCGTGACGAGGAGGACGAGGAACCCGACGACGAGGAGCCCCGCGAAGACGAGCTGGAGAGGAGTGAGCCGGCGCGCCTCCCGGGAAGGACCCGTGGGCGAGGGCGGGAGGCCTCCGCCCGCGAGGTCCGGGCGGATCGCCCCGAGGAGAGTGCCGAGCCCATCGTCGAGCGCGCCGTCCGGATCGCCGGCCTGGATGCGCGGCGCGATGACCTCGCGGATGACGCGGGAGGCGACGGCGTCGGGGACCCTCTCCTCCAGCCCGTAGCCCACCTCGATCCGGATCTTCCGGTCCTTCGCGAGGACGAATACGACGAGGCCGTCGTCGAGGCCCTTCCGGCCGACCTTCCAGGCGGCGAAGGTCCGGACGGCCCAGTCCTCGACGGGCGTCTCGCCCGTCGTGTCGCCCACCCAGAGGAGGACCTGGTGGCCGCTCGCGCGCTCGAATCCCTCGAGCCGCGCGTCGAGCCGCGAGACCGCTCCGGCCGACAGGAACCCCGCGGTGTCCGTCGCCCAGCGCGCCGGCGGTGCCGGCAGCGGCGCCTCGGCCGCGACGGCGGCGAGGGACGCCGAGAGGAGAAGCAGTCCGGCGAGGAGTCGTCTCATCGTGTCCCGCGGGCGGGTCGTGAAGCCTGCCCGTCCGCTCGCCACCGTTTCCTAGAACTTCACCGCCGGAGCGGTGTCCGCGCCGGCCTGCGCCTTGAAGTAGACCTTCTCGTTGAACCGGCTGCCGAAGAACCCGGCGATCATCACGGTGGGGAAGCTCATCCGCTTCGTGTTGAAGGCCTGCGCCGTCTCGTTGAAGCGCATCCGCTCCACGGCGATCCGGTTCTCCGTCCCCTCGAGCTGCGCCTGCAGGTCGCGGAAGTTCTGCGTCGCCTTCAGGTCCGGGTACTTCTCCACGACGACCATGAGGCGCGACAGCGCGGACGAGAGGCCGTCCTGCGCCTGCTGGAACTTCGCGAAGGCCTCGGGGTCGTTCGCGATTCCGGCGGCGTTGACCTGCCCCACCTTCGAGCGCGCTTCCGTGACCGCGGTGAACGTGTCCTTCTCGAACGCGGCGGCCCCCTTCACGGTTTCCACGAGGTTCGGGATGAGGTCCGCGCGCCGCTGGTAGGCGTTCTCCACCTGCGCCCACTGGGCCTGCACCGCCTGGTCGAGCGACACCAGGCCGTTGTAGGCCGAGACTCCGAACATCGCGACGAAGAGCACCGCCACGAGGCCGAGGCCCAGGCATCCCAGTCCGATCTTCTTGCCCATCGGTTCCACTCCTTTGCGTCGGTTGGTCCCGCCCCGGCGGACGCGGCCGGCCAGGAACCCGGAAAATTATGCGGCACGCGCCTTCTCTCCCAGGAAGCGAGGCGCGCACTGGCTTCATCCATAAGCAAGCCACGTTCCGCCCGGTCGCGTGGCACTGGCCTTGCTCTGAGTCGGGGTGGAGGACCAACATGGAAAACGTATTCAGCCCCGCGGTGACGGATTCCGCCAGGAACGCCGCGAAGGATGCCCAGAAGCTGGGCCAGGACGTGAAGAGCGAGTTCAAGGACGCGGTCTCGCGGGGCCGCGACATCGCCGACCACCTCGCGTCCGACGCGCGAACGGCCGCCGGGGAGCTGTCCGACAGGGCGAAGGAGGCTCTGGCGGAAGGCCGCAACCGGGCCTCGAAGGCGGTCGGCCGCGTGAGCGACTACGCGGACGAGAACACCGCCCTGGTGGCCCTGGGCGCGTTCGGCGTCGGACTCCTCGTCGGCGCCCTCGTGGCTCGCCGGCGGTAGCGCGCGGACCGTGAGCCGACCGCACGGCATACTGCCGGCATGAGCTCCCGCACCTCGGGCAACCGTCACGACCTCGCCGCGCTCGCGCATCGGGTGATGCGCGAGCGCGGCTTCGCCCCCGATTTCGAGCCGGCCGTCCTCGCCGAGGTGGAGGCGCTCGACCCGCGCGCCGCCGGCGGGCACGCGGCCGTCCGGGACCTCTCCGGGCTCCCCTGGTTCTCGATCGACAACGACGACTCGCGCGACCTCGACCAGCTCTCGGCCGCCGAGAGGCTCCCCGGGGGAGCGGTCCGGCTGCTCGTCGCGATCGCGGACGTGGACGCTTTCGTCCGCGACGGCTCGGCGACGGACGGCCACGCCCGCACGAACACGACGTCGATCTACACGGCGGGCGGGGTCTTCCCGATGATCCCCGAGCGGCTCTCCTACGACCTGACCTCGCTGAACGAGGACGGGGAGCGCCTCGCGGTCGTCGTCGAGATGGTCGTCGAGCCCTCCGGCGCCGTCTCGAGCTCGAGCGTGACCCGCGCTCTCGTCAGGAACCACGCCCGCCTCACCTACGACGCGGTCGCGGCCTGGCTGGACGGCGAAGGGCCGACGCCCGAGCGCATCCGCGCGACGCCGGGGATGGAGGAGCAGGTCCGGATGCAGGACGGGGCGGCGCAGGCGCTGAAGGGGGTCCGGCTCGCCGAGGGCGCCCTCGTCCTCCAGTCGTCCGAATCGCGTCCCGTCTTCGACGGGGAGAAGCTCGTCGACCTCGCGCCGCAGGAGCCGAACCGCGCCAAGGAGCTCATCGAGAACCTGATGGTGGCCGCGAACGGCGCCACGGCGCGCTACCTCGAGGAGAAGGGCCTCCCCTCGCTCCGCCGCGTCGTGCGGGAGCCGGCGCGCTGGCCGCGGATCGTCGCGGTCGCGGCCGAGCACGGCGAGGCGCTCCCCGCCGAGCCCGACAGCCGCGCGCTGGCCCTCTTCCTCGCGAAGCGCAGAGCCGCCGACCCCCTCCGCTTCCCGGACCTCTCCCTCGTGATCGTGAAGCTCCTGGGGGCGGGTGCGTACGTCGTCGAGAGGCCGGGAGAGGACGCTCCCGGGCACTTCGGCCTCGCCGTGAAGGACTACGCGCACTCCACCGCGCCGAACCGCCGGTACCCCGACCTCGTCACGCAGAGGCTCCTGAAGGCCGCGGTGGCCGGCGCGCCCTCTCCCTACACGGCCGACGCGCTCGACGAGCTGGCGCGGCACTGCACGGAGAAGGAGAGCGACGCCAACAAGGTCGAGCGGCACCTGCGCAAGTCGGCGGCGGCGCTCCTCCTCTCGACACGGATCGGCGACCGCTTCGACGGGGTCGTCACCGGGGCCAGCGAGAAAGGGACCTGGGTGAGGGTCATCTCGCCGCCGGTCGAAGGCCGGGTCGAGCGCGGCCAGGCCGGGCTCGACGTCGGCGACCGGGTGACGGTCAGGCTCCTGTCGACCGACGTGGAGCGCGGGTTCATCGACTTCGCGCGCGTGCGGTAGGCGAAGCGCCGCGAGGGCGGGAGAAGACGGGAGAGGCGCGGGCCTTCCGATCGGGCCGCCGGCAAGGAGACCCCGAAGGCCCGCACCCTTGCGGTCTAGTCGTCCAGGACGAAGGTGACCATCATGTTCACCTGGTACTCCGTGACCTTCCCGTCCTTCACGCGAACCTGCTGCTCCTTGATCCAGGCGCTCCGGACCTGGCGGAGCGTCTTGCTCGCCCGGGCGAGGCCCTTCTGGAGAGCGTCCTCGAAGCTGGTCGTGGACGTCGAGGAGATCTCGGTGATTTTCGCGATCGACATCGTGGGCTCCTTCCGCGCCGCGCGGCGCGCCCCCCTCCGGCTCCGACCCGGTTCGCGCAGAGCGAACACGACCGGGCCGGCCGCGCCGGAAGCAAGGGCTTTCCTGCCGGGCCTTTCCGCAACGGGTGTGCCACGACTCCTCCCGCCGATGCGCGCCGGGGATGGGCTCCGGCTCGCGAGGCGCGGCCCGGTTCTTCGTAACCGGTTCATCCCGCACTGAAGGAGTTACACCCGCGGTTCGGGCCGATCGGGGGGTCAGGGGAGCCGGCGCGGGGAGACGTTCACCCGGAGCCAGTAGGCGGTCAGCGCCTTCATGCTCTCCTGGAACTCGTCGAAGTCGACGGCCTTCTGCACGAAGCCGTTGACTCCGAGCTCGTAGCAGGCCGCCACGTCCTGCTGCGCGCGGGACGAGGAGAGGACGATCACGGGAAGCGTCCGGGTCCTCGCGTCGGCACGGATCCGGCGCAGCACCTCGACCCCGTCGATCCCCGGGAGCTTGAGATCGAGGAGGACGAGGACCGGCTTCGGAAGCGCCGACGGACCCGCGTCCGAGTCCTGAAAGAGGAGGGAGAGCGCTTCCTCGCCGGAGGCGGCCACGACGAGGTCGGCCGTCACGCTGCAACCCCGCAACGCGCGCCGGGCCAGGAAGGCGTCGTCCGGGTTGTCCTCGACGAGGAGGATCGGGGCGCCGCTCAAGCAGGGCTCTCCGCCGCGGGGAGGAGGACGTGGAACGTGGCACCGCCCCCCACGGCGCCCTCGGCTCGAACGGATCCGCTGTGGCGCTTCACGATCGTGGCGACGAGAGCAAGGCCGATGCCCGTCCCGGGGTAACGGTCCCTCTCGTGCAGCCGCTGGAAGGGCCGGAAGAGCTTCCCGGCGTGGTCCATGTCGAAACCGGCCCCGTTGTCGCGGACGATGAGCTCGACCTGGCCGCCGGCTTCGGGGCGTGAACCGACTTCGATCCGCCCCTTCGGCGTCTCGGCGGTGAACTTCCAGGCATTCTCGAGGAGGTTCTCGAGCATCAGGCGGAGGAGGGGCTCGTCGCCGCGGACGAGGATCGCTTCGGGCACGGACGTCTCGACCTGCCGGTCGGGCGAGCCCGCGGCCAGCTCGGCCAGTATCTCCTTGCAGAGTCGGGCGAGGTCGACGGAGGTCAACGCGAGATCGGATCGCTCGACGTGGGAGAGGCGGAGGAGGTCGTCGATGATCGCGCCCATCCTCCCCGCTCCGGCCCGGATCCTCGCGAGGTGATCCCCGGCGAGCGCGGGGAGCTCGTCGCCGCAGTCCTCGACGAGGGCCTGCGCGAACCCGGAGATCGCGCGAAGCGGCGCCCTGAGGTCGTGCGAGATGCACTGGACGAACGACTCGAGCTCGACGTTGGCCGCCTGCAGCTCGGCGGTCCTCTCGCGGACGGCGGCCTCGAGCCCGGCGCTGATCCGGAGGACCTCCGCCTGGGCCGCCCGCTCGCCGGTCACGTCGAGGAGCGCGACGCGGCACTCGTTCCCGGAGGGCGAGGCCGTCGCCTCGACCCGGACCGTCCGCTTCCCGCCCCCGCTCGGCTCCAGAGAAACCTCGCACGTCTCCCGCTGCGTGTCGGTGAGCGTCCTCTCGAGAAACGCGTCGAAGAGGGGGCGCTCCGGAAGAAGGAGGAACGTCCCGAAGCGGCGGCCGAGAAGGCGGGCACGCGGGACGCCGAGGAGGTCGGCCGCCGTCAGGTTCGCGGAGTAGATGCCGCCGTCGCGCGTGAGGGTGAGGTAGCCCACCGGGGCGAAGTCGTAGAGGTCGGTGTACCTCTCCAGCGCGGCCTCCAGGGCGTCGCGGCTCCGCTCCAGCTCGGCGTTCTGGAGCTCCAGCTCGACCTGGTGCACCTGCAGCTCGTGGAGGAGCCGGAGCGCGTCCGCCTCGTTCCCGCCGGCGAGCGAGGCCGCCTCCTGCCGCGCCCGGAGCCGTTCCTCGGCCCGGGCGCGCAGCTGTCCCGCGTCGCTGCCGGAGGGGGGACGCCCCGTCTTCACGGCCGCTCTCCGTCCGGTGCCGGTCCGGCGACCGCTCCTCCCGCCGCCCGGCGGAGCCGGGCCTCGAGCGCCTTGGTCTGCGTGATGTCGACGAACGTCATGACGACGCCGTCGATCCGGTTGTCCACGGTGCGGTACGGAAGGACGCGGACCTCGAACCACCGGCCGCCCTCCGCCTGCGCCTGGCGCTGCGACGGGACGAGGGTGCGCAGCACCTCGCGGGCCTCGCGGGCGAGGTCCGTGTCGCGCAGGTCGTTCGCCACGTCGGTGAGCGGCCGGCCGACGTCGCCCGGGATCAGCTTGAAGAGGCGGCTCGTCCCCGTCGTGAACCTCCGGACCTTCAGGTCGCCGTCGAGGAAGACGGTGGCGATGTCGGCCCCGTTGAGGAGGTTCTTCAGGTCGTCGCTCGCCCGCGTCAGCTCCTCCATCCGCGCGGCCTGCTCCGCGTTGACGGTCTGGAGCTCCTCGTTCATCGACTGCATCTCTTCCTTGGCGGTCGTCAGCTCCTCGTTCGTCGACTGGAGCTCCTCGTTCGTCGACTGGAGCTCCTCGTTCGCGGACTTGAGCTCCTCCTGGGACGTCTGCATCTCCTCGTGCATCGCCTGCATCTCGCGCCGGAGCGACGCGAGCGACGCGCGGGCCTCGTCGAGCTCCGCCCGGAGCGCCGCCGCCTGCGGGGTCCTGGGCGCGCCCGCCCTCTTCCGGAGCGGTTCGGCGGGACCGGGGAGAGGGGCCACGTCGGAGAAGACGATCATGACCGTCCCGCGCAGCGCTTCCGGCTCGGTGAGCGCCTGGACGGTGACGTCGACGAGGGGCGCGTCCGTTCCGGATCCCAGCCGGACCCCGCGCCGGGAGCCGGCCCGGTCGCGAACGGCCTTCTGGAAGATCGCGGGGAGCTCCTGGCGGAGCCCCTCGCGGGCCATGGCGAAGACGTTCCAGTTCGCCTTCCCCGCGGCGGGCTCGAGGTACTTCCCCGTCCTCCCGCTGATGAAGAGGATGTCGCCGTCTCCGTTCACGAGGACGGCGGCGGGCGAGAAGCGCTGGAGCAGGACCTGGTCCGCGAGGGACTGGAGGTCGGGGACGGGCTTGGGCGCCGTCATCGGAACGGGCACTCCTTTCCGGTCTCCGGGGCGCGAGGCCGGGAACGGCATCGTCGCGAGCGGGACGAGGGCCGCCCCTCGCCGGTAGAGCCGGGTCTTTCCCGCGACCGGCGTGAAGAGGCCCGGTTGTCCGCTCGCCGTCTCGGCGGCGCCGAGGAAGAGGATGCCGCCCGGGTTCAGGGAGTAGTGGAAGAGCGGCAGGAGCTTCTTCTGGAGCTCCGGCCCGAGGTAGATGAGGAGGTTGCGGCAGAGGAGGAGGTCCAGCTTCGTGAACGGAGGGTCCATGAGGACGTTCTGGGTCGCGAACGTCACCATCTCGCGGATCTCCTTGCCGATTCGGTACGAGCCGCCCTCCTCCCGGACGAAGAAGCGCTTCAGGCGTTCGGCGGAGACGTCCGACGCGACGGCGGGCGGGTAGAGCGCCTGGCGGGCGCGGGCGATCGCGTCGGCGTCGAGGTCGGTGGCGAAGACCTGGAGCCGAATGCCGGAGCGGGGCGCGACCTTCTCGACCGCCTCCCGGAAGACGACGGCGAGGGAGAAGGCCTCCTCCCCGGTCGAGCAGCCCGCGCTCCAGGCGCGGAGGACGCTCCCCTGGGGGTGGCTCGCGAGAACCGGGGGAAGGACCTCGTCCCGGAGCTGGTCCCAGGCGGCCGGATCGCGGAAGAAGCTCGTGACCCCGATGAGCAGCTCCCGGAAGAGGAGGTCCACCTCCTGCGGGTTCTTCTGCAGGTACTGGACGTACGTCGCGATCCGGTCGATCTGGTGGATCCCCATCCGCCGCTCGATGCGGCGAAGGACGGTGCTGCTCTTGTAGAGGGAGAAGTCGTGCCCGGTCCGGCTGCGCAGGACGATGGCGACCTTCTCCAGGGCGCTCCGGTCCCCCTCGGCGGGGACGGGGACCGTGCGGACGTGGAGGGAGGCGTGCCGGACGTAGGCGAGGATCCGATCGGGCAGCTCCCGGACGGGGGCCACGACGTCGGCGAGGCCCGCCGCGATCGCGCTCCGGGGCATGGCGTCGAACTTCGCCGTAGCCGGGTCCTGCACGAGGACGAGCCCGGCGGCTTCCTTGATGTCGCGCAGGCCGAGCGTGCCGTCGGCCCCCATCCCCGAGAGGACGACGCCGATGCTCCGCTCCTTCTGGTCGGCGGCCAGCGAGCGGAAGAGGAAGTCGATCGGGAGCCGGAGTCCGCGCGGGGCCGTCGGCTCGAAGAGGTGGAGGACGCCGTGGAGGAGCGACATGTCCCGGTTGGGGGGGATCACGTAGACGCACCCCGGCTTCACCCGCGTCCGGTCGCGCACCTGGACGACCTTCATCGACGTGGCGCGCTGCAGGAGCTCGGGGAGCATCCCCTCGTGCGTCGGGTCGAGGTGCTGAACGACGACCCACGCCATCCCGCTCCCCTCCGGGACGTGGCGCAGGAGCTCCTCGAGCGCCTCGAGCCCGCCCGCGGAGGCGCCGACCCCGACGACCGGGAACGGCCCGCCCGTCTCCGGAGTGGGGGGCGGTGGCGCGGCCTTCTTCGTCTCCGACGGGGGGCGCATCGCGGTTCGACCGCGGGGAGCGCTTCCGTCTGCCGGCCGCGGCTTCGGGGGCCTCACGAGCGTCTCACCGGGCCCGCCCCCGGGGCCGCGTTCCGGGACCCCCTGGCCCCGAAGGACGAAAGCATGCACATGGGCGAGGGATCCTCCGAGGGCCTCGGTCCGGGGGCCCGGAGCTCATCGCGACGTCCGGAGACTCCGAATCAGTATGGACCCGGCGCGTGTCCCCGGCCTAGTGGGAGAACGCGAAGACCACCCGCGGGTCGCGGGGGGGCGCGCCGGCCGCCGAGCGAACGCCTTAGAAGACGAGGTAGACGGTCAGCAGGACACCGAGGAGGCCGAGGAACGTCGCGAGACGCTCGTGGAGCCGGGCGTCGCGTCCCGCGGGGCGGTCGGAGTCGGGGAGCGTCCGGAGGAAGGCCCGGTGCTCGCGCGCCGCGACGAGGATCGAGAAGGTCCCGGCGAGGACGAGGCAGACCCCGATCGCGTGCGAGAGGGGCGCGAATCGGGGCGTATGCGCCTCGGCGCCGAGCTGCGCGGCGGCGATCCGGAGGAAGAGGCCGAAGCGGGCGACGAGGAATCCGAAGGCCATGACGGTCAGCCCCGTCCGGATCCACGCGAGGAGGGTCCGCTCGGCCGCGAAGAAGACGCGGGGGTCGCCCATGCGGTGGAGAGTACACGGGCCCGGCGCTTGCGCCCGTCCGGGCCGATGGTTAGACTTCTAATCGTGTCCGGCCGGCTCCTGGAGCTCGTCTCCCGCGTCCACCTCCGGTGGAAGCGTCGCGTCGCGCGCGACCTGGCCCCGTACGGCGTGACCCCGAAGCAGGTCTTCGTTCTCCGGAAGCTCGTGGAAGCGGGGAGCCTCGCGCCGAGCGAGGTCGCGGAGCTCGTCTTCGCCGACCGCCCCACCACGACCTCCATGCTCGCGACGATGGAGCGGGCCGGCTGGATCACGCGCCGTCGGGACCCCGAGAACGGCAAGCGGGTGATCGTGGAGATCACCGCGGCGGGTCGGAAGAAGCTGGCCTCGGTCCCCGCCCGCCTCTGGCGGACGGGGAAGACGACGGTCGACCCCGAGGCCGGCCTCTCGGCGGCGGAGAGAGCCGAGGCGATACGCCTGCTCGAGAAGCTGAACGCCTGGCTCGGCCAGGCCGAGGACCGCTGAAGGAGATCTTCCCCCGATGGACCACTACCCCGCCTACACGAACGGCGGCCTCGACCCGCAGGCCGACGCTCTGCTCACCGCGATCGCCGCGGAAGGGCCCTCGCCGACGGCGGCGCTCACGCCGTCGCAGGCGCGCGCGAGCTTCCTCCGCCCCTCCTGGCTCGTGACCCCTCGCGAGATGGCGGCCGTGCGCGACCTCTCGATTCCCGGCCCGGCGGGTGACCTTCGCCTTCGAACCTACCTCCCTCACGGAGGCCGGCCCCTGCCGGTCCTCGTCTTCTTCCACGGCGGCGGATTCGTCGTCGGCTCGCTGGACGAGTTCGACGCGTTCTGCACGATCCTCGCGGACGGCGCCGGCTGCGTCGTGGTCTCCGTCGACTACCGGCTCGCTCCCGAGGGGAAGTTCCCCGCGGCCCCGGAGGACGCGATCGCGGCGCTCTGCTGGGTGGGCGCGCACGCCGACGAGATCGACGGGGACCCGACCCGGATCGCCGTCGCGGGCGACAGCGCCGGAGGCAACCTCGCCGCCGTTGCGGCGCTGGCGGCTCGCGACGAAGGCGGACCCGTGCTCGTGCGGCAGGTCCTCATCTCTCCGTGGGTCGACCTCTCCTGCGCGGAGACGGAGTCCTTTCGCTGGTTCGGCCAGGGAGGCTGGCTCTCCACCTCCAGCTTGCGGTGGTACCGAGACCACTACCTGGCGAGTCCGGAGCAGGCCCTGCTCCCGCACGCTTCGCCGATCCTCGCCCCGGATCTCCGCGGCCTTCCGCCGGCGCTGATCCTCGACTCCGAGTTCGACATCCTCCACGACCAGGTCCGGGCCTTCGCGCTGAGCCTGCAGGAGGCGGGAAACGCCGTCGACTACCGCCTCTGCCGGGGACAGCTTCACGACTTCGTCGTCCTGCCGGGCCTCTTCGACAGCGCGTCGAGCGCCATCGCCGAGATCTGCGAGTCGCTTCGCCGGTCCTTCCGGCGATAGAGGCCGCCTCCGACCTCAGCCAGGACCCGGGGAACGGAGCCCCGGAGGAAGCTCCCGCCGTGGGAGGCGAAGAGCCTCGTCCCCGCGAGGGGCGAGGGGCGCCTCGACGAGCCTCTCCTTCGCCGCGCGGTCGAGGGGGGGCACCCCGTACGAGGGGTTGACCTGGAGGAACGTCTACTCTAGAATTTTTTATCGAGATGAATTTCTCGATATACCTTCTCGACCCCGGAGGCAGGCATGAGAGTGGATTCGATTCCTGAAGCCACGCTGCGACGGCTGCCCTCCTACTACCACTACCTCCTCCGACTTCGCGAGAAAGGTCAGGAAGTGACCTCCGCCGCCCAGATCGGCGCGGCGCTGGGGGTTCACCACACCCAGGTCCGCAAGGACCTGGCCGTCACGGGCAGCCAGGGAAGGCCCAAGGTGGGGCACCGGGTCGACGACCTGATCGCCTCCATCGAGGAGTTCCTCAACTGGAACAACGTGTCGGACGCGTTCCTGGTGGGAGTGGGCCACATGGGCACGGCCCTGCTCGGGTACCCGGGTTTCGAGCGGGCCGGGGTCAGGATCGTCGCGGCCTTCGATGCCAGCCCCAGGAGGGCGGGAAAGAAGATCCAGGGCGTCTCCGTTCTGCCCGTGGAGAAGTTCCCGGACCTCGCCCGGCGCATGCACGTCGCCATCGGCATCCTCACGGTGCCTGTCGAAGATGCCCAGGAGGTGGCGGAAATGATGGTCGCCAGCGGAATCCAGGCCATCTGGAACTTCGCCCCCATCGTGCTGGATCTGCCTGAAGGAGTGATCGTCGAGAACGTGGCGCTCTCCTCCAGCCTGGGCGTGCTCTCTCGCAAGCTCGCCGTTCACCGTCGTGCGGCCTCGGTTCGGGACTCCGCCAGCGCAGGGCCCTGAGCCGCTTCGACACGAAGGGCTCCGCGGAGCACCTTCGACGTAGCCCCTTCATCGGGCGCCGTCCTTCGAGGACTCGCGCCCTTCGGTCCCGACCACTGCACTCACGAGTCGGCCCTCTTCCCGAGGGCCCGGGCTCAGCCCGCCCTTGTGGCGACGAGGCGAACAGATGCTCACAGTCGAAACCGCCGCCCCGGAGACCGCGCGGCAATTCACGTCGGTCCTCCGAATCCTCGAATCCTTCGATCACGACAGCTCGAAGCTGGTGCCGATCCTCCAGGCCGTTCAGGAGGAATACCGCTACCTGCCCGAAGAGGTCATGACCTTCGTGGCCACGGCGCTGGATATCCCCCCGGCCCGTGTCTACGGCGTGGCCACCTTCTACAGCCACTTCGCCCTGGAGCCGAAGGGCAAGTACGTCGTCCGCATCTGCGACGGCACCGCCTGCCACGTGAAAGGAAGCCAGGACATCGCGGACGCCCTCGTGGAAAGCCTGAAGCTTCCCAAGGGGAGGACGACGACGCCCGACATGCTGTTCACCCTCGAGACCGTCAGCTGCCTCGGCGCCTGCGGCCTCGCCCCGGCCGTGGTGATCAACGATGAGGTGCACGGTCAGATGGATCCCGCCCGAACCCGCGCCCTCATCGAACGGATCCGCGCGGAGGAAGCCCAATGACCGCCGGCCTCGAGAAGAATCTGGAAACCACGCGCCGGAGATACCTGGCGGCAGAAGAGCGCTTCGCTCGCCGCGTGGTGATCTGCGCCGGCACGGGCTGCATGGCGAACGGCGCCCTGAAGGTCTTCAAGGCCCTGCACGAGCAGGCCCGGGCCCAGGGCATTCGCCTCGAGATCGAGCTGGACTACGAAGACGGGTCCGACAAGGCCGGTCTCCTCACGAAGAGCGGATGCCAGGGCTTCTGCCAGATGGGACCGCTCCTCTCCATCGAGCCGGACGGCATCCTCTACTGCGGCGTGAAGCCGGGCGACGTGCCCGAGATCCTCGAGGGGGTGCAGGAGGGCCGGCTGGTGGAGCGCCTCCTCTACAGAGTTCCGGCGACGGGCCAGGTCTGCAAGGGGCACGGCGACATACCCTTCTACGCCCGGCAGCAGCGAACCGTGCTGAAGGCCTGCGGCAGCCTCGACCCCGAGAACCTCCGGGAGTACGTCGCGCGAGGCGGCTACTTCGCGGCCCGCAAGGCGCTGACGACCATGACGGGCGAGCAGGTCTGCCAGGAGATCGTCGACGCCGGCCTGCGCGGTCGCGGCGGCGGCGGGTTCCCCACGGGACGGAAGTGGGAGCTCACCCGCGTCCAGCCCGCGGGCAAGAAGTACGTGGTCTGCAACGGCGACGAGGGGGACCCCGGAGCGTTCATGGACCGCTCCGTGATGGAGGGCAATCCCCACGCCGTCCTCGAAGGGATGATGATCTGCGCCCGCGCGATCGGCGCCGACGAGGGCTACGTCTACGTCCGCGCCGAGTACCCGCTCGCGGTCGCCCGGGTGCGCAAGGCCGTCCAGGACGCCGAAGCCGCAGGGCTGCTGGGCGACGACATCTTCGGCAGCGGCCAGAGCTTCCGCGTGCAGGTCATGGAGGGCGCGGGCGCCTTCGTCTGCGGCGAGGAGACCGCCCTGCTGGCCTCCATCGAGGGCCGGCGCGGCATGCCGATGCCCAAGCCGCCGTTCCCGGCGCAATGCGGCTTGAACGGCAGGCCCACGGTCATCAACAACGTGGAGACGCTGGCCTCCGTGCCCCTCATCCTGGCCGCCGGCGCCGCCTGGTACCGCGGGATGGGTACGGAGAAGAGCCCCGGCACGAAGACCTTCGCCCTCACGGGCCACGTGGCCAACACGGGCCTCATCGAGGTGCCGTTCGGCGCCACGCTCCGCAAGATCGTCTTCGACGTGGGGGGCGGCGTCACCCGAAAGGACGGCGCCATCGACGACGCGGCCTTCAAGGCGGTGCAGATCGGCGGCCCCTCGGGGGGCTGCCTCACCCGCGAGCACCTCGACCTGCCCCTGGACTTCGACGGTCTCCTCGCCATGGGGGCCATGGTGGGCAGCGGGGGCCTCGTCGTGATGAACCAGGAGACCTGCATGGTGCAGGTGGCGAAGTTCTTCATGCAGTTCACCCAGAACGAGAGCTGCGGCAAGTGCGTCCCCTGCCGTGAAGGCACGAAGCAGATGCTCGCGCTGCTGGACGACATCACCGAGGGCCGGGCCACGGAAGCGACCCTTCCGCTCCTGGAACAGCTGGCCCGGAACGTGAAGATCGGCTCCCTCTGCGGGCTGGGCAAGACGGCGCCGAACCCGGTGCTCTCCACCCTGAAGCACTTCCGCGACGAGTACGAGGCCCACGTCCGCCGGAAGGTCTGCCCCAGCCGGGCCTGCAAGAGCCTCCGGACGCCCGAGATCGATCCGGCGCTCTGCAAGGGCTGCACGCTCTGCGGCAGGAAGTGCCCCGTGGGCGCCATCCACGGCGAGCGCAAGGCCGCCCACACCATCGACGCCGCCACCTGTATCCGCTGCGGAGCCTGCGTCGCGGCCTGCAAGTTCAACGCGATCGGCGGGATCTGAGGGATCGAGCCATGACCAGAGAGAAGAGCCTGACCATCGACGGGTTCCGGGTCGACATCGACGGCGAACGGAACCTGCTGGACGTGATCCGCAAGGCCCACATCGAGCTGCCCACCTTCTGCTACCACAGCGAGCTCTCCGTCTACGGCGCCTGCCGGCTCTGCATGGTGGAGGTCGAGGGGCGGGGCCTCGTGACGGCCTGCACCACCGCGCCCGAAGCGGGGATGAAGGTGAAGACCCAGACCGCACCGGTCCGGGAGCTGCGCAAGACGAACATCGAGCTGCTCCTGGCGAGCGGCAACCACGACTGCCCCACCTGCGGAAAGAGCGGCTCCTGCAAGCTCCAGTCCCTGGCCGAGCGCCTCGGGGTGACCGAGGTGCGCTTCAAGGCCCCCGTGGAGGCGAAGCCCCTCGACCTCACCAGCCCCAGCCTGGTGCGGGACCCCAACAAGTGCGTCCTCTGCGGCGACTGCGTGCGCTTCTGCTCGGAGATCCAGGGGATCGGCGTCCTCGAGTTCACGCACCGGGGGTCGCGCTCCCAGGTGTCGCCGGCCTTCGGCAAGGGGCTGTTCGACGTGGACTGCGTGGGCTGCGGCCAGTGCGCGGCCGTCTGCCCGGTGGGAGCCATCCTCGTGAAGAGCGAGGTGGAACGGGTCTACGCCGCCCTCCAGGACCCCGCCCGGACCGTCGTCGTCCAGGTCGCGCCCGCCGTGCGCGCGGCCATCGGCGAGTCCTTCGGCGCCGCCGACGACACCTTCACCATGGGGCGCATCGTCTCCGCGCTCCGTCGCCTCGGATTCGACAGGGTCTACGACACGTCCTTCACCGCCGACCTCACGATCTGGGAAGAGGCCACGGAGTTCGTGAACCGCAAGCGGAACGGCGGCAAGCTCCCCCTCTTCACCAGCTGCTGTCCGGCCTGGGTGAAGATGGCGGAACACGACTTCCCGGAGATCCTGGAGAACATCTCCACCTGCCGCAGCCCCCAGCAGATGTTCGGCAGCGTGGCCAAGGAGGTCCTGCCGAAGGAGCTCGGCATCCGCCGCGAGGACCTGGTCGTCGTGAGCGTCATGCCCTGCACGGCCAAGAAGTTCGAGGCGGGCCGCGACGAGTTCCGGGTCGACGGCAACCCGGACGTCGACGTGGTCCTGACGACCCAGGAGCTGGCCCGCATGATCCAGGACGCGGGGATCCAGTTCCCCGAGCTCCCCGTCGACCGCCTGGACCAGCCCTTCGGGACCAAGACCGGCGCGGGCGTGATCTTCGCGAACTCCGGCGGCGTCACCGAAGCCGTGATCCGCTACGCGGCGGGGCACCTGGGCGAGGACCATCCGGCGATCGAAGAGGTGCGCTCCGAGAAGAACCGTCGCGAGCTCACCGCCGCGACTCCCTTCGGCGAGATCCGGATGGCCGTCGTCCACGGCCTGGCCAGGGCCAGGGAGCTCGTGCGGGAGATCGAGGCGGGCGAGAGCTCCGTGGAGTTCGTCGAGGTCATGGCCTGCCCCGGCGGCTGCATCGGAGGCGCCGGCCAGCCCGTGACCCACTCCTCGAAGGTGCGTCAGCGCCGCACCCGCGTCATCCGGGACGTCGACACCACCCTCGACGTCCACTGCCCGCAGCAGAACCACGTCGTCAAGGAGCTCTACCGGGATCGCCTGGGGAGCCCGAACGGCGCGGAGGCGCATCGCCTGCTGCACACGCACTACCACAGCCGCAAGCGCATCGCGGGGGATGGCATCGCTCTGTCGGACGTCACGGGCGAGCCGAAGATCCCGGTGAGCGTCTGCATCGGCACCGCGTGCCACCTTCGCGGCGCCCAGGACCTCCTCAAGGGGATCCTCCGTCACGTCGAGGAGCAGGACCAGGCGGAACGGTTCGAGATCAAGGCGACGTTCTGCATGGAGAGCTGCGATCGGGGGCCGACGGTGCGCGTGAACGGGCACGTGCTGCGAAAGGCCACCTTCGAGATGGTCCGGGACACCCTGGCCTCGGCCGTCGGCGGGACGTTGCCCGTCCTGGAGGCGAGAGATGAATGCGTCCACGCATGAAATCGTCGTCTGCATGGGCAGCGCCTGCTTCTCCCGGGGGAACTCCGGCACGGTGCCGGTGATCCAGGAATACCTCCGGGAAAGAGGCCTCGAGAACGCCGTGAAGGTCACGGGCATCCTCTGCCAGAATCAGTGCCGGCAGGGGCCCAACCTGAACATCGACGGGAAGTGCTTCTGCGGGGTCGAACCGACGGCCCTGATCGAGCTCCTGGACGAGCGTCTGGGATAGCCGGAGAGCTCCCGCGATGAAGAACAAGGCCGCGAACGCACGCGAAACCGCCCTCCGGGCGGACGCGAGAACGTCGACTCGGGGCGCGAGCCCCATCGCTCTGTACCCCGCTCTCCGGTATCACGTGCCTTCGCGTGCCTCCGCGGACGACGGGCGCCCCTCGCGCTCCGGGGCGTGCCGATGAACGCCCAGCAGCCGATCTACACGGAGAAGGCGCGCTGCCAGGACTGCTACAAGTGCGTCCGGGAATGCCCCGTGAAGGCCATCCAGGTGGTGGACGACAGCGCGGCCGTGATCCCGGAGCGCTGCGTCTACTGCGGCACCTGCGTGAACGTCTGCCCGGTGGGGGCGAAGAAGGTACGGGACGACCTGGGCCGTGCCAAGCGGCTGCTGAAACGCAAGGCCCGGGTGATCGTCAGCCTCGCGCCCTCCTTCGTGTCCGAGTTCCCGGGCGTCGAGCCCGCACGGCTGATCCACGCGCTGCGGGAGCTGGGCTTCCAGGCCGTGTCCGAGACGGCGCTGGGGGCCGAGGAAGTCTCGGCCGCCTGCGCGGTGGAGCTGGAACGCGGGGGCCCCGGCGCCTATCTCTCCACGGCCTGTCCCACGGTGGTGGAGCTGATCCGTCGCTACCATCCCGAGCACCTGCCCTCGCTGAACCGGCTGCTCTCCCCGCTGCTGGCCCACTGCAAGCTGCTCCGGCACGAGCTCGGGGAGGACATCGGCATCGTCTTCATCGGTCCCTGCATCTCGAAGAAGCTGGAGGCGGACGCCCATCCCGAGCTCCTGGACGTGGTCCTCACGTTCTCGGACCTGCGCCGGTGGCTGGAAGAGCGGGCCATCGATCCCCGTTGCGAGACGCCCTCGGAATCGGACGTGTTCGTGCCCGGCACGGCGCGGGACGGTGCGCTCTATCCGTCGGACGGCGGCATGGTTCGGGGCATCGCGCATCGCCGGAATACCGCGGACGTGAAGTTCATGGCCTTCTCGGGGATCCATTACCTGCAGGAGGCCATGGAGGGGCTGACGACCCTGCCTCTCTCGCAGAAGCTGTTCCTGGAATTGCTGGCCTGCGAAGGGGGGTGCGTGAACGGGCCCCAGGCGGACAGGACCTGCGGCACGGCGCTGAAGTGGCTCCGGGTCCTCGACTACGCCCGGGAGCCCGAGGCGCCGTTCGCGTCTCCCAGCCTGGACCTGTCCGCGGAGGCGTCTCCGGATCCCGTGCGGGAGACCTCCCCGGAGGATCCCGAGATCCCGGCGGCTCTCCGGCGCGTGGGCAAGACCCAGCCGGAGGACGAGCTCAATTGCGGCGGATGCGGCTACGACAGCTGTCGGAGCCTGGCCGCCGCCCTGCTGGACGGCCGGGCCGAGCCGAACATGTGCGTGTCCTACATGCGCAAACTGGCCATGAACAAGGCCAACGCCCTCATCCGCTCCATGCCCGCCGGAGTCGTGATCCTGGACGAGAACCTCCTGGTGGTGGAGTGCAACCGGCGCTTCGCGGAAACCCTCGGGGGCGACACGCCCATGATCTTCGACGCGAAGCCCGGCATGGAGGGGGCCGACCTCGCGAAGCTCGCTCCGGAGATGCGGGGCCATTTCGCCAGGGGGCTGGAATCGGAGGTCGACGCGCTCCGAAAGGACATCCGGATCGCGGGCCGGGTGCTGCGCCTGACGGTGTTCACCGTGGACCCCGGCCGCATCGTGGGCGGCGTCCTCCAGGACATCACGGAGCCGGCCGTGCAGCGGGAGCAGATCATCCAGAAGGCCCAGGAGGTCATCCGGAAGAACGTCACCACCGTGCAGCAGATCGCCTACCTCCTCGGGGAGAACGCGGCCGAGACGGAGATGATCCTGGACTCCCTGGCGGGCTCCTTCCGCAGCTCGCCGTCGCCACTCGGCGGTCCTCCGCCCGTCGAAGATCGCCGCCGTGGCTGAGGGGTTCTTCATCGAGGTCGATCACGCCCAGGAGAGAAAGACGGGGCAGTCGGCCTGCGGCGACGTCTTCCTCTCCCAGAAGCTGGAGGACGGGGGACGGGTCGTCTCGGTCCTCGCGGATGGTCTGGGCAGCGGCATCAAGGCTTCAGTGCTCGCCCATCTCACGGCCACCATGGCCGCCCGCTACGCGGCGGAGGATGCGGACATCGCCCGGGCCGCCCGCACGATCCTGGAGTCCCTGCCGGTCTGCAGCGAACGGCAGATCGCCTACTCCACCTTCACGATCGTGGACATGGATCGGAAGGGGGAGACGCGCATCGTGGAGTACGACAACCCTCCGTTCCTGCTGATCCGGGAGGGGGCGGCGGTCTCGCTCCCCCACCAGGAGATGCGCCTGCCCACCGCGATGGGGCGGGACGCCGTGATCCGCGAGGCGCGCTTCTCGGCGCTTCCCGGAGACCGCATCGTGATCTGCTCCGATGGCGTCACGCAGGCGGGCGTGGGTCGGAGGGGGACGCCGCTCGGCTGGGGCAGCGAAGCCGAAGCGGATTTCCTCCGCGGCATCCTGAAGGAGCGACCGGGCATCTCCGCGCGGCAGCTGGCCCGGGCCCTGGTACAGAAGGCGCTGAGCCTGGATGGCCACGAGGCCAAGGACGACATCAGCTGCGGCGTCATCTACCTGCGGAAGCCCCGGGAAGTGCTGGTGTTCACGGGGGCCTCCGTGGACCGTGCGATGGACAAGGAGATGGCGAGGATCGCCCTGGGCTTCGAGGGGCGCAAGGTCATCTGCGGGGGCACCACGGCGGGCATCCTGAGCCGGGAGCTGGGCCGTCCCCTGGAGATGGACCTGCGGGAGCTGGACCCCGACGTGCCTCCGGTCTCCACGCTGGAGGGCTTCGACCTCGTGACGGAGGGCGCGATCACCCTGGCGGCCGTCGCCCGGATGCTGGACGAGCAGGACGCTCCCGAGCTGGAAAGACCGAACGCCGCGACTCGCCTGGCGGGGGTCCTGCTCGACGGCGACATCATCCACATCGTGGCCGGCACCAAGATCAACGAGGCGCTCCAGGATCCCAACCTTCCCCAGGACCTGGACATCCGCCGCAACATCCTGAGGCGTCTCCACCGGGTGCTCACCGAGAAGTTCCTGAAGGAAGTGAGGATCCGGTTCATCTAGGGCGTCGGCGACGAGCGGGGCAAGGCGATCGTGGTGACGACCACGACGACGACCGGAACGGCTGGCATCGCGAAGAAGGTGACGACCTCGAAGAGGACGCCGTCGAAGACGACGGCCGCAGCGAGGGCCCACCCCGGAAACCTGCCCGCCCCGCCGACGTACCGGGAAGAGGACATCCACAGGACCCGGGCGGAGCCCGGGAGCCGTTGCGGGCTCCGCCGTTGCCGTGCCGACAGGGGGACTCCCGATGCGTCCTTCCCCATTCGTCCTCTGCGCCCTCGCGGCGGCCGCCCCTCCGGGCCTCGCGCACGTGCCCCCTCTCCAGCTCCCCGCCGCGAGCCCGAAGGCGGCCGTCGGCCGGAAGGTCGACCTGACCGACGTCGCCGTCACGCTCGCCCGGGAGAAACCCCGGCTCTCGTTCCCGATCGACGTCGGCACGAAGACCGCCCTCCTCGGAGAGAAGGGGGACGCGAAGGCCGCCGCCAACCACGAGAGGGCGCTCTCGATGACCGAGGACGAAGAGCAGACGAAGCGGATCCGCGGAGAGATCGCAAAGCTGAGGACGTAGGGAACGAGGATGATCAGGCGATTCCTCCTTCCCCTTCTGGGCGCCCTGGCCGTGTGCGACGTCGCTTTCGCCCAGCCGCCCCCTCCCGGCCCGATGAGCCCGGGCGGGACGCTCAGGGCCGACGGCGACATCCCGGGGGCCATCGCCGCCTTCGAAAAGAGGTACCGCGAAGATCCCGGCGACCGGAAGAACCTCCTCGAGCTGGCCGGCGCCCTGTCGATCAACAGGCGCCTGGACGACTGCTTCAGGTACCTGGCCCTCGCCGTCGGGCTGGAGCCGACCGTCGCTCCGCTGATCGATCCGGACCTGGTGACGGCCCGGGACGACGAGCGCAGGGCGGCCTTCGAGGACGGCCTGGTCGCCCGGATCAACGCGAAGCCCGATCCGCCCATCAAGGACGTCGCCTTCGCCAAGGCGCTCTGGAAGATGGCTGCCTGGGACCAGGCGTTCTTCCGGGAGGTCGGCATAGCGGCCCGGAAGACCGGCATGAAGTCCTCCGTCGTGGAGGCGATCTGGAAGCTCAAGTTCCTGGTCCAGCAGCGGAACCAGCGCGAGCTGGAGGCGCTCGTCGCCCGGAAGGGCTGGCCGCGCGCCGGCCAGGTGGGGAAAGAGGCGGCCCTGGGGGCCTACCTCGTCGCGATGCACTCGAACGACGGGGCGCAGAAGAAGTACCTGCCCGCCATCAAGGCGGTCTGCGAAGCCGGGGAGCTGCCCTGGGTGCGCTACGCGAACATCTACGACCGGAGCCTCTTCAACGAGAACCTCCCGCAGCGCTACGGCACCCACACGCGCTACAACGAGCAGACGAGGTCCGAGGAGCTCTACCCGCTCGAGGACGCGTCCAGGGTGGACGAGTGGAGGAAGGAGGTCGGGCTGCCCCCGCTCCGGGAAGCCCTCGCGCCGCTGGGGATCGTCTTCGAGGCCGGGAAGAAGTAGCTTTCGGGCCAGGGAGAGGGAGTCCGATCTTCGGGGGCGGCCACCCTGCCGGGTCGGAAGCCCTTTCCCTCGCCGGCCGCCACGGCCATCAGCTCGCGGACGGTCTGCCAGGCCGCGGCTCGAGAGGCCCTCGCGCGCGGGTGGGTTCGTCTACGCGTGGACGCCCGGCGCTTCGTGCCCCGACCGTTCGACGTACTCCTCGTACGTTCCGCCGTAGGTCACAGGCTTGCCGGTGCCGTCCTCGCCGCCGATCTCGAGGACGCGATTGGCGAGGCCCCGTAGGAACGTCCGGTCGTGGGAGACGAAGAGCATCGTCCCCTCGAACGCGTGGAGCGCCTCGACGAGCATCTCCTTCGTCGCGAGGTCGAGGTGGTTCGTCGGCTCGTCCAGGACGAGGAAGTTCGGCGGGTCGAAGAGCATCCGCGCGAGGACGAGGCGCGACTTCTCGCCGCCGGAGAGGACGCGGACGGGCTTGTCGACGTCGTCGCCCGAGAACTGGAACGCGCCGGCGAGCGTCCGGAGGACGCCGAGCCCTTCGAGCGGGAAGTCCTTCTGGAGCTGCTCGATCACCGTGAGCGACGGGTCGAGGAGGTCGAGCGACTGCTGGGCGAAGTAGCCGAGCTTCAGGCTCGCGCCGAGCTTCACCGTCCCCGCGTCGGGCGCGAGCGCCCCCGAGACCATCTTGAGCAGGGTCGACTTGCCGGCGCCGTTCCGCCCCATGACGCACCAGCGCTCGCCGCGGCGGACGAGGAAGTCGAAGCCGTCGTAGACGACGCGCGAGCCGTAGCGCTTGCCGACGCCGGAGAGCGCGGCGACGTCGTCGCCCGAGCGGGGCGGCTGCCGGAAGTCGAACCGGACGACCTTGCGCCGTCGCGGCATCTCGATCTGCTCGATCTTCTCGAGCTTCTTCACGCGGCTCTGCACCTGCGCGGCCTTGGCGGCGTGGGCCGAGAAGCGCTCGATGAAGCGCGACTCCTTCGCGAGCATCGCCTGCTGCCGGGCGTAGGCGGCCTCGCGCTGCGCCTCGCGGAGCGTCCGCTCGCGCTCGTAGAAGTCGTAGTCGCCGGACCAGGTGAAGATCTCGCCCCCGTCCACCTCCACGATCTTCGTGACGATCCGGTTCAGGAAGTCCCGGTCGTGGCTCGTCATCAGGAGCGTGCCCGGGTAGTCGTGGAGGAAGCGCTCGAGCCAGAGGATCGACTCGATGTCGAGGTGGTTCGTCGGCTCGTCCATCAGGAGGACGTCGGGCCTCCCGAGGAGGATGCGGGCCATCGCCACGCGCATCTTCCAGCCCCCCGAGAGCGCGCCGACGTCGCCGTCGATCACCTCGTCGGGGAAGCCGAGCCCCTGGAGGATCTCCTTCGCCTTCGCCTCGAGCTCGTACCCGCCCCGCTCCTGGTACTCGTGCTGCACCTCGCCGAAACGCTCGAGGACCTTCTCCATCTCGTCGGCCCGCTCCGGGTCGGCGAGCGCGTGCTCGAGGTCCATCAGCTCGTGGTGCAGGTCGCCGAGGCGGCCGCTCCCGGCGATCGCCTCCTCGAGGACGGAGCGGCCCGACATCTCCTCGACGTCCTGCCGGAAGTAGCCGACGGTGAGCTTCCGCGGGACGGCGACTTCGCCGTCGTCCGGGTGCTCCTCGCCGGTGATCATCCGGAAGAGAGTCGTCTTGCCGGCGCCGTTCGGGCCGACCAGGCCGGCCTTCTCGCCCGGATTGAGCTGGAACGACGCGTCGACGAAGAGGACCTGCCGGCCGTACTGCTTGGAGACCTTCGAGAAGGAGATCATGCGGGCGGCGGACGATAGCAGGCCCGCCGCGCTCTCGCCGCGGAACGAGGATCGATCAGCGGCCCGGGTACATCCGGTCCCAGCGCCCCTCGCGGTCGCAGAGGTCCTCCTCGAGCGCGCACTCGGCGCAGAGGAGGCCCGACTCCTCCCATTCGTCCACGACCAGGTTCGGGCAGCCCGGGCGTGCGCAGGGAACGCTGCGCGGAGGGCGCGGGGGCGTCGGGCCTCCGTCGGTCCGACGGAGGAAGGGGAGCGAGAACCGGAACCTCCGGCGAGGGGGGAGGCTCGAGCGGATCCCGGAGGCGGTGCGTTCGGCGCTCATCGAGCTCCTTTCAGGAGGCGGGGGTCCTACGGGCATCGAGGAGGGAGGCGAAGGAACGACGTGCGCGCTCTTCCGCGGCCGGGTCGTCGAGGAGGCGGGAGGCGTGGTGGTAGGCGAGCATCGCCCCGTAGGCGTCGTGGGCGAGCTGCTCGGGGTCTGAGTCGGGACGGAGCTGGCCTTCGCGAACCGCGACGTCGACGACGCCGGCCAGGAGGTCGATCCAGCTCCGCTGGAGGCGGACGAGGAGGTCGCGGGCCGGGCCGGGGCGGTCGTCCAGCTCCGTCGCCATCGCGACGAAGAAGCACCCCCCGGAGGAGGGGTCGGACTGCGACCAGGTGAGCCAGCGGTCGAAGAGCGACTGGAGGCGCGGGAGGCCGCGGGGGGCCGCGAGCGCCGGCTTTACGACGTTCTCGACGAACCGGGCGGCGCCGTACTCGAGGACCTGCAGCTCGAGCGCCTCCTTCGAGTGGAAGTGCGAGAAGAGGCCGCTCTTCGAGAGGTCGAGCTCCTGCGCGAGGCGCCCGATCGTGAGCCCCGAGAGCCCGACCCGGCTCGCGACGACGATCGCGTGCCGGAGGATCGCCTCCCGGGTCGAGTCTCCCTTTCCCATTTCCCCAAAATAGCACGACCGTTCGTTCTCTGCTTCAGCCCCGACCTCCCGCCGGAGCCCGGTTGCGCGTAGCATCCGCCGACGCTCGGCCGCAGGACCCTCCGGAGGCTCCGGACCGCGGATCCCGGGTGCAGGAGAAAGGAGTCCTGATGTTCCGTAACCGTACGTCGGCCGTCCCGGCCCTCGTCCTCACCGTGCTCCTCGCAGGCTGCCAGAAGGACGCCGGGGCCAACCCTCCGGCCGCCGCCCCCGCCGCCGCGGTCGAGCCGAAGACGGACGACGAGAAGACTCTCTACGCCATGGGGATCGTCATGGGACGGAACCTCACGTCCCTCGGCCTCTCGGCGGCCGAGCTCGACATGCTCAAGGTCGGGATGACGGACGAAGCCCTCGGCAAGGAGAAGAAGGTCAAGCTCGAGGAGTTCGGCCCGAAGATCCAGGCCTTCGCCCAGGGGCGCGCGGGCGCGCTCGCGGCGAAGGAGAAGCAGGCGTCCGAGTCGTTCCTCGCGACGGCCGCCGCCGCCAAGGGGGCGCAGAAGAAGCCGTCCGGCCTCATCTACACCGAGGTCCTCGCCGGCACCGGCGCGAGCCCGACCGCGAGCGACACCGTGAAGGTCCACTACACGGGCAAGCTCGTCGACGGGACGGTCTTCGACAGCTCCGTGCAGCGCGGCGAGCCGGCCGAGTTCCGCGTCGGCGGCGTCATCCCCTGCTGGCAGGAAGGCGTCCAGCTGATGAAGAAGGGCGGCAAGGCCCAGCTCGTCTGCCCGTCGGACATCGCCTACGGCGACGCCGGCTCGCCCCCGCAGATCAAGCCGGGCGCGACGCTCGTCTTCGACGTCGAGCTCCTCGACATCGTCAAGGGCCCCGCGGCCCCCGGCGGGAAGTAAGCCGTTTCGAGCGGCGGGGCCGGATCTCCGGCCCCGCCTTCGCTTGACGGACCGGCGCGGCGCAGGCATCCTACCCGGTGGCTGAGATCGAGTTTCACCGCTCGCCGGCCCCCGACATGCCGCACACCCGCCCCCCCGCGACCCTCCTCGACCTCCGAAAGGGAGAGGAAGCGATCCTCGACCGGATCGACCTCCCCGACGACGTCTCGCTCCGCCTCATGGAGCTCGGCTTCCTCCCCGGCAGCCGCGTCGCGGCCTCGTTCCGCGCCCCCGGCGGCGACCCGCGCGTCTTCCGCGTGGACGGGACGGAGGTCGCGCTCCGCTGCGAGACCGCCGCCCGCCTCCACCTCCGGCCGCTCCCGAAGCCCGGCGCGGCGAGCGTCTCGTGAACGCGGCCTCCACGCTCCCGGCCCGGCCGGCCGGAGAGGCGGCCCCGCCGCCGTCGCGCGTCATCGCCGTCGTCGGCCCGCCGAACTCCGGCAAGTCGACGCTCTTCAACCGGCTCACCGGCCTCCGGCAGAAGGTGGCGAACTTCCCCGGCGTCACGGTCGAGCAGCACCTCGGCAAGCTCCGGATCGAGGACGAGGCGGAGCTCGACGTCATCGACCTCCCGGGCGTCTACAGCCTCAACCCGCGCTCCGAGGACGAGCGCGTCACGCTCGACGTCCTGATGGGGCGGATGGAAGGGGTGCCGCGCCCCGACACGATCCTCCTCATCCTCGACGTCACGAACCTCGGACGCCACCTCGTCCTGGCGGCGCCGGTCCTCGCGCTCGGCCTGCCGACGCTCATCGTCCTGAACATGGCCGACGAGCTCGAGCGGCGCGGCGGAGACGTGCAGGTCGAGGAGCTCGCCCGGCGCCTCGGCGCGCCCGTCGCCCTCATCAGCGCGGCGAGCGGCGAGGGGTACGACACGATCCTCCAGTTCCTGCGCGGGCGGATCGGCATCCCGCGCCCCGTCGAGCTCCCCGCCCTGAACGACCTGCCGCGCTGCCGCGAGTGGGCCGCGCGCCTCGGCGCCGAGGCGAAGTACCTCCCGCCGGCGCCCCCCGTCTGGACCCGCCGGCTGGACAGCCTCTTCCTCCACCCGGTCGCCGGGCCGCTCGTCTTCCTCGCCGTCGTCGTCGGGGTCTTCCAGACGATCTTCAGCGCCGCCGCGCCCCTCATGGACCTCGTCGACCGCGCCGTCGGAGCGTCGGGCGACCTCGTCGGCCGACTGCTGCCCGACGGGCCGCTCCGGAGCCTCGTCGTCGAGGGGATCTGGGGAGGCGTCGGCTCCGTCCTCGTCTTCCTCCCGCAGATCCTGATCCTCTTCCTCTTCATCGGCCTGCTGGAGGACTCCGGCTACCTCGCGCGCGCGGCGCTCATCGCCGACCGGACGATGGCGAAGGTGGGCCTGCAGGGGAAGTCGTTCATCCCGCTCCTGTCGGCCTACGCCTGCGCGGTGCCGGCGATCATGGCGACGCGCACGATCGAGAACAAGCGCGACCGGATCGCCACGATCCTGATCGCGCCGTTCATGACCTGCTCGGCGCGCCTTCCGGTCTACACGCTCATCATCGCGGCGTTCCTCCCCGAGACGCCGCTCCTCGGCCCCTTCCTCGGGACGCGCGCCGCCGCCCTCCTCGGCCTCTACGTCCTCGGCTTCGCCGCCGCCGTCGTCACCGCGCGCGTCCTGAAGTCGTCGATCCTGAAGAGCGAGCGGACTCCCTTCGTCCTCGAGATGCCGCCGTACCGGCGGCCCACGCTCCGGCAGGTCGGCCTCCGCCTCTTCGACCGCTCGAAGGTCTTCCTGCGACGCGCCGGGACCGTCATCCTCGCGATGTCGATCCTCCTCTGGGGCCTCGCCCACGTCCCGACGAAGAACGGCAAGGCGCCCGAGATCGCCGACAGCTTCGCAGGGACGATCGGCCGGACGGTCGAGCCGCTCATCGAGCCGCTCGGCTTCAACTGGAAGATCGGCATCGGCCTCATCACCTCCCTCGCCGCGAGAGAGGTGATCGTCGGGACGCTCGGGACGATCTACGGCATCGAGGGGGAGGACGACGGCGCCGGCCTCCAGGCCGCGCTCCGCCACGACCTGACGCCCGCGGGCGCCGTCGCGCTCCTCGTCTTCTTCGCGTTCGCGATGCAGTGCATGTCGACGATCGCCGTCGTGAGGCGGGAGACGGGCGGTTGGACCTGGCCCATCCTCCAGTTCACCTACATGGGCGTCCTCGCCTGGGTCGGGGCGTTCGTCGCGTTCCGCCTCGTGACCGCGCTCCTGGCCTGAGGCCGTCGTGTCCCTCCGCGCCGACCTCCGCGCCCTTCCCCGCGCGGTCTGGGTGCAGTGCCTCGCGACGTTCGTGAATCGCGCGGGGACGATGGTCCTCCCGTTCCTCCTCCTCTACCTGACGCGCGACATGGGCCTCTCGCCGTCGACCGCGGGCGCGATCGTCGCGCTCTACGGCGCGACGGCGCTCGTCACCTCCCCGTTCGCGGGGCGGCTCTGCGACCGGGTCGGGCCGATTCGCCTCATGACGGCCTCGCTCCTCCTCTCGGGGCTCGTCCTCCTGGTCTTCCCCTTCGCGCGGACGCCCGCCACCGTCGCTCTCGCGACCGTTCTCTGGGCGGTCGTCTCCGAGCTCTTCCGCCCGGCCAGCCTCACGGCGATCGCCTCGGCCGTCGGGCCGAAGCACCGGAAGACGGCCTTCGCCGTGAACCGCCTCGCCATCAACCTCGGCATGAGCATCGGTCCCGCGCTCGGCGGCTTCCTCGCCACCTGGTCGTACACCGCCCTCTTCGCCGCCGACGCCCTCTCGGCCCTCGCCGCGGCGGCGATCCTCGCGAAGGCGGGGCGGCCCGACCGGGAGCACGGCGGAGGGGCGAACGCCGCTCCGCGCGAGCACGTTCGCCCCGCCCACCTCGACCGGAAGCTCCTCCTCCTCGTCCTCGGAGTCCTCCCCGTCGCGATCGTCTTCTTCCAGCACGTCGCGGCGATGGCCCTCTTCCTCGTTCGCGACCACGGCTGGAGCGAGGCGCAGTACGGCCTCCTCGCCACGCTCAACACCCTCCTCGTCGTCGCGTTCGAGGTGCCTCTCAACTCCGCGATGGCCCACTGGCCGGCCCGCCGCTCGCTCCCGCTCGGCGCGATCCTGACGGGCGTCGGCTTCGGCCTTCTCGCGTTCGCCGACGCCCCGGCCATGGTCCTCGCCGCCGTCGTCGTCTGGACGTTCGGGGAGATCGTCCTCTTCCCGGGGCTGAACGCCGCCGTCGCCGACCTCGCGCCCGAGGCCCGCCGCGGCGAGTACATGGGCCTCTACATGATGTCGTTCAACCTCGCCTTCGCGATCGGGCCCTGGGCCGGAACGGCCGTCCTCGAGCGCTGGGGAGGGAACGCCCTCTGGGGCGCGGCCTTCCTCGCGGCGATCGTTTCCGCCATCCTCCTCTCGCGCACGGCGCCGGCGAGCGCCGAAGGAGAGAAGCCATGAATCGTCGCCTCGTTCCCTTCTTTGCCCTCCTCCTCCTCGCGCCGTCCGCCTGCCGGAAGGAGGCCGACCCGGTGCGCGCGACGATCGCGGGGCTCGAGGCCGCCGCCGAGGACCGCGACGCCGACGCCGCCGGCGCCCTCCTCGCCGCGGCCTACGCCGACGCCCAGCACTCCGACCACGCCGCCGCTCTCCTGACGATCCGCCGCTACTTCGCGGCCTACGAGTCGATCTCGGCTTCCTTCTCGGACCTCGTCGTCGACCGAAAGCCCGACCTCGCCCGCGCGACGTTCACGGCCTCGTTCGACGGCTCGCCGCGCAAGCTCGGCGCGCTCGCGGAGATGCTCCCGCGCTCGGCGAAGGTCCGCTTCGAGATGAACCTCGCCCCGGAGGGCGACGGCTGGAAGGTCGTCTGGGCGACCTGGTCGCTCGTTTCGGAGGGGACGGGGCCGTAGGAGGCCTGCGGGGAGGGGATCAGACGGCCCCGCGACGTTCGAGCGGACTCTCCCGGATACCAGCGGCCGTCTCGCGTACGAACCTCTCCAGCAGCTCCAGGTCGAGCCGGTCTGCCGCGAGGAGCGCCTCGAGAGATCGAAGAAGCGGCGCACCGCCGTCCCCCTGGGCCTCGAGAGTCGTGCGTACCCGGTGCAACGTCCGCCCGGCGCCACCTGCGTCGCCTCCGCGCGCGCGCGCCTCGACCTCGCCGAGCATCGCGACCAGGCCGTCCACGACGGCACCCTGGCCGAGAAAGAGAGCTGCAGCGGACGCGAATCCCCGGGCGGCGTCAGCCGTGCGCCCGGCAGCGAGTAGCGTCTTCGCAAGGTTCGCCCGGACGAACGCGTGAACGGCGGGATGCTCGGTTCGCGACACGCGCCTGAGAGCGCGTGCGTATTCCCGCCGGGCGTCATCCAGGCGCCCCAGCTTCAGCAGCGAGTACCCGGCACCGTTCAGCGCGGACACCCATCCGCCCCAGACGCCGAGCCTCTCGAACTCGCCCTGCGCACACCGGAACTCGGCCAACGCCTCTTCCTCGCGCTCGAGGTATGAAAGAGCCAATGCCCGCGCCGTACGGGCTCGTGTGGCAAGAGCGACGAGCCCGAGATCGGAGAACGTCGCTTCGGCGCGACCGGCGAGCCGTAGCCCCTCGGCCGGTCGTCCGATGAAGCTCCGCCGCTGTGCCTCGACCATCTCGACCTGTGCCAGCCGGGGCTCGAGCCCGCGGAGGCGGCCGAACACTCGAAAGGCTCCAGCGAGCGCGCGGCCTCCGCGGCTGAGATCGCCCGACCAGTTGCACGCCGCGCCTACGACCAGGCGCGCGACCCCTTCGACCTCATCGAGGGAGCAGAGCGAATCGGCCTCGGTCGCGCTGCGGCCCGCGGTTGCGCGCGCTTGACGGGCACGAGCGCCGACCTCCTCTCCAAAAACGAGCCATCGCGCGGGGCGCTCCACCATTCGCTCCATCGCGTCGTCGAGCGCATAGACGACCCCGAGCCGCTCCTCGGCTCGCGAGAGGCGAAGCGCCGCCAGTGCGGAGCGGAGCTCCGCGCTCCCGCGCACTGCGGCCTCGACGAGCGCCGGGGCGATCCCCTCCGCCGAACGAGCGACCTCAACCGTTCTCTCGGGCGGACCAGGGAATCGCGGTGAAGCACCCCTGGCGTGCCGCGGCCGGGCGCGGAATGGATCACGCTCCGAGAAGACCATGTCGTTGTCGCTTGCCAGGCCGAGGCTCGGAGCGATCTCGCGAAGCCGCGCGTCGATGACGGTGAGCTCGTCAAGCGCTTCGCGGCAGGCCTCGCACGAATCGGAGTGACGCCGAATCCGGGCGCGGGCGACATCGTCGAGCGTCCCTCGAACGTGGAGCAGGAGAGTGAGGTCGTCGGGATGCGGCGTCATGTCCGACCCTCCCGGAAACGCTCTCTCAGCTTCCTGATGCAGCGGCTCGCCGTGGTCGAAACGACCCTTGGCGAGGCCAGGCCTCGGGTTCGCGCGAGGACCTGCGGCGCCACTCCGTCGACATAGAGAGCGAGAAGCAGCTGCCGGCACGAAGCCGACATCGCCCCGAATGCCTCTCGCAGTAGTACACGAGCGTCCGCCGGCAGCTCGCTCACCGCGAGCTCGGCCAGTGCGGCATCGTGGCCCGTGCTCTCCGGGTGGCGCTTCTGTGCGCGCAGTCGCTTCCCGCAGCGGAACTTGAAGATGCGGAAGGCGAGCCCCTCCCGGCTCCGGACGAGCTTCCGTACGCGCATCAGGTCGACGCAGGTGTCCTGGATCACCTCGTCGACCTCGTCTTGCGAGAACCCATATCGCTGATACGCCCAGGCGGCGAGCCTTCGCCTCTGGAAGGGGTCGGCAGCAAGCTCGGAAGCAGCGTCGATTCCAGTGAGGAGGATGTCGTCGTCGATCTCATCCATACCGGAGATGCTCTTCGGGGCAGAGAGTCAGTCCGAGGATAGCCCGAAACGGCAGGACCGACCTCGGATGAGCCGTCCCCGGAGGAACCGCGGCCTCCCAGATTCCGGGTTGACGGAATCACGGTTCCGGGCACTTCACGTAGGGCAGGTTCAGGTCATACATGGGCTCTGGTCGAAATGGGCGACCGGCCAGCGCGCGACGGACCCGAGACCGACGCTCGAAGCGGCCACTCCATCGAACGGCCGAGGAATGCGGACGTCCCAACGAACGCAAGGAGCAGTCATGACAGCAGCGTCCCGAAAACGAAACGTCTTCGCCAGGCATCCTCTCCGAACCGCTTGCGCGTGCATCCTCGCCTCCGTCGCATCCGCCGCCCACGGCGAAGCGCCGGTCGCGGCGGCCGGGCCCGGCGCCCCGCGTCTCCCGGTGCAGGTATACGTTCTCGAGCGACCCGCAGCACCCAAGCACGAGAGCCTCCCGCCGAGCCACGTCGAGGCGCTTCGGACGCTCGGGGCGACCCGCATCGAGGACTACGGCCCGTTCGTGTACGTGTCGACCGGCCGGATGCTCGAGGCGAATCGGCTCGAAGCCGCTGTAGGCCTTCCGGCGACCGTTGATCCCTTCGCCTTCCTCGTGGACGTAGGCGGACGCTTTCGGGACGTTCGCGATCCGTGGCCGCCGGATGGCGTGGAAGCCGGCCTTCGATTGGCCGATTATCCGCCGGGAAGGACCGGGCTCTACGTGGTCAAGCTCGCCATGCCCGCACGGGCGTCCTGGTTCGAGTCGGCACAGAAAGCCGGATGGCGCCTCCTTCAGTACCTCCACGCCAACGCCTGGATCGTCGCTGCACCAGCCGGCCTCGAGGCGGTCACCGGGCTCGCACGCGAAGCCGTCTACGTCGAGCCCCTTCAGCCCTGGGACAAGCTTCAGGCCGCGCTGAGGACGGACCGGCGCACGGAGCGGAGGCCGATGACGATCCTGTTCGACGGCGGGCAGGACGGGCCGGAGCTCAGGGGGGCGCTTCGAGAGATCGACAGCGAGTCCGTCGTGACTATCGACAACCGCGGCGAAGGATCGGTCGACCTGTTCGCAACGAGCGCGGATGCAAGGCTCCTGGCCCGGCGGCCGGAAGTCATCGGCATCCAGATTCGATCGGCCGGCGGTCCCTCGAGCGAGCGAGAAGCCCAGGTCGCCGTCGGGCACCACGCCGGCAACCTCCCTACGAACCCGGGGGGGTATCGGAGCTGGCTGTCGGGCCTCTGTGGCGGCTGCCTCAGCCCGGCGAACCTCGCCGACGAGATCGTCGCCATCTTCGACACGGGCATCTCGCAGACGACGGGCGCCCCGGGAAAGATCGCTCATCCGGACCTCGACGGAGGGGGGAGCAACCGCCTCGCGTATCCCACGACGGGGTGCTGCGGATTCGAATTCTCGACCACGTACGACGCGTCGTACCACGGGACGGCGGTCACGGGCCTCATCGCAGGGGATCCGCAGCAGGCAGGAGGCCTCGGACTGACGGACCCGTACGGGTTCTACTGGGGCACCGGCGTGGCACCGGGGGTCCGGTTCGGGATGACGAAGATGATGACGCATCAAGGCTTCGCGAGCAGCTTCTCGGACAGCGGAATCGCGCGCGAGGTGAAGAGGGTCTTTGACTTCGGCGCGCGTTACCTGAACAGCAGCTGGAACCTCGCGCCCGACGACCCGATGACGGCGCCGCCCGACGACCCGGCCTACGGTTACGACGCGATGGCCCGGCGGCTCGACATACTCGTTCGCGACGCCCGAGCCCTCGACGCCGCCTCCCCGCCGTCCGAGAACCCGATGACCATCGTCGTGTCGGTCGGGAACATAACCGCAAATGACAACCTGGATCCCTCCGTCCGGTCCCCGGCGACGGCGAAGAACGTCATCGCCGTGGGTGCCTCGGGGCTTCAGGTGTGGGACTACGTGACCGCGGTCCCGTGCCGGACGGGAATAACGATCAAGGACGTCTCGACGCTGAGTCGCAGGGGGACGGCGTTGCTGGGCTACGGGACGGCGTACATTCGGCGAAGGCCCGATCTCGTCGCGCCCGGTCGCTCGACGGCGTCCACCCGCTCTTACAACGGGACCCGGGCCGACTGCGCCTATTATGACGACGAAGACGAGGACCTGACCCCCTCGGTTCAATATGAAGGGGGCAAGAACTACCTTGCCGAGAACGGGACGAGCTTCGCAGCGCCCCAGGTCACTGGCGCGGCGGTTCTCGTGAAGCGCTTCCTCGAGAATGCTCGTACCGGCAAGCCGACCCCAAGTCCGGCGTTGCTCAGAGCTGTCCTCATCGGTACGGCCGAGTCCATGCACGGCGGCTATGACTACGTCTACGGGCGGACGCTGGGCTTCGCGCCGAGCCTTGCCCAGGGGTACGGCCGGCTCTCGCTCGCGAAGCTCCTGAGCGACTCGACGGCCAAAGTCTACGAAGACCAGAACGAGAACGTCCTCACCTTCACAGGTGCGACCAAGAGCTTCCCGCTGACCGTTGCAGATCCGTCCAAGCCGATCATCGTCTCTCTCGTCTATACCGATCCTCCCTCGGGTCTCCTCGGATCCGGTTACACCGTCAACCAGCTCGCCGTGAACGTCCAGCAGGGCGGGGCTTTCTATACGAGCTGTGGCCTCGGCGAGACCCAGCAGTACAGCGCCCGGGTCACGGCCCCTTGCGGCGACGCAGAAGGCCCGGCGGACAACACGAAGCAGGTCCGGATCGCGCCGAACAGCTTCACCGGACCGTTCACGGTCCAGGTCGTGGCCAGGGGCATCAACGCGAAGGCGGTGCCGAGCCTGAGCACCGTGAACCAGGACTTCGCGCTCTTCGTCTATAACGCGGTGAGCGCGCCGTAGCCGCAGGGCGACCCGGGGTCGCGTTCGCAACAGAGGAAGGAGGAGCCGATGAGAAGACTCATGGCGTTTGCGGGGTTGCTGACGCTGCTTCTGGCGGTGCGGCCGCTGTCTGCGAAGGAGATCCTGATTCCGAACGTCGTCGCGTTCGCGCGGGGCAGCTACTCGTCGCTCTGGGGCACGGAGATCCGGATCATCAACCCGACGTCGTCGCCGAAGTCGTTCCGGGTCGTCGACTGGATCGGGTCGCCGAGGCAGCGGCCGTACCAGGTGACGGTGCTACCGGGCGAGACGGTAGTCCGCGGGGGGTTCGGCCTCTACACGGCCCGAGGGCAGCAGTCGCCGGTGCTCGAGGTGCTCGACGAGGCGGAGTACGGAGCGGCCGTTTGCGAGGTCGACGAAGGTCTGCTCGTGCACTCCCGAATGCTGACGACGACGGTCGTCGACCCGCCAGGTCTCGCAGGCCAGGGAGTGTGCGCGCCGAACGCGGGCGAATACGTCTATGGCGACGCTCTCTTCCTGGGCGTCTGCAACTACGGCGTCGGCCCGGTCCTCTACGCCGATCGAAGCTTCTTCGATCCCGGGGTGCCGCAGAACCTTCTCATGCTCAACCCCCGGCGGAACCACTATCGGACGAATCTCGTCATCGTGAACGGTGACGAAGAGGAGGCGACGGTCTCGATCCTCGTCACGAACGCGACCGGCGGCACGGCGCGGCTCGAGCGAAGGGTCCCGGCCCGAACGTACTTCCAGATGAACGACGTCTACGCACTCCCCGAGCTGAGCGGGCTGGAGGAGCTCTCGGAGATGACCGAGCACTTCGGGCAACGGGCCGTCGTCACCTGCTCGACGCGTTGCTACGCGATCGGCTACGTCATCTCGAACCACAACAACACGGTCAGCGTCGTCGAACCCAGGTAGCGAGGCGCCCCTTCGAGTCCGCCGGGGTCGGACGCGGGGTCGTCTCATGTGAGCCCATGTCTGCATTCGGCGATGAGGTCGATCTGTCCCTCCCCGTAGGCGGCCGTTGGGGGCGGATCCGCTCCGGGGCGCTGCAACGCTGCGCCCCGAAGCGAACCGGAGGGGAGAGCCGGACGACGATGTTCCGGTCGTCAACCGACGGGGCAGTGGCCGCGTTCCAGTGGAACGGGACAGACGACGGGGTCGTTTCCCTCGCTCGACGGCGTTGGCGGGGGTGTCTGCTCGGAGGAAGTGCGCGGTCGGATCGCGAGACGTTCTTCGATCCAACGAAGAAGGTCGCCGATCGGCTTCTGCACCTGCACCGGGCGGCGTTCGGTACGTTGCGGAACAGCGGGAATGGTCGCCGCCTGCGTGGTCGCAAGGGCCGACTGCCCGACGAAGAGCAACGCGAGCAGCAGCCCGCACGAGATTCTCTTCACGTATCCTCCGGCGTCCCCGCGCGAGCGCGGGTTCTTCGGAAGGTGTTGGCGAGCGCTCGACGTCCGCCTTCCGCACCTGAAGTGCCCGAGAGAGAGGACCGGTCAACCCGGGCGCTGGGGCGGGAACGCCCTCCGGGCGGGGACCTTTCTCGCCGCACTCCGCTCCGTCATCCTCCGCGCGCGCTCGGCGAAGCTCCGCTTCGAGATGAACCTCGTCCCGGAAGGGGAAGGCTGGAAGGTCGCCTGGGCGAGCTGGTCGCTCGTCTCGGAGGGGACGGGGCCGTAGGACGATCCCGCGGTCGCGTTCGCGGCCGAGGAAGGAGAAGCCGATGAGAAGAGCCATGGCGTCTGCGGGTTTGCTGGCGCTGCTTCTGGCGGCGCGGCCGCTGTCCGCGAAGGAGATCCTGATTCCGAACGTCGTCGCGTTCGCGCGGGGCAGCTACTCGTCGCTCTGGGGCACGGAGATCCGGATCATCAACCCGACGTCGTCGCCGAAGTCGTTCCGGGTCGTCGACTGGATCGGGTCGCCGAGGCAGCGGCCGTACCAGGTGACGGTGCTACCGGGCGAGACGGTAGTCCGCGGGGGGTTCGGCCTCTACACGGCCCGAGGGCAGCAGTCGCCGGTGCTCGAGGTGCTCGACGAGGCGGAGTACGGAGCGGCCGTTTGCGAGGTCGACGAAGGTCTGCTCGTGCACTCCCGAATGCTGACGACGACGGTCGTCGACCCGCCAGGTCTCGCAGGCCAGGGAGTGTGCGCGCCGAACGCGGGCGAATACGTCTATGGCGACGCTCTCTTCCTGGGCGTCTGCAACTACGGCGTCGGCCCGGTCCTCTACGCCGATCGAAGCTTCTTCGATCCCGGGGTGCCGCAGAACCTTCTCATGCTCAACCCCCGGCGGAACCACTATCGGACGAATCTCGTCATCGTGAACGGTGACGAAGAGGAGGCGACGGTCTCGATCCTCGTCACGAACGCGACCGGCGGCACGGCGCGGCTCGAGCGAAGGGTCCCGGCCCGAACGTACTTCCAGATGAACGACGTCTACGCACTCCCCGAGCTGAGCGGGCTGGAGGAGCTCTCGGAGATGACCGAGCACTTCGGGCAACGGGCCGTCGTCACCTGCTCGACGCGTTGCTACGCGATCGGCTACGTCATCTCGAACCACAACAACACGGTCAGCGTCGTCGAACCCAGGTAGCGAGGTGCCCCTTCGAGTCCGCCGGGTTCGGACGCCGGGTCGGCCCGCTGCTCGACGGACGCGAAGACGACGTCCGGACCGACGCGGAGGATTCGCCGGAGCGCCACCCCTCGATTCCGGATCGAGCCGAACGCGCGCGCGCCGCTACTTCGACGGCGCCTTCGCCTCGAACGTCCGAAGGTCGAGGACCTCCTCGATCCTCCTCCGGAACTCCGCCGTCTCGAGCGAGCCGGCGAGCCGCCCCGACTCCCGCTCGATCCTCTCGATCGCCGCGGCCCAGACGCGCTCGCGCCGGGCGATCTCGTCCGGGTCCTTCACGCGACCGAAGTCCTGGACCAGCTTGTTGTGCCGGCAGAGCATCCGGAATGCGTAGTAGGTGTTCGGGCGGCGGAGCGCGAGGCCGAGGACCCGGACGTCGTTGCCGACGCTGTGGATCGGCTGCCCCCACTCGCCGTAGCCGCCGAAGATGGTCCCGAGCTTCTCGAGGGCGCTCGCGAGCTTCGGCTCGTTCGCCCGACGGAGGAGCGCCGAGACGAAGGGGAGCGTGACGTTCCGGAAGAGCGTCGGGTCGGCGAGGCGGACGTCGACGCCGAGCTCCTCCTTCTCGATCCTCACGATGTCCTCGGTCCGGATCCGGTGGTCGGTCGCGAGGTGGACCCGCTCGCCGATCGCCTCGGGGCGGGTGAGCGCCGCGAGGATCCCCTCGACGACGCGGTCGACGGTGACGAGGTTGATCTCGGCGGAGCGGTCGGCCGGGAAGACCATCGCGACCGAGGCGATCGCCGCGGCCTTCGGCTCGCCGAAACGCGTGGCGCGGAGCGTGTCGAGCGCCTCCTTCGCCCGCCCGAAGGCGTTCACCGGGGCGTTCACGACCTTCGTGTCGCCCCGGTTGTTCCCGGTCCGCGAGTCGCCGATCACGATGGCGGGGAGGAGCTGGACGACGCGGAGCCCCTCCTCGACCATGTGCCGGTCGGTCTCGATCGAGGCCATCGCCTTCGTCAGCTCGTAGTAGTTGTTGTAGAAGTTCTTCGGGAAGACGAGGGCGTTCTCCTGCGCCATGGAGCGCTTCTTGCGCCCGTGGATGTAGGAGGTCTCGATGGCGACGTGGAGGACGAACTTCGACCCCTTCGCGCGCTGGAGGCGAAGCGAGAAAGCGAGCGCGTTCTTGCAGCCGAGGACGTTCGCCCGGAAGGAGCTCTCGTAGGTGTCGTCGAAGGAGACCGAGGCGGCGCAGTGGACGACGTGCGTGACCGTCCGCTCGAGCGTCGCGAGCTCGTCCTCGGGGATCCCGAGGCCCGGCTTCTCGATGTCCCCCTCGACGAACCGGAACTTGCGCGCCGCGCGCCCGCCGACGCCGAGCCGCGAGAGGAGCAGGCGGCCGCGCTCCGTCGGGGAGAGGACGCGGATCACCTCACGCGTCTTCGGGTCGCGAACCGTCTGGGGCCGAATGACGGAGACGACCTCCGCGATCCTCCGGTCCGAGGCCGCCTGGGCGAGGATCTCCTGGCCGAGGAAGCCGGTCGCGCCGGTCAGGAGGACGCGGAGCCGCGGGCTTCGCCCGCGGGCGGCGAGGGCCGCGCGGGCGTCGGCGCGGAGCCTCTCGATCCGCTGCGACACGTCGCGCGCCGTCCGGTGCGTCGGCTCGCGGAACTGGAAGAAGACGGAGCGGTCGACGACGCCGATCAGCTTCTTCGCCCCCCGCTCCACCGCGTGCGAGCCGGTGAGGCGGCCGAGCCGGCCGGCGACCCTCAGGCCGAACGCGTTCGCCGACTTCATCGCCTCGCGCACCTTCTCCTCGTTGCCGGTCACCTGGACGAGGCGGCTCGCGAGGAAGGAGGTCGTCACCTCGAACGGGTTCTTGTCGCGGTGCGCCGTGATGAGGAGCTCCTCCGGGTCGACCGGCCGGAGGACCTCGCGCCCCGTCGTCGCGCTCATTCGGGCGATGTAGCGGGACGGCGAGCTCTCCCAGAGGAACTCCCCCTCGGGGTGGACGTGCGGCGTCCCGTCGACGATCGGCTTCGGGGCGGGGGCCGGCCGCTTCGGTCGCGCCGGGCGGCGTGCCGCAGGGGGGGCGGCATTCGAGGCGGCGGCAGGGGCCGCCCGGCGTCGGCGGGGCGCGGTATTCGTCATTGGACTCCTCCGGGGAGTCTGATTGTCCCCCGAACGGCCGCAGGAACCGAAATTCGCGCTAGCGCGGCGCCGCCTCCGGCGGGACGGGCGCGAGGCGCCAGATCTCCCGGGCGTACTCGCGGATCGTCCGGTCGGACGAGAACTTCCCCATCCGCGCCACGTTCAGGACCGCCTTGCGCGTCCAGCCGGCCGCGTCCGTCCACTGGTCCGCGACCCGCTCCTGCGCCGCGGCGTAGGCGTCGAAGTCGGCGAGGTGGAAGTACGGGTCGTGGTTCTCGACGACGTGCTCGAAGAGCCAGGAGAAGATCCCCGGCTCGAACGGCGCGAAGAGCGGCGTCCGGAACGCGTCGAGGACGCGTCGGACGCGCGGGTCGTCCTCGTAGACGCGCCGCGCGGAGTACGCCCCGGGCTGCTTCAGACGGTCGAGCTCCTCCGCGGTGTGGCCGAAGATGAAGATGTTCTCCGCACCGACCTCCTCCATGATCTCGATGTTCGCGCCGTCGAGCGTTCCGATCGTCAGGGCGCCGTTCATCGAGAGCTTCATGTTCCCGGTGCCGGAGGCCTCCATCCCGGCGGTCGAGATCTGCTCGGAGAGGTCGGCCGCGGGGATGATCCGCTCGGCGAGCGAGACCCGGTAGTCGGGGAGGAAGACGCACTTGAGCATCCCCTTCACCCGCGTGTCCCGGTTGACCCTCTCCCCGACGGCGTGGATCAGCTTGATGACCTGCTTGGCGACCCAGTAGCCGGGCGCGGCCTTCCCTGCGAAGACGAACGTCCGCGGCGCCTTCGGCACCTCCCCGTCCTCGACGATCCGGAAGTAGAGGTGGACGACGTGGAGGGCGTTCAGGAGCTGCCGCTTGTAGAGGTGGATCCGCTTGATCTGGATGTCGAAGAGGGAGTCGGGGTCGACGCGCACGCGCGTCAGGTCGGCGACGATTCGCGCGAGGCGGACCTTGTTCTCGCGCTTGACGGCCCGGAAGCGGTCGCGGAAGGCCCCGTCCTCGGCCAGCCGGTCGAGCGGCTCGCGCAGGAGGCCGTACTCCGTCACCCAGCCGGGGCCGGCGGCCTCGGTCAGGAGGGCGGCGAGGCTCGGGTTCGACTTCAGGAGCCAGCGGCGCGGCGTGACGCCGTTCGTCTTGTTGTTGAACCGCTCCGGGTGGAGCCGGTAGAGGTCGGGGAAGAGGTTCTCGGTGATGAGGCGGGAGTGGAGCGCGGCGACTCCGTTGATCGAGTGGCTCCCGGCGGCGGCGAGCTGCGCCATCCGGACCTGCTTCGGCTCTCCCTCCTCGATCATCGAGACGCGGGCGAGGACCTCCTGGTCGCCCGGCGCGCGGTGCGCCACCTCGTCGAGGAAGCGGCGGTTGATCTCGTAGATGATCTGCAGGTGCCGCGGCAGGACCGTCTCGACGAGCGGGAGCGGCCACTTCTCGAGCGCTTCCGGCAGCAGGGTGTGGTTCGTGTAGCCGAGCGTGGCGACGGTCATTTCCCACGCCCGCTCCCACGCCACGTCGTGCTCGTCGACGAAGAGCCGCATCAGCTCGGCCACGGCGAGGGCGGGGTGGGTGTCGTTCAGCTGGATCGCGATCCGGTCGGGGAACGCCGCGATGGGATGCCCCTCGCGGAGGAAGCGCCGGAGGATGTCGCGCAGCGCGCAGGCGACGAAGAAGTACTCCTGCAGGAGTCGAAGCTCCTTCCCCTTCTGCACCCTGTCGGAAGGGTAGAGGACTTTGGAGATCGTCTCCGACCCGATCGACTCCTGGACCGCCTGGACGTAGTCGCCGGAGTTGAAGAACTCCATGTTGAACTCGTCGGAGGCGCGGGCGGAGTAGAGCCGGAGCGCGTTCACCGTCTCGCCGCCGTAGCCGACGACCGGCATCTCGTGCGGCACGCCGACGAGGATCTTCCAGTCCATCCACATCGGGTTGTACTGGCTCTTCCGGTCGACCGTGTCGACGATCCGGCCGTAGACCGGCACGAGGACCGCCTCCTCGGGACGTTCGACCGTCCAGGGCATCGCGGCGTGGAGCCAGCGGTCGGGGCGCTCCTTCTGGTAGCCGTTGTCGATCTCCTGGCGGAAGAGGCCGTACTGGTAGAAGAGGCCGTAGCCGTAGCCCGGCAGGTGGAGCGTCGCGAGCGAGTCGAGGAAGCAGGCGGCGAGGCGGCCGAGGCCGCCGTTGCCGAGCCCGGCGTCGACCTCCTCCTCGCGCACCTGGTCGAGGCCGTGCCCCAGCTCGGCGAGCGCCTGGACGGCCGCGTCGTGGAGGCCGAGGTTGTGGAGGGAGTCGACGAGCGAGCGCCCGATCAGGAACTCCATCGAGAGGTAGTAGACCCGCTTGGCGCCGGCCTGCCGGTAGCGCCTCTCCGTCGCGAGGAGGCGCTCCCAGGCCCGGTCGCGGACGGCGAGCCCGAGGGCCTGGAAGAGGTCGCCGTTCGTCGCGTCCTCCCAGGCCTTTCCGAGCGAGTGCCGGACGTGCCAGCGGATCGCCTCGCGGAGCTCCTCCCCGGTCCGCGGCAGCGGCGGGGCGACGCTCATCGGGCCTCCACGGCGGCGACCGCGTCCTCCACCGTGTCGTGGAGCGCGAGCACCTTGTCGAGCCGCGTCAGGCGGAAGACGGCGCGGACGGCGTCGCGCGCGCCGGCGATCCGAAGGTCGCCCCCCTCGGGGAGCCCCTTCACGAGCGACAGGATGGAGGCCAGCCCGGCGCTGTCGATGAAGGCGACGGGCGAGAGGTCGAGGACGACCTTCGGCGCCGACCCTGCGAGCGCGCCGGACATGCGCGCCTTGAAGTCGGGGGCGGAGAGGGCGTCGAGGCGGGTGTCCTCGATCCGGGCCAGGACGTGAGACTCCCTCGGCTCGATCGTCAGGTTCATCGTTCCTCCCTCGGCTCCGTCCGGAGACCCGGCGAGAGGTCCCCTCCCGGCGAGCCCTGCGCGAACCGGCGGAACCGCTCGCCGGCACGCCGCGGGAGGAGCCTTCAGGGAACCGAACCCCTATCGTCCCGGACGCGGTCAGCTTGCCACTCGTGGCGGAGGTGTCAAGAAGGGCGGCGACGCCCGAACGCTGCGCCGAATCGCCGTTCGCTGGTACCGTTCGGCCATGCCGGCCGCGCTCCTCCTCGCCGCCGTCCTTGCCGCGGTCCCCTCTGCTGGCCCGCCCGCCCCCGCCCCGGAGGCGCTCCACGCCGCCTGGACGGGCGTCCGCCTCTCGCCCCCCTCCGGCGCGTACACGCCCGAGGCGCTCCTCGCCGACCTCGAGGCGCTCGCTGGCTACTCCCGCGGCGTCGTCCGGATCGCGGAGAAGGGGCGCTCGTCCGAGGGACGCGCGATCCCGGTCGTCCTCGCCGGGAGCGGCCCGGAGAAGGTCCTCCTCTGGTCCCAGATGCACGGCGACGAGCCGACCGCGACGGCAGCCCTCGTCGACCTCCTCGCCTTCCTCGCCGAGAACCGGGCCGAGCCCGCCACCGCCCACCTCCTCTCGCGCCTCACGCTCGTCGTCGTCCCGATGCTCAACCCGGACGGCGCCGTGCGCGGCGACCGGCGCAACGCCCAGGGGATCGACATCAATCGCGACGCCCTGCGGCTCCAGACCCCCGAGGGGCGATTCCTGAAGGAGGTCCGCGACCGCTACACGCCCGCGGCCGGCTTCAACCTCCACAACCAGAGCCCGCTCGTCACCGCCGGACCGGGCGGAGCGCAGGCGGCGATCGCCGTCCTCGCCGTCTCGGCCTCCCGGAACGAGCCCGAGGGGCCGGCGCTCGCGCGCAAGAGGGGCCTGGCGGGACACCTCGCGCGCGTCGCCTCGACGTTCGTGCCGGGCCGCGTCTCCCGCTACGCCACCGAATACACCGAGCGGGCGTTCGGCGACTCGATGTCGCGCTGGGGGACCCCGACCGTCCTCCTCGAGACGGGCGGCTGGTACGGCCCGCGGGAGGAGGAGCGCCTCGTAAGGCTCAACTTCGTCCTCCTCCTCTCGGCCCTCCACGCCCTCGCGCGCGGAGAGGAGACCGCGGACGCGCCCTTCTACGAGACGCTCCCGCCGAACGTCCGCGGCGACCTCGTCGACCTCGTCCTGCGCGGCGCCACCGTCCACGGCGGGCGGGGCCTTCCCCCCTTCCGCGCCGACGTGGCGGTCGTGAAGGCCCGCGCCTTCGCGGGCGACGGCCGGCGCCTTCCCTCGGCCGCGATCGTCGACGTCGGCGACCTCGCGCACCTCGCGGGCCTCGAAGAGGTGGACGCGGCCGGCCTCGTCGTCGCGCCCGCCCCGGCCGGAGGCGCCGAGGCGTGGGACAAAGCCGTCTCCAGCCTCGCCGCGCGGGGCCTCGCGAAGGACGGCGTTCTCCTCCTCGACGAAGGCGCGCTCGCGCGCGAGGCTCGCACCTGGGCCGCGGGCCGGGCGATCGTCCCGTGGGCGACGATCGACCTCGTCCTCTTCCGGAAGGGAGAGACGGGGCTCCTCGTAGAGGGGTTCGTCCGCGGGGGGACGCGGACGAAGTAGCGGCCGTCTGCCCGACGGGCTCAGGGTTCTTTCGGACAGACCGGGTTCCCCTTGTCGAAGACGATCCGCCACGTCGCGGGCCCCTCGCGCCGCCAGATGGACGTGAACGTTCCGGTCTCTCTCCCGGAAGGGTCGCGCACCGGCCCCGTGCTCAGGGCGAGCGTCCCCGAGTCGAGCACCTCGACCTGCGCCGGTTCCCAGGAGAAGGGGGCCTCCGTCCCCTCGTAGTACTTCTTCCACCAGGCCGCGACCGCCTCCGCGCCGCGGAGCGGCTTCTCTCCGGAGAAGAAGACCGTCTCCGAGGCGAGGAACGAGACGAACGCGGCGTGGTCGCGGTCGGCCATCGTCTTCGCGAACGCGCGCTCGGTCGCGAAGACCTCGTCGCGGAGAGCCGCGGCGGAGGCCGTCGGCGGGGCGCTGGCGCAGCCCACGGCGGCGCCGACGGCGAGAAGGACGGCCGGTCCGGTACGGGAGACGTTCATCGAAACCTCCGAGGGGCTTGCGCCGAACCTTACCGCGGCCGGGGCCGCCGGGCGATGCGCCTCCTCCCGCGCGGGCCGGCCCGGCCGGCCCGCGTGAGACATAATCTCGGTTAGTACGTAAGAGGAGGTGGGTCATGGCGTTGCCGTCGTTCGCCGTGCTCTCGGCGTCCTACCCGAGCTACTGGATCTTCCCGTCTCCGAAGACCGTGCAGAAGCTGATCGGCGGGGAGGTGCAGGACCCGGACATCACGAACACCTGCACGATCCGGCTGAGCCACGCCCTGAACGGCGCGGGAGTCGCGATCCCGCGAACCTTCCGGGCGGTCACGAACCGTCGCGGCGCGAACAGGGCCTACTACATCATCCGCGTCGGCGATTTCCGAGCCTTCATGGAGAGCCGCTTCGGGCAGCCGAACGTCGACCTCCGGAAGAAGGCGGGCGCGAGGCTCGACCGGAGCCAGATCGAGGGGTACCAGGGAGTGATCGCGTTCGAGATCGGCTTCCGCGACGCGACCGGGCACTTCGACCTCTGGTTCCAGGACCGCTTCAGTCACGAGAGCTCCGCGGGGAAGGACTACTTCTCCCTCGCCTCCCGCGTCTCCCTCTGGCACGACGGGACGCGGACGGTGTCGGCGCCGGTCTGACGGCGAATCGTGACGAACGAACTGCCCTAAGATCGCCCCATGGGACCCGCGCTGACGAGCCTGTCCGCAGGTCGACTGCGCCTCGCGCCGGAGAGGGTGGCCGAGTTCTGCCGGCGACATCGAGTCCGCCGACTCGGCCTCTTCGGCTCTGTGCTGCGGGAGGACTTCGGACCGGAGAGCGACGTCGACGTCCTCGTCGAATTCGAGCCGGGCGGAGCTCCAGGCTTCTTCGAGCTCGGCGAGATGAGGGAGGAGCTGTCGTCGCTCTTCGGCAGGAGCGTCGACCTCCGCACGCCGCGGTCGCTCAGCCCGTACTTCCGCAATCGAGTCCTCCGCGAGGCGGTCCCCCTGCATGACGCAGCGTGAGCCTCTCCTGGGGCTGCGGCACATGCTCGACGCGGCGCGCGAGGCCGTCGAAGCCGCGGCCGGGCTGAAGGCCGCCGACCTCGAGAACGACCGCCTGAGAGAGCTCGCCCTCGAGCGTCTCCTCGAGATCCTCGGCGAGGCGGCAGCCCAGACGCCTCCCGAAGAAAGGGCCCTGCACCCGGAGATTCCGTGGAATCGGATCGTCGGGATGAGGAATGAGATCATTCACGGCTACGCGAGCGTCGATCCCGAGATCGTCCTTCGAACGATCCGTGAGAATCTCCCGCCGCTGATCCGGCAGCTCGAGACGGCGCTCAGGGCCGAGGGCGGGGCGACCTAGCCACCTGGCCGGCGCGCCCCGGGAACTCAGGTCCCGAACGCCCCCGCGACGTCCCGCACGTACTCGGGCCGCCTCATCCCGACGAGGACGCACGTCACGCCCGGCACGTCGGCCAGGCCCTTGAGCGTCCTCTGCGAGAGGGTCCCTTCCGGCGACTCGTGCAGGTCGCGGGTGACGAGCTCCGAGAGCTCGGCGGCGCGGGCCTCTTCCTTCGGGAGGAGCCGCCCGACGAGCGCGGAGGCGGCCTCGAGGAGCGTGCGGTCCCAGCCGTCGGCCCAGCGGCCGAAATCGGCGTCGCGGTCGAAGACCTCGCGCAGCTCGGCGAGGAGCTCCGTCCGCCGCGGCTCGACGACGTCGTCCCAGACCTCGCGGAACGTCCCGAGGTCGAGGCCCCGCTTCTCGAACTCGCCGAGGAGGGGCGAGACGGAGAGGAGCTCCTCGGGCGGCGCGACGCCGTTCTCCACCGAGAGGCGCGGCGCGTAGACGAGCGCGAACTCCTCCTCCGCCGAGCGGAGCCGGGCGAGGGCGTCGGGCGCGGGGGAGGGGACGGGCGGGAACGGCGCGCCGACGCTCGCGAAGCGGTGGAGCCGCCCCTGCCGGAAGCCGTTCAGCGGCCGGTTCACGAGGACGGCGAGGCCGTGCTCGCGGGCGACGTCGAGGACGCTCCGGCCGTCGGTCGTGTGGATCGGCTCGCGCGCCCCGAGCTCCACCGGGTTCATCGGGAGCTGGATCGCCGCGAAGCCGGGGCCGGCGAGGTCGAGGAGGCGGAGGAGGTCGACGGCGTCGGCCTTCTCGTGCGGGACGACGAACGTGTTCGAGGAGACGCCGTAGGCGCCGATCCGCCCGGCGGCGACCTCCTTCTCGAGCTGCTCGAAGGCGCGGCCCATCCGGTCGTAGAACGCGTCGCGCGCCTCGGCGAGCGGCAGGTTCCGGTGCTCGGCGTCCGCCAGGAAGTACTCGGGGTTGTGGAGGAGGAGGAGGTCGACGCGCGGCATCGCGAGGCGGCCGAGCGAGGCGGAGAGCTGGTCCTTCAGGAACGGCGGGGAGATGCAGTGCCAGCAGTCCCGCGAGTACTCCGTCATCTCGGGCCACGGGTCGCCCAGCTTCCGGCGCTGGTGCGCGTCGCGGAGGTTCTGCCCCTGGACGTACCCCGCCTTCGTGACGACGACGACGTCCTCTCGGGCGATCTCGCCCGTCGCGGCCATCTCCCGGAGGACCTTCCCGACGAGGAGCTCGCTGTGCCCGTCGCCGTAGTTCGTCGAGGTGTCGACGAGGTTCACGCCGGAGAGGAGCGCGAGCCGGAGCGCTTCCCGGTGCCGGGCGACCCGGTCGTCCACCCGGTAGCCGCCGAACCCGACCGGGGAGACGCGGGCGGGGAGCTTTCCGAGGGGGCGGCGGGTCGAGTTGGAGAGGCGGGCCTCGCTCATGGCTCGGGACGATATCGGACGCGGGCCGATTCTTCCCGCCCCGGGGCCCGCCTTCGGCGCCCTTGCCGGTCCTGCGACAATCGGCCGATGTCCAGCACGCGCCTCGAAAAGCCCTGGAACCCCGTCGAGCTCGAGGTCGAGCTCTTCTGCCGGGGGCTCCTCGTCGACGAATCCGCCCGGGCCGACGTCCAGGCCCGCCGCGTCGCCCGCACCCGCGCCGGCCTCGGCTCGGGCCTCGAGCTCGTCATCCCCGCCCCGCGGCAGGGGGTCTGGGTCAACGTCCCGCTCGACGAGCCGTTCGTGGCCGCTACGCCGCTGACGCTTCACAAGGAAGGGGAGTCGTTCGCCGTCCGCGACGCCCGCCTCCCCGACGTCGTCTACCCGGTCCGCCTCCCCGACCCGCCGGCCTGGTACGCCCGCTCGACGAAGCGCGGCATCCCGATGACCCGCGTCGGCGTCCTGCAGGGGACCTACCTCGGCGTCTACTTCGCCGAGACGTGCATGTACTGGTACAACACCCCCTCGGCGGCGAACTGCAAGTTCTGTACGACCGGCGTGAACGTCGGGACGAACGAGGAGCTCGCGAAGAAGGTCGAGGACGTCGTCGAGGTGGCGAAGGTCGCCCGCGAGGAATCGGGCGTCACGTTCACCCACTTCAACACCGGCTACCACTACGAGGACGACCCGAAGAAGCGGCCGATGCACGGCCTCATGCAGGCGCGCCCCTACGTCTCCGCGATCCGCCGGAACGTCGGCGGCTTCATCGGGGTCCAGGCGGTGCCGGTCCTCCGCGACTGCTGGGACGAGTACGACGAGCTGATCGAGCTCGGCTGCGACCACTTCAGCTTCTGCGTCGAGCTCCTCGACGAGAAGTGGTTCCAGGAGGTCTGCCCGGGCAAGGCGTCGACCGTCGGGCAAAACGCGTTCTTCGAGGCGCTCGAGTACACCGCGAAGAGGCTCGGCCGCGGCCGCGTCTCCGGCGAGATCATCGCGGGGCTCGAGCCGATCGAGGCGACGAAGAGGGCGATCGACCGGATCGTCGCCGGGGGCGGCTTCCCGACGGTCTGCATCTTCCGGCCTCTCGCCGGGAGCAACCTGGCTCACCTCCCGTCGCCCGACCCGGGCGCGATGCGCGAGGTGATGGCCTACCAGTACGAGGCGGCCCGCCGCGCGGGGCTCGCCGTCGGCATCCTCCCGAACATCAAGGTCTCCCTCGTCGTCCAGCCGGAGGAGGGGCGGGAGCTCCTCGCGGAGAAGAGCTGGCTCGACCCGTACGAGTGGAAGGTCGCGGCGCTCCGGGCCCTCGCCCGCCCCTACGCCGCCTGGCGCAAGCGTCCCCGCCCCGACGCCCCCGAGTTCCGCCCCGAAATCCCCGGCCCATCGGCCGTCGGATAAGGGGTGGCGGACGCCGAGTCCGCCGGGAGCCTGCAATGAAGTGGTCGTACACCGTCGCCCGCGTCTCGGGCATCGACATCAAGATCCACGCGACGTTCGCGCTGATCCTCGCGCTCGGCGCGTTCCAGTGGGGCTTCCCGAAGGGGCTCGACGGGGAGTCCTCGTTCGCGGGCGCCGTCTTCGGGATGGGCCTGATGCTCCTCCTCTTCACCTGCGTCGTCCTGCACGAGCTGGGGCACAGCCTCGTCGCGCAGCGCTTCGGCCTGACGGTGCGGGAAATCGTCCTGCTGCCGATCGGCGGCGTCGCACGCCTCGAGAAGAACCCCGAGAAGCCGCAGCACGAGCTCCTGATCGCCCTCGCCGGGCCGCTCGTGAACGTGGCGATCGCCGTCCTCCTCTTCTTCGCCGGCGGCGTCGCGCTCAACTTCGGCCTCGTCGAGGCGCAGTCGCTCCTCACCGCCGACGGGCCGCCCACCCTCGCGACCCTCTGGGGCTGGCTCTTCCTCGCGAACGTCGGCCTCGCCGTCTTCAACATGATCCCCGCCTTCCCGATGGACGGCGGCCGCGTCCTCCGAGCGGCGCTCGCGATGCGCCTCGGCTTCTCGCGCGGGACGCAGATCGCCACGGCGATCGGGCAGGCCGTCGCGTTCGCGTTCGGCCTGTTCGGCGTCCTCTCCGGGAACTTCCTCCTCGTCATCGTCGCCCTCTTCGTCTTCATGGGGGCGGGGCAGGAGCGGGCCGAGGAGCAGGCGCGGACGGTCCTCACGACGCTCCGCGTCGGCGACGCCTACAACAAGCACGCGCTCGTCCTCTCGCCCGGCGACCACGTCAGCAAGGTGGTCGACTACATCCTGACGAGCTACCAGCCCGACTTCGCCGTCGTCCAGGGGAAGACGTTCCTCGGGGTCGTCACGCGCGACGACGTCCTGAAGGCGCTCGCCACCGAGACGAACGACCTCTACGTCGCCGGGATCATGAGGCGCGAGGTCCTGACGGTCGACGCGCGGCAGGGGCTCGACGAGGTGCGCCGCCTGATGGGGGAGAAGGGCGAGCGGATCGCCGCCGTGAATGACGGCGACGCCTTCCTCGGCCTCGTCAGCGTCGAGGACATCGGCGAGGCGCTCGTCGTCTCCAGCTTCGTCCAGCTGCGCGACAAGCGCCGCGCGGCGGCGGAGGCCGAGGCGGGCTGAAGAGGGCCGGGGCTCCGGTCGGGCTCGCGTCTACAGGCCGGATCGGCAGCGCGGTCTCCGTGTTGCTCCGAGCCGACATCTTCGGAGTTCGCGTCGACGCCCGGGCAGCGATCGCCGTCGATCCGATCGATGGAAAGCCCTTCGCAAGTGAGGAGCTGCCCTCGCCCTCCCTCCGTCGATCGTTGGCGGCCCGGAGCCGAGCCTGACCTGCTGAACTTCGTCTGCGCCGCGTTCAGGCCCTTCCGGAACCGTGGCCTCCATCGGTCGAGGGGACCGGCGAGGCTCGCCCGGGCTCCGCCCCCGTAGCGAGTCGACACCCACGGAACGATTTCGAAGAAATTTCTCGAGGCAAGGGGCACTGAAGGGTTCCGAAAACCCTCATAGATAGTAAGGAGGGTTCTCGTGGTCCAGTTGTTCGCGATCAATTCTCAACTTCACGCCGACCCATCGACCCAGGGTGCCGCGTCCGCTCGATTCAAGAGGAACCGGCCCGGCGACCTGACCGACGAGAACCTCGACGTTCTCGCGGAGCAACTCTCTGCCTTGGGAGCGAGGGCAGTGGCAGCGGCCGAGGGGCTCGCGACCCGGACCCTGCTTCGGCGCCTCGCTGCGAGCGGGACGAGCGTGCGGTCTCTCGTCCTGCGTGAGCGTCGCGAACGGGCGCTC
>JADHED010000244.1_pt1 | contig 74218 bp, 60 predicted proteins | sample 8952041 | NCBI WGS metagenome assembly JADHED01 (sample SAMN16124423, study PRJNA663239) | bioreactor sludge metagenome | isolation source: sludge (control) | place: India:Bengaluru | collected 2018-09-08
GGGGCGATTTGGCCGTGACCCAGCGGGGGGTGACCATCACTGGCAGGTGGTAGACCAGGTCGCGCATGACCTCGAAGGCCGCCGATCCCGGGCCGACGATGATGCCGGCGCGGATCTCGGTGACCGGCACCGATCCCTGGCGTAGCACGTCCCCGGTGTCCCGCCGGGAGACGATATGCTCGCTGTCCGCGTCCTCCGGCACCAGGCCACCGAGGTAGCAGATGCGCTCCACCCCCGCCTCCGCCGCCGCCCGGGCGAAATTGGCCGCCGCCTCCAGGTCCAGGCGGCCAAAGGCCTTGCCCGCTCCCATGGAATGGACCAGGTAATAGGCGATACTGACCCCGGCCAGGGCCCCCGGCAGGGTCGCCGGCTCCAGGGCGTCCGCGCCGACGATCTCTACCCCGGGCCAGCCCCGTGCCGCCAGGGCCTTGGGTTGACGGGATGAGACGCGCACCCGCGCCCCGGCGGAGATGAGGCGCGGGACCAGATAGGTGCCGATATAGCCACTGGCCCCGAAGACGAGGCGCAGTCGCGGGTCCCCGGCCAAGGGTCCGGTCGGCACGGCGGTGGCAGGGTCTGCCAGGGCGGAAGGGTGCTCGCTTGGCCCTTCTTCGTGCGCGGCTGACCTGGCCTGGAGGGCGCCCAAAGCAGATGCTACCGCAAACACCTGGGTAACCGGGTTAGCGTCGGGGATAGATGCAGCCATATTCAGGGGGTCCATTGGGGATCATGCCCGCGGGGCAGGGCACTTGCTGTGGTACTTGCTGAGGTACTTGCTGAGGCACTTGCTGGGGCGGTTGCCGGGTGGGCGGAGCCTTGACCACGGCGGGCGTAGGCTTCAGCCGAGGGGGAGGCGCCGGGGTCTTGGCGCTTGCCCGGCGGGCCTGCTCCTCTTCATATTGCCGACGGAGATAGTCCTGTTGGGTCCAGGCGCGCATGTCCTCGACACAGCGGGAGGAGTAGCAGGTCACTTCTCCGCCGGGTGTCCGTACTGGGGTGGCGCAGCCGACCAAGGCTATCGTCACCAGCGCTAGGGACAGCGACAGCGGGACCAGGTTTACGGGAGCGATGGGGGTCTTCATGGGTATACTTGATCCCTGGTGACGATTGGATGACGCGCCTGAAAGGTAAGCGTGAAAGTTACCGCAAAGACTCTCATTTTCGGGAGGGTGGGGTGCCCCGTTATGACAGTTAGCGTCAAATTCACGGGAATTTCTTTTAATATCATTTACTTGGTCCGCCACCTCATGACAGTCAGTCCCGATGGCGACACACACTCAGTTAGTCAGTTTGCCTTTCTGCCAGATCGCTCCATCACCCGCCGGGGGCATAACCCCTTGGAAGCCATTAAGATGAGGGAGATTGAAGATGAGGGAGATTGAAGATGACTAAGGCCGTTGTCCTGCTGAGCGGCGGATTGGATTCTACCACCACCCTGGCCATCGCCAAGGCCGAGGACTTCATGCCCTACGCCCTGTCCTTCCGCTATGGCCAGCGCCATGCCGTGGAACTGACGGCCGCCCAAAGGGTGGCCACCGCCCTGGGTGTCGCCGAACACGTCATCGTGGATATCGACCTGCGCCGCTTCGGTGGGTCCGCCCTCACGGCGGATATCCCGGTACCCAAGAGCCGTCCCGCGGAGCATCTGGCGGAGGCGATCCCCATCACCTACGTGCCAGCGCGCAATACCGTCTTCCTCTCCTTCGCCCTCGCCTGGGCGGAGGTCCTGGGCTCAAACGACATCTTCATCGGCGTCAATGCCTTGGACTACTCCGGTTACCCCGACTGCCGGCCAGAGTACATCGCCGCCTTCGAGCACCTGGCCAATCTCGCCACCGCGGCCGGGGTCGAGGGCCGCCAGCGGCTGAAGATCCACGCCCCCCTGATCGAACTCACCAAGGCCCAGATCATCCAGCGGGGCCGCGCCTTGGGGGTTGACTATGGGCTCACCAGCAGTTGCTACGATCCCGGCCCAGATGGCGAACCCTGCGGTCAATGCGATTCGTGCCAGTTGCGTGCCAAGGGCTTCCGCGAGGCGGGGGTATCGGACCCCCTGTTGGGGCGTCAGCCTGGGCGCTGATGCTCTCAGCAAGTAGCACTAGGGTCTCGATTCTCATGAACGCGACCAATGAGATACACGCCATGAGGGGCGCCAGATGACTGACCGACTCGACTTCCTGGCCGCCGTGCCCTTCGAGGCCGCCTGCCAGATTCCCATCCTGCCCGCGGGGCATCGTTCGTGCCGGCTCCATGGCCACAGCTTTCTGGCCCGGGTGCGGGCGGCGCTACCCCCAGGTTGGGCACCCTTTCCGGGTGGCGAGTGTGGCGCCCTCACCGCAGCCCTGACCGCGGCCGTCGCCCCCCTTGACTACCAGTATCTCAACGACCGCCTGCCGGTCCCCACCGACGAGAATCTGGCGCGCTGGGTGCGCCGGCATCTGGAGGTCCCCGGCCTGGGGACCGTTGGCGTGCGCAGCACCCCTGATACCGGGGCGGAACTGGCGGCCAGCGACCACTGCCATCTCTGGCACCGTTTTCGCTTCGAGGCCGCCCACCGGCTGCCGCACGTCCCTCTTGGCCATCCCTGCGGGCGCATGCATGGCCATGGCTTCGAGGTCATCCTCCATGCCGATCAGGAACTGGCGGGCCAGGACATGGGGCTGGATTTCGACTATCTGGCCAGCCTCTGGGCGCCCCTGCAAGCGGAACTGCACCACGCCTGTCTCAATGACCTCGCCAGCCTGGAGAATCCGACCAGTGAGTTGCTGGCATGCTGGATCTGGCGGCGGCTCAAGCCGGAGCAGCCCGCCCTGTCCTGGGTCAGCGTCTACGAGACCGCCACCGCCGGCTGCCATTTCGATGGCGTCCATTACCGTATCTGGAAGGAACTGCGTTTCGAGGCCGCCCTGCGCCTGACCGCCGCCCCCGACGGCGATGGCCGCCGGCGGCTGCATGGTCACAGCTATCTGCTGCGGTTGCACCTGACCGCGCCCCTGGATCGGATCCTGGGCTGGACGGTGGACTACGGGGACGTCAAGGCCCTGTTCAAGCCGGTCTACCAGCGGCTGGACCATCAGCGGCTCGATGACTTGCCGGGGCTGGCGGCGGCCGACCCCGCCCACCTGGTCCGGTGGATTCGCGCCGAGGTGGTGGAGGCGCTGCCCCAACTGGATCGTATCGACCTATTCGAGACCCCCGGTACCGGGGTCAGCCTGTGCTGGGGCGAACTGGGGCCGGCCCTGCCCGCTTGAATCCGTCGCTCTGAATTAGCGGGGGGTCTGCTGAGCGCCCGCGCTCAATCGCCTCCACGCCGTTGATAATCCTTACTCGATGCCTAAATCTTCACTCCCCCCTGCTGCCTGGGCAGCCTTGGGTTGCACAAGTCACTGATGCTCTTGATCCCTCCTCCCTGGTGTGGGAGGGTTGGGGAATTGGGGGCTGAACGAATATCTCCATGCCAGCCGTAGCGTCCCATGAGGCCAAAGCCCGAAGTGCCAGCCGTTTATCACGTCAAGGAGATCTTTTACACCCTGCAAGGGGAGGGGGCCCGGACGGGCCGGGCGGCGGTGTTCTGCCGTTTCGCCGGCTGTAACCTCTGGTCCGGGCGGGAGCGGGACCGTGACCGGGCGCTCTGCGCCTTCTGCGATACCGACTTTCGCGGCACCGATGGAGAGGGGGGTGGCCGATTTACCTCCCCCGGGCAACTGGCGGACGCGATAACGGCCACCTGGGGGGGAGGATGGGGGCCGGGCATCCGGCCCTATGTCGTCCTCACCGGCGGGGAGCCCCTGCTGCAACTGGATGAGCCCCTGATCGTTGCCCTGCACGACCGGGGCTTAGAGGTGGCGGTCGAGACCAATGGCACCCGACCGGCACCGCCGGGGCTCGACTGGGTCTGCGTCAGCCCCAAGGCCGGCGCCGAGTTGGTCCTGCGCGCCGGTGACGAACTGAAGCTGGTCTACCCCCAGCCCGGGGCCGCGCCGGAGGCCTTTGCCGAGCTTGACTTCCGGCATTTCTTCCTCCAGCCCCTGGGCGGTCCGGACCAGATGGTTCATACCCGTCAGGCGGTAGCCTATTGCCTGGCCCACCCCCGCTGGCGGCTTAGCCTCCAGACCCACAAGCTGCTGGGAATTCCCTGAGGACCACCAGTGCGGGCCGGATGAAGTCAAGTCTGCATCAATTCTGGGCCGGGGCCTGCTGTTCAGGTTCCATCAGAAGCAGCTCCTTGCGCGCTTCCTCTAGTTGCTTGACTGCCCAGGCGCCGACCTTGAAATACCAGGGATGGTCGCTGGCCTTGAGGACATAGTCCTCGCTATCCGCCAGCTTGGCGATCAGGAACTCCCGCGGCTTGCCCTCCCGGGGCTGGACCGTCAACCGCACCACCGGGTTGTCCATCTGGTATGCCGGCATGGCCTCGGTGCCCAGCACCTCCAGGTAATTCAGATTGGCGGCGGCGCGGACCAGGTCGCCGGCCTTGACTTGGTCGATCTCGGTAGTCTCGCCCTCCAGCACCCAGAGGTCTGGGCCGACCTGGCCAGCCTGGCCACCGCCCTCGGCCTTGCGGATTTGGCCTCCGTCCTCGGCATCAGGGTCCTGTCCGTGCTGGTCACTGTCTTCGGCCTTGGAAACCAAGCCACCATGGCCGCTATTCACCCCCTTGCGGTCCTGGCCACCTTGGCCGCTGACCTTGTCCTCAGAGTCTTCCTGGCTACCATTTCCGGCCTTGGTCTTCGACAGCACCATACCGTTCAGGGTGAGCACGGCGATCTGGTCCGAGGTGAGGGCGAAGAGCCCCTTGTCGGTCCAGTCGTTGGCCTTGGCCCCGGCCTGGTGGGCGGCGTAGGCCACCTCGAAGACCGCCTCGCCCTGGCCGCCGCGGGCGAACAGGCGCTTGAAGCCGGGGGAGTCGCCGAGGTAGAGCACCGCCAGTTCCTGGTCACCCTGGCGCAGGTCGATGCGGCGCTCGAACTGGTCCGCCGCGACCTTGAAGCGGGTGAAGGCCTCCGGCGAGGTGGACATCGGCAGGCGGGTGCGCAGGCCCTGGAGGTCCTTGAGCAGGGCCTCGACCTTGGACGTGCTGGCGGGGAAGTCAAAGTGACCGGACAGCCGCCACTGTCCCTCCCGTTTGACCAGTTCCACCTGGGCGCCGCTACCGTCCTGGATAGTCACCCGATCCACGACGGCCGGGTCGAAGGTGATCAGGGGGGCGTCGGGCTGCACGGCGCCGAAGCCGCTGCCGCGCATGAACAGGAAGGCGGCCAGGGCGAGTTGCGCCAGGAGCAGGGCGGCGAGCAGCCCAAGGGTCTTGCCCATAATGGGCGGTAATTTGGTCGGCATCATGGGCGTCTGGGAAGTGCCGGAAGTCATCGGGGTCAGGGTTGTCGAGGGTGAGCCGGTTGCCGTCAGAGTCGTGTTCCGCGAGGACGAGCCGGCGATGCTCGGCGTTGTGCCCCGTGGAGATGAGCCGGGGGGCAGCGGGGTCGGTGACGTCATGCGGCGGTACCTCCTTCAGGGGAGACCGGCAGGGCCAGGATCGCCTCCTGTCGCGCGCGACGGCGGGCACGGGCGCGCCGGTCCAGGACATAGACCAGGGCCAGTCCACCCAGGGCCAGGCCATAGTTCAGGTATTCCCAGAACATCTGCGCCTCGCGGTCCAGGGGGGCAAGCATCCGTGAGTACTGGCCGCGACCCCGCAGGTTGAGCAGACCGCGGTCCTCCAGCATCCAGTCCACGGCGTTCTCCATCAGCTCCACCGGCTTGAGGTAGCGGGTCCCGGTCGCCTGGGCGGCGAGATCCAGGGCGGTGTCGGAGACGAAGGTCGAGGAGCCGATGAGGACGATCCGCGCCGAGGGCGGCGAGGTCTCGACCACGCCGGAGATGCGGGTCTGCTCCTGCCCGGGTTCTTCACCTGTTCCCTTGTCCCCGGCGGGATCCATTGTGAGGTCGTCCTCTTCTGCCAGGCTTTGGTCACCAGGGAGGGCTTGTTCATCACTTGCGCCCCCGGTCTTGGTCGTGGCCCGGGCTCCGGACTCAGTACCGGACGCGGCTCCAGCCTCGGATGTTGCCTCTGCCTCACCGCGACTCGCGGTCTCATTTGCGGTTGCGCCCTCGGCCTTGGTCGCGTCGCCGCTTCCCCCGGGCCCCCCCCCGCTCGCCTGCCCCTCCTTGGCCTGGAGCAAGGGCGAGGGCTTGCCCTTAAAGAAGGAGGTGAAGCGACCCTCCACCGCCACGGCCAGCACCTCGGACTGCTGATCCCGTCCCGGGGCGAAACCCGTCTGGGGATAGCGCTGGAAGTCGGGCTGGATCTGCGGCGAGGCGGAGGTCCAGGATTCGTCGGAACTGCGGATGAGGCGGGTCAGGGTGCGACCCTGATTCTTGGCCTCGTCGATGGCCAGGGGCGCGACCCAGTTGAGGGTGAGCTGACCCAGGCCGCTGGTGATGCCGGAACCGGGGTCGAGCTGGTCCCCGCGCACGTCGGGGAAGAAGGGGTAGGCCAGGGCCTGCACCTCCTGCACTGTGAAGCCGCCGATGCGCCGCTCCACCGGGATGGGGAAGGGGGTGTTCCGCGGGTCGAGGACCAGGGCCTCGCGGACCTCCAGTCCCTGATACTGGAGCCAGTCCTCCAGCCCGGAGGGCGCCTGGGTGGCACCGATCGCCCCCTGACCGAGCTGGATGTCGTAGCCATTGGTGGCCAGCACCAGGGCGCCGCCCAGCATCAGGTACTGATCGATGGCGAAGACGGCCTTGGCCGACAGGTTGCGCGGGCCGACCACCAGCAACAGGTCCGTGTCCGGCGGCACCTGACCGCTCTCCAGGTCGGCCTTGATCACCCGGGCGTTCTCCTGGAGTTTCTCTTCCAGAAAGCTGTAGTCCGACTGGCCCATGCCCATGCCCATCGCCATGGACATGGGCTCGGCCTCCGGGGTGGCCAGGGCGATGGTGCGCAGCATCCCTGGTGAGAAGCGCTTAAGGGCGGCCTCCAGGGCGGTCTTCAGGGCCTCCTTGTTCAGGCCCTCCGGCAGGGGCACCGGGACCATCTGGTCACCGGACTCCAGGACCATGTAGAAATAAAAGTGGTTGGGGTCGAGCAGGTCCACCGCCAGGGGCTGGAAGCCATACTTTTCCAGGATCTCCTGGGCCAGGTGTCCACCGTTGGCGTCGGGATCGGCGATCTCGACCTTAAGCTTGCCGCCGGACCGGCTGGCGAGTTCGTCGGTCAGGGCCCTGAGGTCCTCGACCAGGGTGTCGAGGGGTTGGGGCAGCCGGGAAGGGGCGGAGACGAAGCCCTTGAACACCACCGGCTGGCGCAGGCCAGCGAACAGATCGCCGCCGGCCTGATAGGCGTAGAGCGTCTTCTTGATGGTGCGGGTCAGGTCGTACTCGGGGTTGCGCAGGCGCACCTCCAGCTCCCCATCCGGGCGGACCTTGACCTCGATGAGGTCGCGGAAGCCCAGCTTTTCATACTGGTCGCCATAGCGCACCAGGACGTCGAAATAGGAATTCACCACTGACGCCTGATATTTGCTGGCGGTCTGGAAGGCCACCGGCTTGATGCCATACTTCTCCCCCGCCTCCTGTTCCAGTTCCGGCGACTCCAGGGGGTCGACGAACTCCACCCGGATCAGCCCCTGGCCTGCCACCTCGTACTCCTTGAGCAGGTCGCGGAGCTGGGGCACCAGGGGGGCGAGCTCCGGATGGGTCTGGGCGCTGAAGTAGCCGCGGATCAATAGGGGCTCCCGCAACTGAGCCAGATAGGTCCGGGTGGCGTCGGAGAGGGTATAGACCCGGCCCTGGGTCAGGTCCAGGCGCAGCCCACCCAGGGGTTGCAGCCAGAGGTTGCCGGCCGCGAAGTTGGCGATGAAGAGCCCCAGGACCCAGCCCCAGGCGCGGTGGTGACGCCGATCGGCCCGGTCGGTGGCCCAGCGCAGCCGCTCCAGGGTGTAGACGTTGAGGGTCAGAAAGATGCCCATCAGCGACAGGTAGTAGTAGAGGTCCCGGGGGTCGATGACGCCGCGGGTGATGGACTCGAAGCGCGCGCCCGAGCCGATCAGCTTGAGCACCTCCGCCGCCTGGGTGCCGAAGAGCCCGGCCACGGTGTCGGAACCGAGCAGGAAGAGCAGGCCGCAGGCCGCCACCGCCCCGATCAGGGCGACGATCTGATTATCGGTACGGGCGGAGATGAAGAGACCGATGGCGATATAGGCTCCACCCAGCAGCAGGGAGGCCAGATAGGCCCCGAGCACCGGCCCCCAGTCCAGGGGCCCGAGCAGGGACACCGTCAGGGGCAGGGGTAGGGTCAGGGCCAGGGCCACCGCCACCAGGGCGAAGCTGCCGAGGAACTTGCCCAGTACCAGTTGCAGCGAGGAGACCGGCAGGGTAAAGAGCAACTCCAGGGTACCGGCACGGCGTTCCTCGCTCCAGGCGCGCATGGTCAGGGCGGCGACCAGGAAGATCAGCAGCACCGGCATCCACTGGAACAGGGGCCGGGCGTCGGCGATGTTGCGGGAGAAGAAGGTCTCCACCCAGAAGAAGACGAAGAGGGAGACGGCCAGGAAGGCCCCCAGGAAGATATAGGCCGCCGGCGAGGCGAAGAAGGCGGTGAATTCCCGGGCGGCGATGTTCAGGATATTGGAGTCAGCGCGGTGGGCGTTATCCATGGCGGGCCTCCCCCAGGGGCTGGTCATCGAGTTCGCGGAACAGGGTTTCCAGATCCCGGGTGCGGGGCTGGAGGGTGAAGAGCTGGCAGCCCCCGTGCGTCATCGCATGGGCCACCTGGGGGGCGATGGCCAGCGGGTCGTTGGCCGCGGCGTCAAGGTCCAGGTCGAGCAGGTACTCGTGCCGGTCCGCCGTGGTCGGGCGGTGCTGGATGGCCGTAATGGCGGGAATCGTCCGCAGCAGGGGTTCGACCGCGGCCGGGCTCCGGTCCACCACCAGGCTCAGTTGCCGCGTCCTGTTCAGGTCCGCCAGCCGGGCATCCAGGACCAGGGCGCCGGCGCGCAGGATCAGCACCCGGTCGCACACCGCCTGCACCTCCTGGAGGATGTGTGTGGAGAGGATGACCGTGGCCTCCCGGGCCAGGTCGCGGATCAGGGTGCGCATCTGCTGGATCTGCGCCGGGTCCAGGCCGTTGGTGGGCTCGTCGAGGATCAGTAACCTGGGCCGATGGAGGATGGCCTGGGCGACGCCCACCCGCTGCCGGTAGCCCCGCGACAGGGTGGCGATGGGCTCCAGGGCCTTGGCCTCCAGCCAGGTCCGGGCGATGGCGCGGCGGATCAGGCCGGGGCGCTGGGCCGCGGGCACCCCGTGCAGGCCCCCCTGGTAATCGAGATAGTCGATCACCGTCATCTCGGGGTAGAGGGGGCAGTTCTCCGGCAGGTAGCCAATCAGGGACTGGACCGCCTGGCGCCGTATCTCAATGTCCTGGCCATCGATGCGGATGGTGCCGGCGGAGGGCTCCAGAAAGCCGGTGAGCATCTTCATGATGGTGGTCTTGCCCGCGCCATTGTGGCCGAGCAGCCCCACCACCTCGCCGTGCCCGATCGCGAAGCTCACCTCCGCGACGGCCCGGAAGCTGTCGTAGCTGCGTGAAAGTCTTTCGACCTGAATCATGGGTTCTCTCTTGCTGAATGATGCGTGCCCTTGCCGCGAGGGGATGTTGTAACGCTAAGTTCGGACGGCTCGGGAGGTCCAAAGGGGGCAACGGCCTGATTAGCGTGAAAGTCACGGGAATATCTTTCATTACCAGGGGTGTGGCTTGCCGCCTCATGCCAGTTAGGATGAACACTCCGTCAGGGACAAGACCCCGAATAAGCCAGGCGCCGGTCAACGGTGCGGAAAGACAGATCCGGTGCTGAAAAGTTTCCGGACCGCTGGCCAGGTCCATGGGCCCATGGGCCGAACCCCGGTCAGGCCCTAGGGACCGGGCTTCTCCAGAGACTGGCTGATGCGCTCGGCGATACGGTTGACCCGCTCCATGATCGCTCCTTCGTTGAGGGTCAGCAGTTGCCGGTCACGCATAACCAGGCGGCCGTTGATGAGGACGGTCTTCACGTCCGCCCCGGTGACGGCGTAGACCAGGTGGGAATAGGGGTGGTACATCGGGGTCAGGTGCGGGCGCTGGCGGTCGATGAGGATGACGTCGGCCTTCAGCCCCGGCCGCAGGCTACCAGTGACGCCCTCCAGACCCAGGACTCGCGCGCCTTCCCGGGTAGCCATGGCCACCACCGCTGGGGCGGGCAGCAGGGTCGGGTCCAGGTGCCGGACCTTTTCCAGCTTGGCCGCGGTGTCCATCTCCTGAAAAAGGTCCAGGTCATTGTTGCTGGCGCAGCCGTCGGTGCCCAGCCCGACCGGGATGCCCGCCGCCAGCATGCGCGAGACCGGGGCGAAACCGGAGGCGAGCTTCATGTTGCTCTCCGGGTTATAGACCACCTTGCAGCCCTGATCGGCGAAGAGGCGGATATCCTCGTCCTCGAAGGCGACGCAGTGGAAGGCGATCAGGCGTTCGTCCAGGCAGCCCAGCCGTTGCAGATAGGGGACCGCCCCCTGGCCGACCCTGGCCTCGATCTGGGCCTTTTCCGCCTGGTTTTCCAGCAGATGGAGCGCCAGGGGGGCGGCGAATTCCCGCGCCAGGTCCCGGGCCTGGACCAGGAGCGGCTCCGAGCAGGTGTAGAGGGCGTGGGGCTCGACGGCGATGCGGACCAGGGGATCATCGGCGTAGCGTTCCAGGAGCCGGCGGGTGTAGGCCAGACCCGCCGCGGGGGTCGGGTAACTCGGCGAGGGGAAGTCGTACAGCACCTCGCCGAGGAGACAGCGTATCCCCGCCTCCTTGGCGGCCCGCGCCGTCTCCTCCTCGAAGATGTACATGTCGCAGAAGCAGGTCGTGCCGGACCTGATCATCTCCACGCAGGCCAGCAGGCTGCCCCAGTAGGCCAGCTCCGGGTCCACGTTGCGGGCCTCGGCGGGGAAGATGTAATCGTTCAACCAGTCCATGAGCGGCAGATCGTCGGCAAGGCCGCGAAAGCAGGTCATGGCCGCATGGGTATGGCTGTTGATCAGGCCGGGCATGATCAGGCAGCCCCGGCCGTCGATAACGTTGGGGCTGGTGAAGCGGGCGCCCAATTCCTGGGCGGTGCCGACGGCGAGGAGGGTGTCGCCCTGGATGGCCAGGGCGCCGTCCTCGATCTGCGTCATGGCGTCATCCAGGCACAGCAGGGTGCCGCCCAGAATCAGGGTATCCACGTCGTGCATGGTCTCAGGTTCCTTAGGGGTCAGGTGGGAGGTCTTTCAGTGGACGCCCGCGATTTGCCGCCCCCAGTAGCGGGCCTCGTCGAGGATCTCCGCGACATCGAGCCCGGTGGGCTGGCCATCCCGCAGCAGGTGGCGACCGGCCACCCAGGCGTGGCGCACCTGGGAGCGGCTGGCGGCGTAGACGAGCTGGGACACGGGGTTGTAGACCGGCTGGGTCTCGGGTTGGCCGAGATCCACGGCGATCAGATCGGCGGACTTGCCCGGCTCCAGGGAGCCCGTTTCCTCCGCCAGGCCCAAGGCCCGGGCGGCGTCGATGGTGGCCAGGCGCAGGGCCTGATGGGCGGGCAGGGCGGCGGGGGAGCCGGCCACGCCCTTGGCGAGGAGGGCGGCGGTGCGCAACTCCCCCAGCATATCCAGGTCGTTGTTGCTGGCGGCCCCGTCCGTGCCCAGGGCGACATTGACCCCGGCCGCCTTGAGGCGGGCCACCGGGCTGAAGCCGCTCGCCAGCTTGAGCTGGGATTCGGGACAGTGGACGACCTGGCAGCCGCTGGTGGCCAGGAGGTCGATCTCGTCCGCGGTCACCTGGGTCATGTGCACGGCGATCAGGTGCGGCCCCAGCAGCCCCAGACGTTCCAGGCGACGGAGGGGGCGCATGCCGTGGACGCGCTGGGACTGGGCGATCTCGTCGGCGGTCTCGTGGAGATGGATGTGGATCGGCACCCCCAGATCCTCCGCCAGGCTTCTGACCCGGGCCAGGGGCTCATCGGCGACGCTGTAGGGGGCATGGGGGGCGAAGGCGGTGCGGATCAGGGGGTGGCCCCGGTAACGCTCATGCAGCGCCAGCCCCTGGCGCAGGTATTGGTCCGGGCCCTCGGCATAGACGGTGGGAAAGTCCAGCATGATCATCCCGACCAGGCCGCGCATCCCGGTCTCCGCCAGGACCTCGGCGGTGATCTCCGGGAAGTAATACATGTCGTTGCAGCACAGGGTGCCGCCACGCAGCATCTCCAGGGCCGCCAGGCGGGTGCCGGCGCGGATCAGATCCGGGCAGACCCAGCGCTGCTCCGCCGGCCAGATGTGTTTCTGGAGCCAGGTCATCAGCGGCAGATCGTCCGCCAGCCCGCGCAGCTGGACCATGGCGGCGTGGGTGTGGGCATTGATGAAGCCGGGCAGCAGGACATGGCCGGGCAGGTCCTGGGCGCGGGTGGCCGGGTAGCGCTGACGGGCGAGGGTGCTGGGCAGGACGGCCAGGATGCGCCCGCCGCCGATGACCACGGCATGGTCGGCGAGGACCGCGTCCTGGGGGTCCATCGGCAGGACCCAAGAGGCGTGGAGGACGAGATCGGCGGGGGTCATGGCATTGCGATGAAATGCGTTGCGACAAAAGCGTTGCGATGAAAAACGATGCGAATTCAGGTTTACACGAAGGCCAGAGAGGTTGTGAAAGCACCCCTGGCTTTTCACCAGCGCTGACTTGATCATCCGGTCGGCTGGGATGGATAAAGGTTTCCCATTGGTTGGGCTCTGGCGTGGCGATGAGGGGGTTGTAACGACCGCCACCCTGGCTCCAGCCCAGGCGAAACTTTGCGCCGCGGGGCACCTGGTCCAAAATGGCCGCCAATTTGCCACAGGAACCGCCCCATGGAAACCCGACCGGAACCCATGTCCACTCCCCTCTCCTCCTCCCCTGACCGCGATCAAGCCCCGGTCTCGACACCGGGTCAGTCCAGCCCGGCCCGGCTTGAGCCGCAACACCTGCCGCCCCAGGCATTGCCCGCGGAGCCGACGCCCGACCATGCCCTGGTTTGGCATGAAGGCCGTCTGTTCCTTCTGGACCAGCGCTATCTGCCGGCGCGGGCCGACTTCCTGGCGATCGATTCCGCCGCCGCCACCGCCCGGGCCATCAAGGACATGGTGGTGCGCGGCGCGCCGGCCATCGGCATCGCCGCCGCTTATGGCGTGGTCCTGGCGGCTCGCGACCGCTTCCGTCAGGACCCCCAGGCCTGGCCAGATCTGATCCAGGCTGACCTCGATGAACTGGCGGCCTCCCGCCCCACCGCCGTCAATCTCTTCTGGGCCCTAGAGCGGATGCGGCGCTGCCTGGCGGAATTGACGGCCGGTTTAAGCGCGAAGGGCCGCCCCTTGGCCGTCAAACCAGAACATGCCGGAGACTATCTAGACAAGTTGAACGTCGAGCCAGAAAAGGTGGTTGCCATTTCGGGCCTGACAGATGCTGTTTCAGGCCGCCTGGGCGTCGATCCAGGCCAGGTGGGCGCCGATCCCACCCCCGCCCTGCTGGCCGAGGCCCTGGCCATCCACGCCGAGGACATCGCCGCCAACCGGCTCATGGGCCAACTGGGGGCCAGCCTCATCCAGGGGCCGACGGCGGTCATCACCCACTGTAACGCCGGCGCCCTGGCCACCGGCGGTTTCGGCACCGCCCTGGGGGTCATCCGCCAGGCTCACGCGGAGGGCAGGATCACCCAGGTCTATGCCGATGAGACCCGCCCCTGGCTCCAGGGCACCCGCCTCACTGCCTGGGAACTGGCCCAGGACGGCATCCCCGTCACCCTCCAGGCCGACGGGGCCGCCGCCAGCCTCATGGCCCGGAGCGGCATCGGCTGGGTCATCGTCGGCGCCGACCGCATCGCCGCCAATGGCGACGTCGCCAACAAGATTGGCACCTACGGCCTGGCCATCCTGGCCCGCCACCATGGCATCCGCTTCATGGTCGCCGCCCCGACCTCGACCATCGACTGGGGCATCGCCGACGGTAGCGCCATCCCCATCGAGGAACGGGATCCGGAGGAGGTCCTCGCCTGTGGCGGCAACCGGCTCGGCCCGACCGGGGTTAGCGCCCGCAATCCTGTCTTTGACGTCACCCCGGCGGCCCTGGTGGACGCCATCGTCACCGAGCGGGGCATCGTCGAGCGGCCGACGGCGGAGCGGATGCGTGCACTGTTGGTACCAGTCGAGGAGAAGGACCGCTTGGCTGGCAACCCGGTATCAGACCCCAGCGGGTCGACGGCGGCCATGCAGGCGATAGCCAGTATCGGTTGAAGCGGTAGCAACGCCGGCTGGATCAGAGTATTTCCAACCTGATCCGCCCCTCCTCCAGCCTGGCCCGGACCCGCCCGCCCTGGGGGCATTGGCCGGTGACCATCATCATGGCGAGGGGATTCTCGAGCTGGCGCTCCACCTCGCGGCGCAGGGGGCGGGCACCATAGACGGGGTCGAAGCCGTCCTCGGCCAGCTTGTCGAGGACCGCCTCGTCCACCTCCACCTGGACATTCCGTGAGGCCAGGCGGTGGATCAGTTCGTCGACGAAGATGGCGGCGATCCGCCGCACCTCCGCCGGCTCCAGGTAATGGAAGACGATGACGTCGTCCAGGCGGTTCAAAAACTCCGGCTTGAAGAAGCGCTTGACCTCGTGCAGCACCAGGTCGCGCGCCTCCTGATAGCTGGGGGTGGCGGACTGGATGAAACCGATGGGGCGCTTGTCCGGGGACAGGGCCTCGGTACCCAGGTTGGAGGTGCCGATGAGGATGGTGTTGCGGAAGGACACCAGCCGCCCCTGGCCGTCGGTGAGCCGCCCGTCCTCCAGGATCTGCAACAGCATGTTGAAGACGTCGGGGTGGGCCTTTTCCACCTCGTCGAGCAGCACCACCGTGTAGGGGTTGCGCCGTACCCGCTCGGTGAGCTGACCACCCTCGCCGTAGCCGATGTAGCCGGGCGGGGCGCCGATCATCTTCGAGACCTCGTGGCGCTCCATGTACTCGGACATGTCCAGGCGCACCACCCGCGACTCGTCGTCGAGCAGGAAGGCGGCCAGGGCGCGGGCCAGTTCGGTCTTGCCGACGCCGGTGGGTCCGAGGAAAAGGAAGGAGCCAATGGGCCGCCGGGCCGAGCCGATGCCGGCGCGGTTACGGCGGATGGCGTCGGCCACGGCGCGCACGGCGTCTTCCTGGCCGACGATGCGCCGGTGCAGCTCCTCTTCCATGCGCGCCAGCTTGTTGGCCTCGGCCTCCACCATGCGCGATACCGGGATGCCGGTCCAGCGCGACACGACCTTGGCGATGTCCTCGGCGCGCACGTCCTGGTCCTCCCCGGCCCGCTCCTGTTCCCAGGCCTGGCGGTCGCTGGCCAGCTTCGCCTCCAGGGCGAGGATGTCCATCTGCTGACGGGCGGCGCGCTCAAAGTCCTGGGCGTTGAAGGCCGCGGTCTTGTCGCGCAGCAGGCGCTGGCGCTCCTGTTCCTTCTCGCGGATCGGGGCGGGGACCGAGATCAGCCGCAGGTGCTTGTGGGCCCCGGCCTCGTCCAGCAGGTCGATGGCCTTGTCCGGCAGCCGGCGATCACTGATGTAGCGCTCGGCGAGCTGGGCGGCGGCCTCCAGCGCGTCAGCGGCATAGTGGATCTGGTGGTGCTGCTCGTAACGGGTTGCCAGCCCTTGCAAGATCTGCAAAGTCTCGGCAGCGCTGGGCTCGCGCACCAGGATGGGATGGAAGCGTCGCTCCAGGGCCTTGTCGGACTCGACGAAGCGGTGGTACTCGTCCAGGGTATCGGCGCCGATGACCTGGAGGCTGCCCTGGGCCAGGGCGGTCTTGAGCAGGCTGGGGGCGTCCAGGCTGCCTGAACCGGCCCCGCCGCCGGCCCCGACCACGGTGTGCAACTCGTCGATGAAGAGGATGACGCTGCCCTTGGCGGCGATGACCGCGTCGCGAACCGACTTGAGGCGCTCCTCGAACTCACCACGCATCTTGGCCCCGGCGATGAGATCGCCCATGTCCAGGGCCAGCAGGCGCTTATTGAGCAGGGTGTCCGGCACCTCGGCGTTGGCGATGCGCTGGGCCAGGCCCTCGACGATCACCGTCTTGCCCACCCCGGCTTCGCCGATCAGGGCCGGATTGTTCTTCTTGCGCCGCGACAGGGTCTGGATGACCTGGGCGATCTCCTCCTCGCGGCCGATGACCGGGTCCAGGGCGTGCTGGCGCGCCAGTTCGGTCAGGTCGCGGGTGTAACGCTCCAGGGGGTCCGGCTCCGATTCCGCTTCCTCGGAATTCATGTTGCGGCCGTGGCGGATCTCCTGGAGGGCCGTGCGGGCCTGGTCATGGTTTAGGCCGACCTCCCGCAGGCGTTCGGCGGCCCCGCCGCACTTAGGGTCAAACAGGGCGAGGAAGAGGGTGCCGGTGGCGATGAAGCCGTCGCCGAGTTGCCGGGCCTCCTCCTGGGCGAGGCGGAACATCTCGTTGATGTCCTGGCTGACCAGGATCTGGTTGCCCTGGCGCGGCACCGCCTGCTGATAGTGGGACAGGATAGATGCACGCAGCCGGCTGACCGTCTCCGCCGCGTTGGGCACCACCCGCTCCAGCATGCGCAGGGGCTCTGCGTCCGGTTGGGCGAGGAGGGCGAGGAGGATGAAGTCAGTGGTCAGCAGGTTCTGCCGCAGGCCCACCAGTTCCGTGACCGCCAGCTCCAGGGTACGGGCAACCTTCTTGGTGCTGAATTGTGCGTAGTTCTCAAAAACGGCCATGGTGTCTCCCGGTCAACCCGCAAGGGTGGTGAGCGTGCCGGTCCTGGAAATATCTCCTTGTCTGATGATCCTGGCGGTAAGCTGGAAAGGTAGGGTCTCCTAAGCGGAGATTACCGGCCTCAACGATGCTTTTTGCCGACGCTCTCCATGTGGCTGACCCAGGCACTGAACCAGCGCACCGGGGAGCCGTTGTAGTTGCGGCGACCGGCAAAGGTGCCGAAACATTTTTCGTCATCCCCGGCAAAGCGAGAGGAGCCCAGGGCCAGCAGACCAAGGATAAGAAAACTGATCAGCACGATGGCCCCGATCAGCAGGCCACCGTGCAACAGCCAATCATGGGCCAGCCAGGTGGAGAGGTCGCGATAATAGGCGACCGTCGCCCAGATGGTGGCGAAGAGTAGCAAGACCGCCAGCAGGGAGAAGAAGTCAGCGATCCGCTCGTGGTTGCGGGAAAAGCCCTTGATCTCTTTGCAGATACTCATGGTGAGAACCTCCTCGTAAGACTTGTTATCGTGATGTAGGCGTTCAGAACCCCGCGCAGCCTGGAATGGTTCCATGGCACAACCCGATGATGTTCTTGCTTCCTACCCCCCCCCTGGCGGGGGGCTGGGGCGAGGGGGCTGAATGGATACTACGAGGCAAGGATAAGGGTTTACGGGCATCGGTGAAAGTCAGGGCGCGGAAGATGGCCAGTGGCCCGGGGGTGTCGAGTGAGTGGTGGGCAATAATGCAGGAGGCCCCTTCCCGCTTGCGGGCCAGGGTTCCTGGCGACCGGTACCTGGCTTCGCGTGGGGCTTAACTGCCGATGCCTACGGCGCGTTTCAGAAGTCATAGAGACTGAGGATGATCGCCCCGCGGGTGATCTCCCCCAGCAGCCGGCCCTCGTCGATCACCGGCAGGAAGCCCAGTTCCGAGCCAGCCATGAGCTGCAGGGACTCGCGCAGGGTCTGATCGGGACGGACGCTGGTCATCTGGCGGCGCATCAGGGAGGTCACCGGCTGCTCCCACTGCCGCTCGTGGCGGATCTTGTCCACCTGGCTCAGGGCGAAGGTGCCTAGGGCGATCTGGTCGTCGCCGATCACCAGCAGGGCCTGCCGGCCACTCCGGCGGACGCGGTCGGCGGCCAGGCGGACCGGCTCCTGGGGCGACAGGCTAACCCTCACCGGTTCCATCAGCTCCGCCACCCGGGGCTCCCGGATCTCGGCCTGGTCGATGAGGGCCTCGAGTCGCGCCCGCACCTCCCCCACCGGGGCCGAGACCATGGCGGAGGCGGCTCCCGGGTGGCCGCCCCCACCCAGGTGGCGCAGCAGGGCCCCGACGTCGAATTCCCGGGCGCTGGCGCGGCCGATCACCGCCGTGCGGGAGCCGCTGAGGGGGAAAATGCCCAGGGCCACGTCCAGACCCAGCATCTCCATGAAGCGGCTGACGACGTTGGGGAGCATGGTCATGCTCTTGTCAGCGTCCTGGACGCAGAGCCCCAGACTCAGGCCACCGAGCTGGCGGGTCTCGGCCTCCTCCAGCATGCGGCCGAAGAGGTCCAGGTGGCGGGCGTCCAGGGCGCTGGCCAGATAGCCCGCCACCACGTTGAGGTCCGCCCCGTTCTCCAGCAGGAAGGCCGCCATGCGCGCGTCCCGGGGGGTGGTGGAGGGATAGGAGAGGGAGCCGGTATCGTGGTAAATGCCAAGCAGGAAGAGGGTGGCGTGGATGGGCGACAGTGCCAGGTCGCGGGCCTGGATCTCCTCCACGAGCTGGGTCACCACGGCCCCCGTGGGCTCCAGATGCAGTTCGTCGGCGACGATGGTGCCGGGGGCCATGTGGTGATCCCAGACGGTCAGGCGCAGGTCCGCCCGTCCGGCCAGGTCACGCATGTCGTCCAGCCGTTCCCAACTGGAGACATCGGTGACGATCAGGTGTGCCAGGTCGCTCAGATCCACCTCCTTGCGGGCGCGCAAGCGCAGCAGGTCCCAGTGGACGGCGATGAAGTCCCGGACCGCCGGCTGGACCTGGCCGGGCAGGATACGCTGGGCCTCGGGGTAGAGCATGCCCGCGGCGACCAGGGAGGCGAGGGCGTCGAAATCGGCGTTGACGTGGGTGGTGGCGGCGATCATGGCCGGATCCCGGCGGCGCTGCGTTGAGCCTGGCGCTGCGCCAGGAGCCTGTCAAGGGCATTGGCGAAGGCCTGGCGCTCGGCCAGACCCAGGGGCGGTGGTCCGCCGGTGGCCACCCCGGCGCCGCGCAGTTCCTCCATGAAATTGCGCACTGCCAGCCGTTCGCGGATGTTGTCGGGGGTGTAGCGCTCGCCGCGGGGATTGATGGCGTCGCCGCCCTTGGCGATGACCTCCGCGGCCAGGGGGATGTCCGCCGTGATCACCAGATCCCCCGGTTGGAGGTGAGCGGCGATGTGGCGGTCAGCGACGTCGAAGCCCTGACCAACCCGCTGGCTGCGGATCAGGGGCGAGGGCGGGGTTTGCAGGGGCTGGTTCGCCACCAGGGTGAGGGGGATGGCGAGCCGCTGGGCGGCACGATAAAGAATTTCCTTGATGACCGCCGGGCAGGCGTCGGCGTCGACCCAGATGTGCATGGCTGGCGGAATCCTCGAGGCAGGGGCGGCGAAAGGGCGTGCCCGGCATTATGCCATGCGCGGGTACGGACACCTGGTGGCCGGAGATCGCTTCCCCGTGGCCCTCAATGCAGGCCTGTCAAGGCAAGGATGCCCGAACCTTGATTTGTCATCCGCTCGGAATTTCTGGCAGCTCGATGTGGACCTGTAAGGGCAATGAGGCCTGAACCTCAGCAGAAGGTATCTCCGCCGCCACGGGGCTGAGCGGGTCCAGGGCCTCCTGTTCCAGGGGGTGCAGGCCCTGGTGCAGCCACCTTCTGGCCAGGTCGCCAACGACGCCGGCCGTGGCCGCGGCCAGTTGCAGGGCGCGGAGTTCGTCGCGGGTCCAGCCGCGCGCCTGGGAGATGGTGGAGGGAGGGGAGCCAGCGACGCTGGTCCGCCTTGGGCCGTGGCCGGAGCCAGGGCTGGGGCTCAGGGTTGGGCTGGGGGTTGGGCTGGGGCCTGGGCCACGAGAGGGGCGAAGGCTCACCTCCGCTCCAGCGCTGCCGTCGGGGCTTCGGCTTTGATCCAGACCGGCGCGGTTGGCCAGCCCCCCCATGGCGGTGGCGGGGTCCGGCTCCGCCATGAGATGGGGCAGCACTGGGTGGCGGCTACAAGCGGCGGCGATCCGGGCATAGATGCGCAGCCCGCCCAGATCACGGTCGCCCCAGTGATAGCAGGGGCAGCCCGCCGGCAGGCACTCATCCAGTAGGCCCAGGACGCGGACCAGGGCTGGGGCGGGATAACCGGCGGTATAGACGACGATGCCGTCGTCCTGAACCTCACGGACCTGGCGCTGAAAGCTAGCCAGGTTTTCGATGGTCAGCAGGTAGGGTACCTGGGTGCTGGCCTGGACCCGGTTCACGGCATCGGGCGACAGGGCGACGAAGGGCCGCAGGGGCGTCAGGTCCCAGTCCTCGCCGCCGTAGTCCAGCACCAGGGGACCCTTGAGGAACAGTGGCGGCGGGAACTTCTCCAGCCCCAGCACCCGGAAGAGGTCCACATCCTCCTGCCACGGGGCCCACTCCGGGTTGAGGCGCAGCAAGGGCCCGAGGCGGCCCAGCAGGGCCTCAAGGGCCTTGGAGTTGCCCAGCAGCCGGACGCTGAAACGCCGCAGATCCAGACCCTCCTGCTCCCCCGCCGCGATGGCGCGGGCGGCCTTGAAGAGATTGACGGCCGTGGCCGGTTCGGTACCGGCGATGCGATAGGGGGTGCCGCCCCGACGCCACTGGCGTAGGGCATCGGCGTAGGCGTCGCGCAGCCAGCCGGGGGCATCGGCCATGATGGGGTCGAGTCCCTGCAGGATGGCGCGCGCCTGAGTGGCGGCCCGGGAGACCCCCAGCCAGGCCGCCAACTGGTCGGGGTCGCGGATGCGGATGCGCCGCAGGTCCTGTGCGGCTGGACCCCGGCCCCATTCCAGGACAACGCCACCGGCGGCCTGGGCATTTTGCAACAGGGCGTGGAGGGCGTCGCGTTCGCTCAGGTCCCGCAGGGCGAAGTAGGCGTGGGCCGAGCGCTCGCCGATCGGCACGGAGTCGCGCCCGCCCCGGTCCACCTGGGCCAGGAGCTTGAGCAGTAGGGCGCGGGCGACCTGGGCGGGGGTTTCGCGGCTCATCGGTCAGGGCGGGGCACGGGGTTGTCGGCGGCCAGGGCCTGGCGGGCGGCAGCCTTGATTTGCTCGGTGTCGATGTGGACGCTGCCGCCGTCGCGATAGACGTTGACGATGGTGTCCACATGCTCGGCGATCTGTCCGTATTTCTCGTCCGGGGCGGCGAGCAGCACCTGCAGGCCCAGTTCGTCGAGGAAGCCCAGGGCGCTCACCGTGTTCTGCAGGTCGAGCTTGGAAAAGGCCTCGTCGAAGACGGCCAGGGCCATGCCACCCCGTGGACGACCGTCCTGATCCCGCTCGATCCGGTAGGCGGCAGCCAGGGCGGCGCCGATGGCGACGTAGAAGGGTGACTGGTGCTCGCCGCCGGAGCCCTTACCCAGGCGCCGAGACAGGAGCTCCGGGTTGCCGCCACCCTCCTTGTCATCGCTCATGCGCACGTCGAAGTGGTAATACTGTCGATAATCCGCCAGGCGCTCGTCCCAACCGCCGGTGCGGCCTTCGCCCCCGGCGGCCTCCATAAGTAGGTCGCGCACCCGGGCGATGGCGGCGCGGTGGGGGTGATTGGGGTCGCTGGCGGCGTCGAAGAGACCGCCGACATCCCCGCCCTGTTCCGGGCTCCAGGCCAGCACCCAGTCGAGAATATCTTTCAGGTCCGGCGCCGGTTGTTTGACGAAGCTGTAGTACTGACCGTGGAAGGGGCGGCTGCGCAGGCTGCGATTGAGCTCGCGGCGGCTTTCCTCCAACGTCTGGAGATTCTCCTGGAGCTTGCCGACAAAGTCGGCGCGGAAGGCGAACTCCGCCTCGCGCAGGGCGTTGTCGGCCTCGGTGACGAAGCGGGCCAACTGGGTCTCCCGGATCTGGGCGAGTTCCTGGATCACCCAGGCGGCCAGGCCCAGGTGGTCGTCGACGGCACCGAGGGTGGGACGCTGGTCAGGGGACCAGGCGGCCCAGTAATTGGCCAGGTCTTCCCGGGCCTTGAGCCGGTGGTTGAAGGCGGATTTTTCCTGGACGCCGGCGCGGCGGCCGGCCTCGCTCCCCAGGGCGCGCCAGGCGTTCGGGTCCTCTGCGGCGAAGACCGCCTGGGCCTGGAGTTCCTCCAGGCGCTCCGCGGCCAGGGGGGCATCGAAGCCAGGGGTTTGCCGGATGGCGCGGCGGCGCTCGGCGACGGCCTGGGATGCCTCTTCCAGGCTGACGAGGCTGGACTCCAGGGCCTGGCGCCTCAGCTCGCGGTCGGTGGCCTCCCGCGTCGCCTGATTCCGGGCGCTGGCGAGACCCTCACGCGCCGCCCTGCGGCGCTCGACCTCCGCCATGAGCCCCTGATAAGCGTCGTCGCTGAGCAGGGCCTGCTCCTCGGCGGTCAGGCGGGCCAGTTCGACCAGGGTTTGCTCGCGCCGCGCCACCAGGGTCACCAGGTCGGGAAAGGCCCGCAGGCGGTCGTTCAGGGGCATGAGCTGTCCTTCCCGCAGGTCCTGGACGACCCGCTTGTCCTGCCGCTTGCGGTAGTGGGCCTCGCCCTCGCGGGTGAACTGGTCCTTCAGCACCGGAAGCCTGAGGCGGCGGGCCTCGCGCCCCAGCATGGGCTCCACCGGCATCAGGCGCGACACGGCGCCGCCGGCGGCGAGCATGCCATCGGCGGTGATGGCGCGCTCCTGACCCAGCAGCTCGTCCTCGCTGTCCACCCGCCGCACCCGGTCCGCGCGCCGCCGGATATAGGCCAGGGCATGAACATCCGCGCTCACCACCATCGCCGCCAGGCTGCCGGGGCTGGCCGGGCCTGACCAGGCGGCGGTCCCGAGGGTGTTGATCACCCGGCTGCCGTGGATGTCCCGGCGCCGGCCCTCGCGGCGATAGAGACCGATGGCCTCGCGCACCTGGTCCGGGTCCACCAGCAGGGCCTCGCGGTGGCCACCGAGGAAGGCCTCCAGGGCCTCGCGCCAGGCCTCATCCGCCACGTCCACCCGGTCGCAGAGCGGCACGGCGGGGATGCCGTGTTCGCCGAGGAGGGTGATGAGGCGCAGCGTGGCGGCCCGCAGGTCGCTCTCGCCCCGTTCCAGGCGGTCGATGCGGGCGCGCAGTTCCTGGAGGGACAGATCCATCTCCCGTTCCTCGACGACCAGTTGGTCGTAGCGCTCCCGCAGCCGCGCCAGCGCCGCCGCCAGCCGCGGCGCCAGCCGGTCGAGGGCGGCCATGACTGCGCCGGGGTCCTGAGGCCAGATCGCTGTCAGCAGGCCTTCGTCCCGGCGCAGCAGGGGCGGCAGGATTTGCAAGGCCTGGACCAGGGCGGGGTCGTCGAGGTGGTCGGCCTGGTCGAGCAGGCGGTGGACGGCGCCCAGGGCCAGGCGGGCCTGGTCGATGGCCTGGTTGACCTCGTTGAGGGTCTTGCCCGCCACCTGTTGCTCGGCCTGGAGGCGCTCCCGCCGCTGCTCCAGGTTGGTGGCGGCCAGGCGGCGGTTGGCCTCGGTGAGGGCGATGTCCGCCGCGTGCCATTGCCGGTCCAGGTCCTCGATGTGGCGCTGGAGCTGGCCGAGGTCGCTGGTCACACGCTCCAGCGCCTGGCGCTGGGGTTCCAGTTCGGCCTCCCGGGCATTGAAGGCCGCCTCCTGCTCCACCCAGCGCCAGGCCAGGCCCAGGCGCTCGGCCTGGTCGGCGCGCCGGTAGCCCTGATCGAGGGCAACCAGGGCCTCCTCGCGCTGGCGGGCCTCGCGGGTCCGGGTCTGGATATCCCGATAGTGATGCAGGGCTTGCTGCAGGGAACGCACCTGGATGGGACGCTCCTCCAGGATGTGGGTGCGCACGAAGTCCGAGACGTTCCGGATGGGGGCGAAGGTGATGGCGTTGCGGAAGGCGCGCAGGAAGTGCGGCGGGTCCCAGGGGCGGCGGCCGTCGGCGAGCTGGAAGCACAGATTCCGCTGATATTCGCCGACCTGGGCGTGGACCTGGAGGCGCTCGCCGAGGCGCTGGCGCAGCTCCTCGCGTAGCCGTTTCCACGGCTTGGGCACCGCGCCCAGGGGCCCGCGGTCCACCAGGTCCGACAGCACCAGGTCCAGACCGGGGGCGATGAAGCGCCCGTCGATCACCTCCTGGGCCTCTTCGAGGCGGGCATGCAGGGCCAGGCCGAGGCTGATGGCCTCGCCGCTCACGTCGTCGCGAAAGACCAGGGCCAGGTAGCTCAGGGCCTGCTCGCGGGGGCGGAATTCCAGTGACAGGTCCGGGTTGCTGGGGTCGCGCACCACCCCCAGGCAGTAGTCGCGCAGGCTGCGGGTGCTCTTCTCCCCGGCGCTGGCATTGGGGTTCCACCAGCGCTTGTCGCCCCCAACCAATACCGCCTGGATGGCGTCAAGCAGGGAGGACTTGCCCGAGGCGTTGGGACCGATCACCGCCGTGTGGCCCTGCAGTTCGATGCTGGCCTGTTCCAGGCGGTACCAGTTGATGAGCAGAAGACGGACCAGACGCTTCATGGGGTCTTTTCCCCTGTGGCCGGGGCCGCTTCCCGGGGCGGCGGAGGGGCCGGCGACGGCTCGGACGCCTTAGGTTCGGACTCCTCAGGTTCGGTCCCGTCCCGCCTGGCCTGGCCAGAGTGCGGTTGATCCGGTTCGTCCGGACCCGCCGCGTCACTTTCATCCTCCTCACCGCTCTCATCCCTCGCGACCAGGGCGCCGACATAGGCGGCGATGCGCTTCTGGACTTGATCGCCGGTGACCAGGCGGATGGTCGGCAGGATGCGGATGACCGGCAGGCCGTCTTCCGTCTCTTCCTGCATCTCGATCAGGGAGTAGCGCCGCAGCCGTCGCAGGATCTCCCGGAAATCGCTGAGCAGGGGCCGCTTGCGCTTGAGCAGGGTCTCGTAGCGGCCCAGCAGGGCCTCGGCCTGGGCGAAGACGCAGCCCTCCCGCGCCTCGAAGCGCTCCATGCCCTCCTCGTAGAGCAGCCGCAGGCACAGCAGCATCAGGCTGTCCACCAGCCGCAGGTGCCGGTACCCCTCCGCCTCGCCGGGCAGCAGGCCCACCAGGCCGAAGGTGTCGTCGCGATGCAGGGTCCAGCCCAGGGCGTCGAAGAGGTTGGTGAAGTAGTCGAAGTGGTTGACCACCAGCCGGTAGGCGTCCCGATCCCCGATCCGCTCCAGCAGCAGGAATTGCCGCCGGAGCAGGGCCGCGGCGGCGGCGCGGAAGTCAGCCGGCTCGGCCTGACCGGGCCGCTCGCATACCTGGCGCAGGTCACGCAGCATCGCGGGCTCCTCGGGTGGACGGGGCGGGCCCCGTCGCTGTCAGGGGTCGGGGTGGGTGGGTACCGGTACCTGCCAGGATCACAAGGTTGAATCCCTGCCGAAAAGCCAAATCCGGAGCAATGTCAACGGATGTTGATGTGCTCTTACCCATTATAATCAACATGTTAGTAACATAAGGGTTAGTAACATAAGGGTTAAAGGTTTACTGATCTGGTTGGTTTTCGATTACGCGGAGGGGACTTAAGGTCGAACGCGGCCGGCGCCACCCTGGGCTCGGTAGTCATGGTCGGGCCTGTGGCTCCTGGCGGGGCTCGCCTTCAGGTTGTCGCCGCCAGACGACAAAGGCGGGGCAGCGCACCCAGTCGTTGTCGATCAGGCCCTCCCGGGTCTCGATGCGGTAGGTCTGGCGCAAGCGCCCGGCCCCGGGCAGATAGTTCAGGTGACGGGCATGGGTGAAGGCGATGAAGTCCTCCACGCTGGCGATGGTCAGGGTGGCGCCCTCGGCGTAAGGGCGACCGGCCAACTGACGCTCCAGGTAGCGGCCGATCCGCTGGGGGTCGATGCGGCGCCGGTCCAGGTAGGCGCGCAGGGCCTGCTGACGGGCCTGGACCGCCGGGTCCACCGCGCGGCTGACCAGGGGACGCGGCTCCGGCGGATGGCGATGGCGGGGTGCCTCCCGGAGGCTTTGGGGGCCGATGGGGAGCACGTCGATGAGGGGCGGGGGGAGGGGGGTGGCGGCATCATCCGGCAGCCCGTCCAGGCAGGGACCCAGGTCGCGCAGCAAGCCGGCGAGGCGCGCCGCCCGGCCGGGCTGGGTACGGTCCAGGTAGCGTACCGTGTCCGCCACCCGCCGTTCCAGCCGGGCGCGGAAACGGTCCACCCGTTCCAGGTGACCGTCCAGGCGTTCGAAGACCTCACGCAACTGGCGAAGGTCATCGGCGATGGCCCGCCGGGCCGCCTCGCCATCGGCCTCGCCGGTCTGCTCCAGATACCCGCTCACCAGGGCCCGCTGCCGGTCCAGGTCGTACTCCAGTTCCCGCACCCTCAGCAGGATCTGCTGGCGGAAGCGAAAGGGGTTGTTGCGGGTCTTGAGGCGCTTGTAGTCCTGCACCAGGATGCGCGCGACGAAGTCCTCGAAGAAGCGGCTGAGGATCAGGCGATGGTCGTCACAGCCGCTGATCTCGGCGTGCAGGCCCTTGAGCCCCTGGATCAGGGTGCTGAGATGCTGGAGGAAGCGGCGGGCCTCGCGGGCCGCCTGGCGCAGGGCCAGGACCTGGGCCGCCGGCTCCTCCCAGGCCTTCTGCACGTTGTTGAAGATGGACAGCACCATGCCGCCGTAGAAGACGCGGTCCGGGCGGGCGATCTCCATCAGGCTGGCCCAGAGGGTGCCCACCGCCGGCGGCACCGTCACCCAGACCCGGTAGCCATCCTGCTCCTCCTCGAACCAGCCGACGTCGCGCAGGCGGCGATAGACCTGGGCGGCCGGGCTGGTCTCGTGATCGCCGCCGCTAGTGCCGCTGGCGCCGCTGGCGCTGCCGATGGCAATGGGGAAGGGGCTTCCGGCCCGCGGGGGGCTACCGCCTGGCATCCGGCTGGCCAGGTTGCTTCCCATGGTACCTGTGGGTAGGACCTCCGCATCCGCCTCCTCCTGCCAGGCCACGGCCAGCACCGCCAGCCGTTCCTCGATCTCGTGGCGCACCGTCTCCCGCGAGGGAAAGATGTCGGCGTGGATCTGGTCGAAGAACAGGGGGTACAGGTCCAGCAGCAGCGCCCCATAGGTGCGCCGGTTGGCGCTGGCTAGAGGGGAAAAGAGCCGGTCGGGGAGGCGGTCGAAGAGTTGCGTCATGCCCTGCGCCAGGCCATCCGTGGCGGAAAGTCGATGGGACGGGTCAAGAGGCCAGGCCTCAGGCCCGCCGCGCCGGGATGATTTCCTGGAGCATCAGGTAATCGATGACGCGCCCGGCGAGTTGATCCGGGGTCTCCTCCCCGCCGGCAAGCACCAGTTCCGGATGAAGGGGGGCCTCGTAGGGATCGTCGATGCCGGTAAAGCCCTTGATCTCGCCGGCGCGGGCCTTTTTATAAAGCCCCTTGGGGTCGCGCTGCTCGCAGATGGCGATGGGGGTGTCGACGAAGACCTCGATGAACTCCCCCGGGCGCAGGGTCTGGCGGACCCGGTCGCGGTCGAGGCGGTAGGGGCTGATGAAGGCGGTGAGGGCGATGAGCCCCGCCTCGCAGAAGAGCTGGGCGACGGCGCCGATGCGGCGGATGTTCTCCTCGCGGTCGATGGCCGAGAAACCCAGGCCAAAGCGCTGGGCGAAGTCATGCCCATGGGTGTCGCGCAGCATGCCCGGACCGGCGTTGAGCCCGTGGCGGACGTTGTCGCCATCCAGCACGGCGCTGTGATGCCCCATGGCGTGGAGGCGGTGGTCGAGGGTGTTGGCGATGGTGCTCTTGCCGGAGCCGCTCAGGCCGGTGAACCAGATGACGCAGCCGCGATGGCCGTGCAGGGCCTCGCGCCGCTCGCGGGTGACTTGGTGTTCATGCCAGGTAACGTTGGTGTCGTGGGCCATCGTAAGAGAAATCTTGAGGTTTGTATCAAGCCCGCCATCTTGGCTTGAAAGAAGGCCAGGATGCAAATGCGGGTGGTCCAGGCGCTCGATGGCTGACTGCTGCTCTGGTTCAAAGGTCCCTTGAAGCACTCAGCCCCCGGTCCCTGGTCCACTGGTCTTGTCCCCGATCCGGGGCCTGGCTAGGATGCTGGCCAGTTTCCTTCCCCATGCCGACGCCTGACGAACATGCGAGATTTGCCACAACCGCTACCCAGTGGGGGTGATGCCTGATGGCCGCCGATACAGAGGCCTACATTCATGGCTTCGGTCCCGTTGAGGAACAACGCCTCCGTGATCAGGCGGCGGTACTGGCCCCCGTGGTCTTCGCCGGGTTGGACCTGCCCGCCGCTGGCCGGCTACTGGAACTGGGCTGCGGGGTGGGCGCCGAACTGGACCTGCTGTCAACACGCCGGCCTGGCCTGGCCCTGACCGGGATCGACCTCAGCCCCAGCCACCTCCGCGCCGCTCGCGAGCACCTCGGGGACCGGGCCACGCTGGTGCGTGGCAATGCCGGGTGCCTGCCTTTCGCCGCCGGGACCTTCGATGTCGTCCTGACCATCTGGATGCTCGAGCATGTGCCCGACCCCCGGGCGATCCTCCGCGAGGCCCTGCGGGTGCTCAAGGCGAGTGGCCGGCTGATCTGCACCGAGGTGGATAACGCCACCTTCCGCTTCCAGCCGGAACTGGCGGCCATCCGCACCTGGTGGGAGCGCTTTTGCCGCCAGCAGCAGGCGGCGGGGGGCGATCCCTACCTCGGTCCCCGCCTGGCCAGTCTCGCCCAGGAGCTGGGCTGCCGGGAGATCGTCAGCCAGGACCTGCCGGTGGTTTCCAGCCGTCTGCAACCCGAACGCCGGCAGGAACTGCTGGCCTACACCGCGGACCTCCTGCTCTCCGGCGCCCCCCAACTGCTGGCGGCGGGGGCGGTGGATGCGGACCTGTTGGCGGCCCTGCACGCCGATTTTACCCGGGTGCGGGAGGATGCCAACATCCACTTCGAGTATCGGGCCGTCCGGCTGAGCTGTAAGTCACCCTGAGGGGCGGTGCGATCACCAGGCTCTTATGCCTTTGGCGTGGGCGGTGGATAAATCCGCAGCCGACGCCTAACGCCCCAGAGGCAATAAACCACCGATTTGTTCGGCTTCCTCGCGCCCTAAGGGGCGGCGGCGGAACAAGTCGCTGATGCGCCCACTCCCTGCCCCACCAGCCTGAGTAACCGAACAACCCCCCCGGGGGCCGCGCCCCGCCCCTGTAGGCGCAGAAACTCGTTCAGCTATGTCCTCGAACTGGCACCGGTGGCCGAAGTTTCTTAGGAAAGCGAGGCAAACCCTCACGACCGGGCAAAGGTCTCCCCGGTGATGGCCACGGCCTTAACCAAGACGGCCTCGTCGGTATAGAAGTGGGGCGAGAAACGGATGCCGCCGCCGCGCGGGGCGCAGACGACACCCTTGGCCAGAAGGGCGCGCCAGAGGGGAGTCGGATCGAATCGGGGGTCGGGGATGCGGAAGGTGAGGATGCCGGCACGGCGTGCCGGGGCGCGGGGGGTGAGGATTTCATAGCCGGCCTGGTCGAGAAGGTCGATGAGGTGGTCAACCCGCTGCTCGATGTCGGTCGCGACCTGGTCCAGACCCACCTCCTGGAGCAGGGACAGGCTGGCCTCCAGGGCATGGATGCCGAGCAGGTTGGGACTGCCGGGCTCGAAGCGGGTGGCGGTCGGGGAGGGGGTCCAGTCCGGGCGGTCATAGTCACCGGGGTGGGCGACCATGTGCCAGCCGAACTGACGCAGTCGCAGCCGGGGCCGCAGGGCCGGCGCCACGTAGAGGACGGCGATGCCCTCGGGCCCCAGCAGCCACTTGTGGCCGTCCGCCACCACCGCGTCCGCCGGCATGCGCCGTAGGTCCATGGGCAGGGCGCCGAGGCTCTGGATGGCGTCGACGAAGAGCAATATGCCGCGGCGGTGGCAGGTGGTGGCGAGTCGCTCCAGATCCAGGCGTTCGCCCCGGGCGTATTGCACCGAACTGATGGCGACGGCCCGGGTGCGCTCGTCGCACAGCCGTTCCAGGGCGGTCTCGATCCCGCCGGTGACCTGAGCACCAGCCGCCGCGTTGGCCCCGGCAGGGGGTGCATCGCCTCCGGGGTTGGGCGCGATAGTGGCGAGGCCGCGGAGGTCCAGGGCGCGGTACTCCACCCCCTGTTCCCGCAGGGCCTCCCAGGGGATACGGTTGGAGGGAAATTCCTGGGCAATACCCACCAGGTTGTCCCCGGGCCGCCAATCCAGCCCCTGAGCGAGGATCGACAGGCCCTCGGAGGTATTCTTGACCAGGGCGATGTCGTCCGGGGAGGCGCCGCCCAGCAGGTCCGCCAGGCGTTCGCGCAGGCGGCGTTCGGTCGCCAGCCAGGCCGGATAGCCGGCGGCCCCGCGGCGGCCGTTTTCCTCGGCGAAGCGGGTCACCGCCGCCACCGCCCGCCGTGGCCAGGGGGCCACGGCGGCGTGGTTGAGGTAACAGATATCGGGGGAGAGGTCGAATTCGGGGTGCATGAAGGGGGCTCCTGGCCGCGATGCCGCGTGGCATTCTAAACCCGTTAGCGCCCGGACCCCGACGGGGCTGCGGCTGAGCGCCGGGTCCGTGGTAAGCTCCCTGGCCATGGCCGTATGCTTCCCACCCCCCACCTCCGCCCCCCTCCCATCCCCCGCCGCGCCCGATGACCCGGGCGTCCAGGTCGTCATTCGCCGCCGGCCCCCGCCAGCGGCGTCGGTGCTCATGCCCCCGGACCTGTCCCCCCTGCTGCGCCGCATCTACCTGGCGCGGGGGGTGCGTGACGAGCAGGGCTGTCGCCTGCCCCTGTCCGCCCTCCACCCGTCGCGGGCTCTGGGCGACATCGACCGGGCCGCCCAGCGGCTGGCGGAACTGGTCACGACGGGGGGCGCCATCCTGGTGGTGGGGGACTACGATGCCGACGGCGCCACCGGCAGCGCCCTGGCGATGCGGGTGCTGCGCGCCCTGGGCGCGGCGCGGGTGTCCTACCTGGTACCGAGTCGCTTTGCCTTTGGCTATGGCCTGAGCCCGGCCGTGGTGGAGGCGGCGCGGGAATGGGCGCCGGACCTGATCCTGACCGTGGACAACGGTATCGCCGCCGTGGAGGGCGTGGCCCGCGCCAGGGAACTGGGCATCCAGGTCCTGGTGACGGATCACCACCTGCCGGGGGATACCCTGCCGGACGCGGTGGCCATCGTCAACCCCAACCAGCCGGGGGACCCCTTTCCCAGCAAGCACCTGGCGGGGGTGGGGGTGGTCTTTTACCTCCTGGCCGCCCTGCGTGCCCGCCTGCGTGATTTGGGCTGGTTTGGGCCGGAGCGCCCGGCGCCCAATCTGGCGGATTTCCTGGATCTGGTGGCCCTGGGCACGGTGGCGGACCTGGTGACCCTGGACCAGAACAACCGCATCCTGGTGGAGCGGGGCCTCAAGCGCATCCGCTCCGGCCAGGGCAATCCCGGCATCCGCGCCCTGCTGACGGTGGCCGGCTGTGACCCCAACCGCGCCGTGGCCCGGGACCTGGGCTTCCAGGCCGGTCCCCGCCTCAACGCCGCCGGCCGCCTGGAGGACATGTCCCTGGGGGTGGAGTGCCTGCTGACGGATGATCCCGAGCAGGCGCTGGCCATCGCCCGGCACCTGGACGAACTCAACCGCCGCCGCCGCGCGATCGAGCACGACATGAAGCAGGAGGCCGAGGCCGCCCTGGCCGCCCTGCACCTGGAGCCCGGCGGTCTGCCCCCCGCCCTCTGCCTGTTCGAGCCCGGCTGGCATCAGGGGGTGATCGGCATCCTCGCCGCCCGGGTGCGGGAACGCTGGCACCGTCCCGCCATCGCCTTCGCCCCGGGGGACGAGGGGCTGCTCCGCGGCTCGGCCCGTTCCGTGGAGGGGCTGCACATCCGCGACCTGATCGATGCCGTGGACAAGCGCCATCCGGGGCTCATCGTCCGCTTCGGTGGCCATGCCATGGCCGCCGGCCTGACCCTGGCCGAGGCGGCCCTGGAGCCCTTTCGCCAGGCCTTCTGTCAGGCGGTGCGGGATGAGCTGGGCGACGCGCCCCTGGTGCGGGAGATCCTGTCCGATGGCGAACTGCCGCCCCAGGCCTTCGACCTGGCCACCGCCCAGGCCCTGCGCCATGCCGGCCCCTGGGGCAAGGGCTTTCCCGAGCCGATCTTTGATGGCATTTTCCGGGTCCTGGGCCGCAAGCGGCTTGGCAAGGGCGAGCATCTGCGCCTGCACCTGCGCGCCGAGAATGGCCTCGGCTTGCCGATCGAGGGCATCGGCTTTCGCCGTGGCGACCAGCATGATGGCGCGGGGGATCGGGTGCGCCTGGCTTACCGCCTGGATGTCAACGAGTTCCGGGGCGAGTTCAAGCCCCAACTGATTCTGGAGCACCTGGAATGGATCGAATGAAGCACCCCACCGGCGAAGCAGCAGCCCAAGCCCCGCCTCATGGCCAGGGACGAGCGGATCAACCGCGTGGCCAGGCCACGGGCGCTCATGCCGACTCCCGGAGGGGACGCCATGGCCAGGGCCATTCGGAAGGCGATCACCACGGCGACCACTATGCCCATGCCCAGGAGGAGCATTTTCCCGAGGGACCCAGCAAAAGCCAGGTCAAACGGGAGCATCAGGTCCTTCAGGACCTGGCACAGCGCCTGGTCTCCCTGCCCCGGAGTGAACTGGAACGTCTGGACCTGAGCGAGGCCACCTGGGCCGCCATCGACGAGACGGCGCGCATCAAGGACATCCGTGCCCTGGGCCGGCATTACAAGCGCATCGCCAACCTGCTGGCCAAGGAGGACATGGCGGCCGTCGAGGCCCTGCTCCATGGTCAGGAGCGCCAAAAACAGGCGGAGGCGGCCCGTCTGCACCGCCTGGAGCGTTGGCGCGAGCGCCTGATCACCGAGGGTGACCCGGCCCTGGGGGATCTGTTGAACGGGTACCCCGATCTGGACCGTCATCAGCTCCGTACCCTGATCCGCGCCGCCCGCAAGGACCGCGAACAGGGCAGGACCGATGGGGACCGGCGGCTGTTTCGCTTTCTCCGCGAAGCAATGGATTAGGTTATCTTCCTAAGATTTATTAGCAACTAAAAGACTCATCTCATAGAGCGTCAGGATGATCCGGTAACCCCTTTTCTGCGTTACCTATTATGCCTAGTGGGGTACATGGTCGTTGTAACGTTCCATCAGGTAACAGAGGCAGTCCTGGCGGATGACCTCCTCGTTCAGAGTGAGCATGGAGGGCATCACCGGGGTGGAGAGACGCAGTTCACCCGCCGCGACGTGGAAAAAGCGCGCGTAGACGTCCCGGCCCTGTTCGTCACGGGCGTCCAGGTAGGATTCATAGTGACCCGTGACCCGGCCGAAGGCGGTGCCACGGGGTAGTTCCCGGAAATTGAACCGATCGAGGTCCGGGGTGAAGAGGATGTCCCCCTGGCCGGGGGGGAAGGCGAAACTCAGTGCCGGTGGCACCTCGACCCGGGCCACGGTGTGAAAGAGGTCGAGATCATGGGGCGGCACCGGGTGCCGGGGCAGGGCGGCCAGGTGCAGGCAGGCGTCGATGGTAGCGCGGGCATGCTCCAGGCCGTGCCGGTCCCCGACCTTGCCGCACTCCAGGGTCACCGCCGGGCAGAACTCGCCCATGGCCATGGCCTGAATGCCCTTCGGGCGACGGAAGTACATGAGGGTGCGGCTAAAGAGGGTGGCCAGGTGCAGGGTCTGATGGTCGAGGCGGTTGACCCCGGCATAGTGGGGGTTGAGCCCGGTGTTGTTGTGGATGTCCAGGCTGGCGAACAGGCCCCGGGTCCGCAGGATGGCAGTGACCTGATGCATCAGGTCATGCTCGGGGGTGGGGGCCAGTTCACTGCCCGGCCAGACGCGGTTGTAATCCGGCTGTTCGGGGAGGTGACGGACCCCCGCCGCCGCGGCGGCGACGTTGCCGATGAAGATGCTCAGGGCCCGTGGCAGCCGTAGTTCCCCAAAGCGCGCCAGGCGGTGCTGGAGCAGGCCGCGCAGGGCCTCCCAGCCCACGGTCTCGTTGCCGTGTAGCAGCACGGAGAGGAACAGGGCGGGCTGGCGGTCGCCGGGCAGGTGGATCAGGGTCGGCCCGCCCAGCAGGTCCTGGAGACCGCGGGTATCCCGGTCGAGGATGCCTTCGGGCAGGGCATGAAGTTCATTGAGCATGGTAATGATCAACAAGGTAATGATCAGGATGGTAATGCCTCAGTTCTCAGCACTGGGCATCAAAGGGACCATTCATGCAGCGGCCGGCCGCTTTGCTGCTGGTCCAGATAGGCGTGGAGCAGTCCGGCCATGTCCTGGTCTGGATGCCGCTCCACCCAGGCGCGTTGCCAGTCGGCGCCGGTCCGGCCGGCGCGTAACCGGGCGGCGATGATACCGAGCCAGGCGTCAGTTTCGTCGTCGTCGATGCCCAGGTCCCGCAAGCCGCGGTGGGCACGGGGGAGCAGGTCCTGGGTGAGGATGGTCCGTGCCTTGGCGGTGCGTCCGTCCAGCCAGCTCAGCTCGGCCTCCAGCCCCAGGCGCGCGGCGGCGTAGAAGTTGCTTTGGGCGACGGGGAAGGGGATCAGGGCCCCGGACGGGTCCGCTTCTCCTAGCAGGTCCTGGATGGTGCCGAAATAGAGGGCGGCGGTGGCGATGAGGTCCAGAACCGTTGGTCCCGCGGGCACCACCCGCTGTTCGATGCGTAGGTGGGGAGAGCCATCGGGGTCGAAGCCGATCAGGGGCCGGTTCCAGCGCCAGATGGTGCCGTTGTGCAGCCGCAGGTGCGCGAGGCGCTCTGGTGGCTCGTCATGGAGCTCGGGCAGGATCACGGGATACTCGGCCAGATTGGCCGCGAAGCACTCCAGGATGGACTCCTTGACGTATCCCAGCCCGAAGCTGACCCGTTCCCGCAGGCCGGACTCGCCCATGGCGCAGGTCTGCTCGAAGAGGGGGATGCGGGTCTCCCGCCACAGGTCCCGGCCAAAGAGGTAGGGGGAATTGGCGCCGACCGCCACCAGGGGGGCGGAGAGGAGCTTGGACAGGTTGTAGACCCGGGCGGCCTCCTGGGGGGACACGCGCAGGTGGATCTGAAAGGAGGTGGTGGCGGATTCGGCCATCACGTCCTCACGGGTCAGGACCAGGCGGTCACGGCCCTGGATGTCGAGCCGCAGGGGCTGGTGGCCCCGCAGGGCGCCCAACTGGGCGTTGAGGATGCGATAGCGGTTGCGCGGGGTCATGTGATCGAGGATCAGGTCCTCCGGTCGCACCGTGGGCAGGATGCCGACCATGGCCAACCGGGCCCCAAGTCCCCCAGCGACCTTCTGGGCGTGCCCCCAGGTCCTGTCCAGCTCCGCCGCCATGGTGCTCAGGGCCTTGCCGGCCAGTATCTGCGGGGTGCCGTTGAACTCCAGATTGAAGGTGGCCAGTTCGGGCACCACCAGGGGGTCGGCGAGGCGTGCCAGGAGGTCCGGGGCACGGGGCAGGGGCCGCAGGTCGGGTCCCACCAGCCAGGCCTCGAGTTCGAAACCGCCGACCTTGGGGCCGGCCGGCAGGGCGCCGGCCGTCAGCCAGGAGGCCAGCAGGCGGGTCTCCTGCTCCAGGCGGTGGCGAAACTCCGCCAGGTCGTCCGGAGTGAAGTCAGGGGTGCCGATCTCTTGGCCCATGACGCACCTGGTTTCGCTGTAATCGTTCAGGCTCCTCAAGCCCCAGGATGCCCTCGCCGGCACAAACCGCTGATTTTTCAGCCTCCTCTCCCCTGGTGGGGGAGGGTTGGGGAGAGGGGGTCCGAACGGTTAGGTTGCGCTCAGCCTTCAGGCCCCCTTTCTGCTCTCGCTGCCGAAGCAAGGCATCAAGGTCGGCCAGCCGTTGGGGGGTACCGATGTCCAGCCACAGACCGGAGTAGTGCTCCCCCGTTACCCGCGCCTGAGCCATGGCGGCGCGCAGGAGGGGGGCGAGGGGAAAGGCTCCGGGCTGGCAGTCCCGGAAGAGGTCGGGGTGGTAGATGCCGATGCCGCTGAAGGTCAGACGCCGTCCGGATTCCAGTTGGAGGTCATGAGCCAGGCCGCCGTCATGCGCCGCTGGCGAGGTGGCTGGAGGCCCCCGATGACCCTGGCGATGAAGAGGGGCTTCCGTCAGCCCCGGCGGTGGGGGTGAAGCCGGCCGCCCATCCGCATGTTGGGGTTGAGTTACAAGCGGGGGCTCGGCGCGCACCAAGCCCCTGGCCAGGCGGAAGTCTCCCCGCGGATGATGGGGGGGGTTGTCGACCAGGATCAGATGCGCAAGCCTGCCCGCTGGCAGGGCGAGCGGGGCGAAATCCAGGTCGGTCCAGACGTCACCGTTGACCACCAGAAAGGGCTCCGGACCCAGCAGGGGCAGGGCGCGGAAGATCCCCCCGCCTGTCTCCAGAGCCGTGCCCTCGGGGGAGTAGGCGATCCGGACCCCCCAGCGGGAGCCGTCACCCAGGGCGGCGGCGATGCGCTCCCCCAAGTGGGCGTGATTGATCACCAGATCGCGAAAACCGGCCCGGGCCAGGCGCTCCAGGTGATGGACGATCAGCGGCTTGCCCCCCGCCGCCAGCAGCGGTTTGGGGGTATGGTCCGTGAGGGGCCGCATGCGCTCCCCCCGGCCCGCGGCCAGAATCATAGCCTTCATGGCCTTGAAAGCCTTCATGGACTCACCGGCGCCCCGGTGCCACGCCGTCGCGCCACCTTACCCCGCTGGACCAGCAGCCCCCCGCCATCGTTCATGAGTCAAGTCCTGAAATGCTTCACTGGGTGGGATGTTAAAACATTCATGGGCCCGATGCCCCCAGGGCATGCACCCTCCAGACCATTGGCATTCCGGGGACAGTCTCGCCACACCCTGGTCATGAAAGCGGGTGCCAAGCGCTGACTCACTGAGAAACCTTGCAACAACTGGCACGCTTTGCCCCTCTCCCCAACGCGGGAGAGGGGTTGGGGAGAGGGGGCATCCTGGGCGATAGGGTCACTTGATGGCGTTTATGGCGGATATTACTAACCCTCTCTCACTAACCCTGGTTTCCTAACCCTCAGAACAGAATGAAATAGATGCCTCCCAGCATCAGGCCGCCGGCGGCCAGATGACGCACCAGGCCCGCTTCGTGAAACCAGAGGGCGCCATAGAGGATGCCAAAGAGCAGGCTGGTGCGTTTGACGGCGATCATGTAGGCCACTTCCACCCGCGCCAGGGCAAGGAAATGGGTGTAGACCATCAGGGCGTTGGTGCCGGCCACGGCCAGCACCGCCCAAGGTCGGCGCCTGAGCCTGGTCAGGGTGCGCGGCGCGGGCGAGGCGAAGAGCGTCAGGGAGACTAGCCCCAGCAGGACGAAATAGAAGGCACCAAAGGTCTCCGGCGGCAGGTGGCGCATGGCCCCTTTGCCCATCACCGCGGTCAGGCTGTAGAGAAAGGCGACCAGCAGCATGGCGCGGGAGCCGGGATGGTCGAGGATGGCGGCCAGGGGGCGGACCCAGGCACGCCAGGCGCCGCCGCGGCGCGGTTCGGGCCTGAGGTTCAGCAGCCAGGCGCCGGCGACCACCAGCAGGATTCCCAGCCCGCCGCGCCAACTGATGGTTTCGCCAAGCAGCAGGTAGCCGGTGAGGATGACGAAGACCGGGGTGAAGGCCAGATAGGGCAGGGTGAGGGCGAGAGGGTGGTCGCGGATGGCACGCATGTAGATCAACGTTGCCGCCACTTCAATTGGCAGCATGGCCATCACCCAATACCACAAGGCGGCGGGCTGGCGATTCACCAGCTCGAGGTCAGGCAGCCAGGGCAGCAGCAGCAGACCGGTGAGGCCGAGACGGATGAGGACCAGTTCCCGGGCCGAGTAGCCGCCCAGCCAGGCCTTGGTCATGGCGTCCGTGGTCGCGAGACAGAAGGCGCAGAACAGGGTCAGGGACAGCCAGTCCATGGGGAAATTTTCAGGCGATTCTGGCGTGCAAGAAGCCGGCAGACTCTTCCAGCCTTAGGCGGTGGTGCTAGAGCCGGAGCTGACGGGGGTTGGGTCCACAGCCCCCGGACGGGGCGGCATGGCCCGTGCCAGAAGATCGATCCCGGCCCCCGGGCGGTGGACGTTCTCGCTCAGGGTGCGTCGCCAGCGCTTGGCCCCGGGCTGACCCTGAAAAAGGTCGAGGATATGGCGGGTCATGGCCTGGAGGGGCACCCCGGCGGCCAGCCGCTCCTCCAGGTAGGGGATCAGGTCCTCAAGGACCTGGTGTCGCTCAGGGAGGGGCCGGGGATCGCCGAAGAGGTCCCGGTCCACCCGGGCCAGGAGCCAGGGGTTCTGATAAACGCCGCGCCCGATCATGACCCCCTCCAGGTGGTCAAGGAGAGGACCGGCCTGGTCTAGGTCGAGGATACCGCCATTGATGACCATGGGCAGGGCGGGGAAGTCGGCCTTGAGCCGGAGCACCCAGTCCGGGCGCAGTGGGGGGATGTCGCGGTTCTCCTTGGGGCTGAGGCCCTTGAGCCAGGCCTTGCGGGCGTGGACGATGAGGGCGTCGACCCCGGCGGCAACCAGGGCGACGGTGAAGGCATGGAGTTCCTCGTAGCTATCGCGGTCATCGATGCCCAAGCGGGTCTTGACCGTCACCGGAAGGGGGACGGCCGCCTTCATGGCCGCCACGCATTCCGCCACCAGTTCCGGCTCCGCCATCAGGCAGGCGCCGAAGCGCCCGTTTTGCACCCGGTCGGAGGGGCAGCCGACGTTGATGTTGATCTCGTCGTAGCCCCAGTCCGCGCCCAGCCTGGCACAGGCCGCCATCTGGGCCGGGTCGCTGCCCCCCAGTTGCAGGGCCAGGGGGTGCTCGGCGGGATGGAAGTCCAGGTGTCGCGCCCGGTCACCGTGGAGGAGGGCCCCGGTGGTCACCATCTCGGTGTAGAGGCGGGTGTGGCGGCTGATCAGACGATGAAAATATCTTGCATGGCGAGTGCTTAGGTCCAGCATGGGGGCAACGCACAGGCGCCAGGGGCTGTGTCGGGGCCAGCCATCCCGTGGCGTGATACTGGCTGGCTGCCAAGGTCCCAGGCTCCCATTCGGTATACTGTGGGGCATCGGCGAAATCATTATCGCCATTCCGTTTCTGCTCGTGGATTGGTCATGCCATTTAACTTCTCCGCCGCCTACCTCAGCGCCTCGTTCTGGAACCTGCTCGTGGATGTGGTGGGCTTCAGCCTGCTGATTCTCTACCACTGGCGCCTGGGCTGGATCTACCGTCGCCACCCGGAGCGCACCAGCCGGGGGCGCGCCGACCGGTTGCGTCGCGCCTGGGTCGAAGCGGTGCGGGAGCGCAATGGGGATATTCTGGCGATCCAGACCCTGCGTAACTGGGTGATGACCGCCTCGGTCTTTGCCTCCACCACCATCGTGATCGGCCTGGGCCTGGTGGCCGCATCCTTTCAGGGGCTCAATCTGGCTAATTTGTCCCAGGCCCTGAGCCTGGTACCGTCCGGCAGCGACCTGGCCCGGCTCAAGCTCCTGATGCTGGCAGTGGTCTTCTTCAGCGCCTTCCTGCGCTTCGTCATCGCCCTGCGTTTCTACAACCACGCGGGCTTCCTCGTCATTTTGCCCGCCAAGCATTTTCAGGGGGTGGCCGAGGATGAGATCGCCATCACCCTCAACCGTGCCGCGGGGCAGTATAACCGCGGCAGCCGGATGTTCCTGCTGACGATACCCTTTGTCCTCTGGCTGGTGGGACCGGACTGGTTTCTGATCGGGGTGATCATCACCCTGTTGGCCCTCTACCGCTTCGACTATCTCGTCAAGCCCGGCGCCTAAGGTTAAATAGCCGGGAAATCCCCGATGGCTGAAGCGCAGAGGGCTCGCGCGGTGTCCTGTGGCGCTGACAGGAGCCGGGCTCCCCGCGAGCGGAGTCCCCGCAGCGGGAACCCCGATGCGTGGGGTCTGCCCAGAGGGACTACTTGGCCGCGGGCTTGGCCTCGGCTTTCGGCTCGGCCTTGACCTCACCCTGGTCACCGCCGGGCAGGGCGGGGGGCGCGGTCTGCTTGATCAGATCGGGGTTGAGATCGACCTTGGCCTTTTCCTGGAGGCTGCCGACGTACTGGGTGAGGGCCTCACGCTGCAGGGCGGCGACGATCTCGGGCTTGACGCTGTCCAGGCTGGGCGGCTCCATCTTGCGGGTGTCTTCCAACAGGATGACGTGCCAACCGAACTGGGTCTGGACCGGGGTCTTGGTGTAGTTGCCGGGTTTGAGCGTGACCACCACCTCGGCGAAGGCCGGGACCATCTGCTCGGGATCGAACCAGCCCAGGTCGCCGCCGTTCTTGCCGGTGGGGCCGTCGGAGTGGGCCTTGGCCAACTCAATGAAGTCCTTGCCCTTTTCCAGTTCCTTGATCAGCTTCTTGGCCTCTTCCTCCTCCTTTACCAGGATATGGCGGGCCTTGTACTCCTGACGATCGAGCTTGGCCACCTGCTCGTCATAAACCTTCTTGATCTCTTCCTCGCTGGGTTTGACGCCGGCGGCCGTCTCCTCCAGGGCCAGGCGGGAGAGGAGTTGCATCTTCTGCAACTCCAGGGCGTAGCCAAGTTCCGGCTTCTTGTCGAGACCCTTGGCCTTGGCGTCCTGGGCGGTGACGACGATGTTGATGAACTCGTTAAACGCCAGGTTCTGGAACTCGGGGGTATTCTCGGCCCGGGCGGCGCGCAGGCGCTCCCCGTAGAAGAGACGGAAGAGCCCGAGGGGGAACTGCTGGTCGTTAACGGTGGCGATGGTGGTGGTATCCGGTGGCTCCGCCGGGTCCGCGGCGGCAGCCGCGGGCGCGGCCGGGGTCTTGGCCTCCTCGGCGGCCAGGGCGTTGAAAGACAGGAGGGCGGTCAGGCAGGCAATGGTCAACAGGCGCTTATTCATGCGGTTTTCAGGGCTCCTTGAAGCGGTGATGGAAGGGAAGTAGAGGTGAGCAGCAGGGATCCGTCTGGATCCGCCGTCATTTACGCACCGGCTCAGGCCGGCAGGACCTTGCGGAAGGGTTTGACCGTGACCTGAGCGAAGACCCCCGCCTGGACATAAGGGTCCGCGTCCGCCCAGGCCTGGGCCGCGGCCAGGTCGGGGAACTCGGCGACGATCAGCGAGCCGCTGAAGCCCGCCTCGCCCGGGTCCTCGCAGTCGATGGCCGGATGGGGACCGGCCAGGATGAGCCGGCCTTCATCCTGTAGGGCCCGCAGCCGCTCCAGATGGGCGGGGCGCACGGAGAGGCGCAGCGGCAGGCTGTGGGGCTGGTCGGTGGCGATGATGGCATAGAGCATGGGTGTCAGGCCTCCGTGACCTCTTCTGATTCTGACGAACGGATGTGCCGGGCCAGGTACAGCCCCTGGGCGATGATGAAGACGATGGTCAGTCCCAGCAGGCCGAAGAGTTTGAAATTGACCCAGACCTCTTCGCGCGACTGGGCATCCTGGCATTGGGCGAGCAGGGCACCGGTGAACTGCTCGGCGCAGGTGGTGAGATCGATTTCCGCGACCCCGGCCGCCGCTAGCAGGGCCTGTTGGGCACTGTAGAAGCCACTGAAGTCGTAGACCACGTAGAGATTGGCGGCCCCGGAGAGAAAAAAGAAACCCACCCACAGCAAATTGAGCCGCGGCCAGATGGCGGGGGGCAGATCAATGGCGTGGGACATGGTGCGCTCGATCAGCGTCCGGTCACCGATGAAATGACTGCCGAGAAAGACCAGGGCGAAGAGCCAGTTCACCAGGGTCGGCTTCCACATGACGAAGATCGGGTCCTGCAGGGCCAGGGTCATGCCACCAAAGACCACCAGCAAGCCCAGGGTGGCGAGATGCATCTTCTCGACCTTCCGGCTGCGCCACCAGACCCAGCCGACCTGCATCGCGGCGGCGGCGATGGCCACGCCAGTGGCGATGTAAATGCCCGCCAGCTTGTAGGCAATAAAAAAGAGCAGGATGGGAAAGAAGTCGAGCAGTAGTTTCATCGGCGTCCTGTGCTGGGTAGCGACCAACCGTGGGAAAGGGAAGGGGCCCTTTGGTGCACTGGCCGCGAACATATATCTATTACACACCATTTTGGGCAGGGAGAGGCCTTCGTTAACGTTCAAACTCGTGAAAGTCACCTGCCTTCACCTCCATCACTGGCAGTCTGGCACTGGCAGTCTGGTGAGCCCCTCATGAGATTTTGCGGGAGAGCCATGACGCAAACTTTTGTTTTACAAAGAGGTGGCGCGACTCCTCATGGCAAAGAGACGAAAGACACAACCTGTGAAGTTGATCACCCGCGGTGGTGCGTCGCGACCCCTCACAATAGTTAGAGTACTATTCCCCTGGTGAACAGCCTGCATGACCTCCACACCCATTCCACCGCCTCCGATGGCACCCTGCGGCCCGCGGACCTGGTGGCGCGCGCCGCCGCGGTGGGGATCAAGGTCCTGGCCCTCACCGATCACGACACCCTGGATGGGCTGGCGGAGGCCTGCACCGCCGCGGCGGAGCTGGGGCTAACGCTGGTCCCAGGCGTCGAGATCTCCGTCTCCTGGGGCGGGCGGACTATTCACATCCTCGGCCTGGGGATCAACCCCGCGGCCCCGGCACTGGCCGCCGGCCTGCTGCGCCTGAGCGAGTTTCGGGGCTGGCGGGCCCAGGAGATCGGCCGGCGCCTGGCGGCCAAGGGCATCGAGGGGGCCTACGCCGGCGCCCTGGCCCTATCCGGCGACGAGCGCTTCGTCGGCCGCACCCACTTCGCCCGCTTTCTGGTGCGGCGCGGCTATGCCCCGACCGTCCGCGACGTCTTTAAGCATTACCTGGTCCAGGGTAAACCCGGTCACGTCAGCGGCGACTGGGCCAGCCTGGAGGAGGCCCTGGATTGGATCCTTGCCGCGGGTGGCCAGGCAGTCATCGCCCACCCCGCCCGCTATGGCTTCACCGGCTTCAAGATGCGTAAGCTGATCGGCGAATTCCGCGAACTGGGGGGCGTTGCCCTCGAGGTGGTCTCAGGCAGCCACAGCCGCGACGAGGCCTGCGTCTTCGCTCAGCGCGCCCAGGAGCATGGCCTGCTGGCCTCCGCTGGCAGCGACTATCACGGCCCCGAGCATCCCTACCTGGAACTAGGCCGCCTGCCGAAGCTCCCGGCAAGCTGCATCCCCATTTGGGCGGACTGGTAGGCCCAATCTTAGGCCAAACCTGACGACGGACGGCGAGTACCGTGGCGCAATTCTTCGACATCCATCCCGACAACCCCCAGCCGCGGCTGATCCGTCGCGCCGTGGACATCCTGCTGGACGGGGGCGTCATTGTCTATCCCACCGACTCTTCCTATGCCCTGGGGTGCCAGATCGGCGCCAAGGAGGCCATGGAGCGCATCCGCCGCCTGCGCAAACTGGACGAGAAGCACAACTTCACCCTGGTCTGCCGCGATCTGTCCGAGATCACCACCTACGCCAAGATCGATAATCAGGGCTTCCGGCTGCTCAAGTCCCTCACCCCGGGGGCCTACACCTTCATCTTCGAGGGTACCCGGGAGGTGCCGCGGCGTCTTATGCATCCCCGGCGCAAGACCATCGGCATCCGCGTGCCCGACAACCCCATCTGTCGCGAACTGCTGGGCACCCTGGACCAGCCCATCCTCAGCACTACCCTCATCCTCCCCGGTGACGACCTGCCCCTCACCGACCCCTACGAGATGCGCGACCTGATCGGCTCCCAAGTGGACCTGATCATCGACGGCGGCTTCTGCGGCTTCGAGCCCACCACCATGGTCGACATGAGCGGCGAGACCCCGGTCCTGATCCGGGTTGGCAAGGGCGACCCCAGTCAGTTCGCGGAGGCTTGAGCCCGGGCGGTCTGCGGGTTCCCGCACTCGACTGCGATGCGTGGTTACCGTTCTTTGTCAAATTTTTAGTTATTGAGATAAATCAGGAAAACGGGCAATTTAGGAATAATCTTCCTCATTCCCAATTGCCTATCAGTAATCGGTAATATTAGAATCCTGCCTTCCTCAGGCCCACTCCCGCGGAGGGTACTACCCTCCCAGCCCTTTCCCAGCAGGTCCCCCCATGCAGGAACCCATCCCCGATCGCGCCCTCGGCCGTAGCGAGGTCAAGGAGACCACCTGTTACATGTGCGCCTGCCGCTGCGGCATCCGCGTCCATTTGCGCGACGGGGAGGTGCGCTACATCGAGGGCAACCCCAATCACCCCCTCAATCAGGGCGTCATCTGTGCCAAGGGCTCGTCGGGGATCATGAAGCAGTATTCCCCGGCCCGCCTCACCCAGCCCCTGCGCCGCCGGGCTGGGGCCGAGCGGGGGACCTCCGACTTCGAGGCTATCACCTGGGAGGAGGCCTTCCAACTCCTCACCGAGCGCCTGGCCCGCCTGCGCGCCAGCGACCCCAAGCAATTCGCCCTGTTCACCGGGCGCGACCAGATGCAGGCCCTGACTGGCCTGTTTGCCAAGCAGTTTGGCACCCCTAACTACGCCGCCCATGGGGGCTTCTGCTCCGTCAACCTGGCGGCGGGGCTGATCTACACCATTGGCGGCTCCTTCTGGGAGTTCGGCGGGCCGGACCTGGAGCGGGCCAAGCTGTTCGTCATGATCGGCACCGCCGAGGACCATCACTCCAACCCGCTGAAGATCGCCATCAGCCAGTTCAAGCGCAAGGGCGGGCGCTTCATCTCTATCAACCCCATCCGCACCGGCTACTCGGCGGTGGCGGACGAGTGGGTGCCGATCAAGCCCGGCACCGACGGCGCCCTGCTGCTGGCCCTGATCCACGAGATCCTCACCCTCGGCCTCTACGACCGCGACTTTCTCATCCAGTACACCAACGCCGCCGAGCTGGTGGTGGACGACCCGAGCCGCGACGACCACGGCCTGTTCAGCCGCTTCGCCATGCACTACGAGGAGGGCTGCTTCGATCCGGAGAACAAGCTGTGGTGGGACCCGGAGATCGGCGCCGTCGGCACCCACACCCCCGGGGTCGAGCCGCGCCTGTTGGGCAGCTACACCCTGGAGGACGGCACCCCGGTCAAGCCCGCCTTCCAGTTGCTCATGGACCGGGTGGCGGACTACACCCCCGAATGGGCCGCCGGCCTGACCGGCATCCCCGCCGCGACCATTCGCCGCCTGGCCCACGAGCTGGGCGTCACCGCCCGCGACCAGCGCATCGAGCTGCCCATCCCCTGGACCGACTGCTGGGACAATGAACACGCCTCGGTCACCGGCAACCCGGTGGCCTTCCACGCCATGCGCGGCCTGGCGGCGCACTCCAACGGCTTCCAGACCATCCGCGCCCTGGGCATCCTCATGACCATTCTGGGTACCATCGACCGCCCGGGGGGCTTTCGCCACCGCGCCCCCTTCCCGCGGCCGATCCCGCCCTGTCCCAAGCCGCCCAAGGGGCCGGACTGCGTCCAGCCTGACACCCCCCTCGACGGCATGCCCCTGGGCTGGCCAGCCAAGCCCGATGACCTGTTCGTCGATGACGCCGGCGAGCCGCTGCGCATCGACAAGGCCTTCTCCTGGGAGCACCCCCTGGCGGTGCATGGCCTGATGCACAACGTCATCACCAACGCCTGGCGCGGTGACCCCTACCGCATCGACACCCTGCTGCTGTTCATGGCCAACATGGCCTGGAATTCGTCCATGAACACCGTGGCGGTGCGCGAGATGCTGGTGGCCAAGGACGAGCAGGGCGAGTACCGCATCCCCTTCCTGGTGGTGGCCGACACCTTCGCCTCCGAGACCGTCGCCTTCGCCGACCTGGTGCTGCCGGACACCACCTACCTGGAGCGCCACGACGTGCTGTCCATGCTCGACCGGCCGATCTCCGAGTACGCCGGCCCGGTGGACGCGGTGCGGGTGCCGGTGCTGCCGCCCAAGGGCGAGTGCAAGCCCTTCCAGGAGGTGCTGATCGAGCTGGGCACCCGGCTCAAGCTGCCGGTGTTCGTCACCGAGCGCGGCGAGCGGCGCTACCGCGACTACCCGGACTTCATCATCAACTACGAGACCTCCCCCGGCTCCGGCATCGGCTTCCTCGCCGGCTGGCGCGGCACCGGCGGCGAGAAGTTCCTCAAGGGCGAGCCCAACCCCCGCCAGTGGGAACGCTACGCCAGCCACGACTGCGTCTATCACCACGAACTGCCCAAGTCCTACCAGTACATGCGCAACTGGAACAAGGGCTACCTGCACTGGGCGCGCGCCCACGGCCTGACGCGCTACGCCGACCCCATCACCCTCAACCTCTACTCCGAGGTGTTGCAGCGCTTCCGCCTCGCCGCCCAGGGCAAGGGACCGGGGAAAAAGCCCCCAGCGCGCCTCGCCCCCCGGGTGGCGACCTACTGCGACCCGCTGCCCTTCTATTACGAGCCCCTGGAGACGCAACTGGTGGATACCCGCCGCTATCCCCTCAACGCCCTGACCCAGCGGCCGATGGCCATGTACCACTCCTGGGACAGCCAGAACGCCTGGCTGCGGCAGATCCACAGCCGCAACGTCCTGTTCGTCAACCCCCGGGCCGCCGTCGCCCAGGGGGTGGAGGACGGCGACTGGGTGTGGCTGGAGTCGCCCCACGGCCAGGTGCGCTGCCAGTGCCGCTTCTCCGAGGCGGTGGAGCCGGGCACGGTGTGGACCTGGAACGCCATCGGCAAGGCCGCCGGGGCCTGGGGCCTGGCGCCGGACGCCGACGAGGCGCGGCGGGGCTTCCTGCTCAACCACGTGATCAGCGAGGAGCTGCCGCCCCATGACGCCGGGGCGCACCTGTCCAATTCCGACCCGGTGACCGGCCAGGCGGCCTGGTTCGACGTGCGGGTGCGGCTGCGCCGCGCCGACCCCGGCGAGCCGGCCCTCACCCAGCCCCAGTTCCCCCCGCAGCCACGCCTGCCGGGGCAGGAGGCGCCCCGCGGGCGCTGGCTGGCCTATGTCGCCGGCCGCTTGGGGCGGCGGCGCTGAGGAGGACCCGACCATGACCCAACTCGCCCTGGTGATCGACCTGAACGTCTGCGTGGGCTGCCACGCCTGCGTCACCTCCTGCAAGCAGTGGAACACCTCCGGCTGGGCCGGCCCCCTGGCGGACCACAACCCCTATGGCGCCGGGCCGACCGGGACCTTCTTCAACCGCGTCCAGACCTTCGAGATCGGCCGCTTTCCCGACACCGAGACCCTGCACTTCCCCAAGAGCTGCCTGCACTGCGAGGAGCCACCCTGCGTGCCGGTATGTCCCACCGGGGCCTCCTACAAGCGCCCGGACAACGGCGTGGTGCTGGTGGACTACGACAAGTGCATCGGCTGCAAGTACTGCTCCTGGTCCTGCCCCTACGGGGCGCGGGAGTACGACGAACGCCAGCGGGTGATGAAGAAGTGCACCCTGTGCCTCGACCGCATCCTCGACCAGAGCCTGCCGGAACGGGAGCGCCAGCCGGCCTGCGTGCTGGCCTGCCCGACCAGCGCGCGGTTGTTTGGCGATGTCCACGACCCCCACTCCGCGGTGTCGATCGCCATCCGCGAGCGCGGCGGCTATGCCCTGATGCCGGAGTGGGGCACCCAGCCCGCCAACCACTACCTGCCGCGGCGCAAGACCCAACTGCACATCGATCCCGACCAGCTCCAGCGGGTGGACAACCCGCTGCGGCGCGAGGACCTGACCCGCTACACCGGGGAGGAGGCGGTGGACGATGTGGCCTGGTAGGGCCGCGTCGGCCGCCCGCTTCGTCCCCGCTGCCCCCTGGTGACCGCCCATGCATCCCGCCTATTCCGTGCTGTTCCTCACCACCCTGATCGGCGCCGGTCAGGGGCTGTTTCTGGCCCTCTACACCGGGCAGGTCTATGCCCTGGCGCAACTGCTGCCGGCCCAGGGGGCGGACTTCTATGTCGGCGGCAGCGTCCTGGCCCTAGCGCTGCTGGTGCTGGGGCTGGTGGCGTCCTTCTTTCACCTCGGGCGGCCGGAGCGCGCCTGGCGCACCGCGACGAAGTGGCGGACCTCCTGGCTGTCGCGGGAGGTGATCGTGCTGCCGGCGGTGATGGCCCTGGTGGCGCTCTATGGCTTGGCCCATGCCCTGGGGCTGACCGCGCCCTGGTTCACCCTGGCCGGGGTGCTGCCGGTGGACGCCACCCTGGTGCTGGGGCTGCTGGCGACGCTGGCAGTCTATGCCCTCTATGTGTGCACGGCGATGATCTACGCCAGCGTGCGCTTTCTGCCCGAGTGGCACAGCCCGCTGACGGTGGCCAACTTCATCCTGCTGGGCATGGCCTCGGGCTTCATGCTCGCCGCCGCCTACGCCGCCGGGCGCGGGGCGCCGCTGGTGAGCTTTTATGGCCTGTGGGCGGTGATTTTCACCCTGCTGGGGCTGGTGACGCGCGGGGCGAGCCTGTGGCGCCTGAAGCGGATCACGCCCAAGAGCAGCCTGCGCACCGCCATCGGCGTGCGCCATCAGGCCCTGGTGCAGATCGCCCAGGGGGCGACGGCGGGCAGCTTCAATACCCGGGAGTTTTTCCATGGCCGTTCGCCCCGGACCCTGCGCCGGGTGCGGGGGTTGTTTCTGCTGCTGGTGTTTCCCCTGCCCGTGGCGCTGATCGCGGTGGGTCATGGGCTGGAGTCGCCCCTGGCGCCGTGGCTGGCGTTTGGGGTGCAGTACCTGGGGCTCTTAGCGGAGCGCTGGGCGTTCTTCGCCGAGGCTAGGCATCCGCAGAATTTGTATTATCAGGGGGTGGCGTAGGGGTGAGGACCGCGCCACCGCGCGCTTGATAGCGGCGCGCCCCGCCACGCGCCTGGAACGCCGCTATGATGAAAATCACCCGAGATGATGGCCATGCCTGATCTGCCCGATGACGACCTGCCGGCTGAGATCGACTTTTCCCACGCGGTGCGGGGCAAATTCCACCGCCCGGGGATGACGCTGAACCTGCCCATCTACCTGGATGATGAGGTTGAGGCCCAGCTCGCCAAGCTGGCGCAAGGCAAGGGGATCGCGCTTTCCGAGTTAGTGAATGCGCTGCTGCGTCAGGACCTGGAACTGATCAAGACCGCGACCCGGCTGGCGGCCTGAGGGGTGGCGTCCGGGTGCTGGCGGGTAGGAGAGGGTGGTCGTCATGGGTTGGTGGTGAAGCTGCCCGCCGGCGCCGCGAGAGCGGGGCCGGTCTTCTCAGGCGCTGATGATGGAGTGGGAGGATTGCCCTTGGGCTTGGGGGTGGGGGTGGATCAATCCCCGCAACGGGTTACAATGGCCACACTATGAGCGCCAAACCCAACATCATCATTTCCACCCTCGACGCCGAGCGCTTGGAGAAACTCCTTGCCGGCACCTCGGCCAACGCCTTTCCTGGCAAGGATGCTCTGGAGGCCGAACTGGCCCGTGCCGAGGTGGTGGAACCTCGAAAGATGCCGCCTAACGTCGTCACCATGAATTCGACGGTGAGGTTCCGGGTGGCGAATTCCGCCGAGGAATTCACGCTCACCCTGGTCTATCCCAAGGACATGGATGCCTCGGGCAGCAAGATTTCCATTCTGGCCCCTGTCGGCAGCGCCCTGCTGGGTCTCGCCCAAGGGGATGAAATCGAGTGGCCTAAGCCGGGTGGCGGCCTGTTGAAAGTTCGTATCGAAGAGGTGACCTATCAACCCGAGCGGGCGGGTGAATATCACCGTTAAGCGGGCAGGGGGGTGGTGCGCAGGGCGGGACTCGAACCCGCACGGGTTGCCCCACTGGAACCTAAATCCAGGGCGTCTACCAATTTCGCCACCTGCGCGTGGCGGTGATTTTAGCGCGCTCAGGCTCCCTTTTACATCTTCAATCCACGCCTGACCGCAGGATACCGATCGCGGGTCCTCATTTGACCAGGCGCCCACCTGACAGTAAGCGCTCGTCCTTCGGTAAGCCCCCGCCAGTCAGTAGGGGCTTGCCCATCACCACTAGTTCGTTTCACCAATACTTTTACTAATATTATAACAATAAAGTATTGTTTTATATTTCATTCTGCTTGCCCTATGGTAAAACAGTTTAGCGCATCGATCTACATAGGTACCTGGCCTTGAGTAGGTGCCCGCTCGTAAGTAGGTGCATGCCGATCAGTAGGAGCCTGCTGGAAACGGACCCTCGCAAAGTGGAAAAACGGGGCAAGCGGCGCTCAAGGATGCAAACAGGACTGGCAATTTTTCCCGGGGTCGGGGATATTACCCCTTGACGCCGACTGGGTCTTGACCGGCGGGATTCTCGCAGTAAGCACCTCGTTCCAGCCCTCATTTACCGCTACCTGCCGCTGCGCGCGGCTATTGGCGCTGGGGGTTCGTCGTGCCTTTTGGCCAGTCTCCGTCCGCGCCCACTCAGCCCAATCCTTTTCCCGTCATTGTTAACCACGGATGCAGGTGCCCAATGAGGCCTTCCAGTAACATCCTCTTCCCGCTCCTGATTGCCCTCCTGGCCGTGGCTGCCTGGGCCTTGCTCAATCAGCCCACCCAGGAGCCGATGTGGCCGGCCAAGCTCCAGGGGTTCTCCTTCGCGCCCATGCGCGCCGATAGCGATCCCTCCAAGGACATCTACCCCAAGGTGGAGGAGATCGACGAGGACCTGGCCTTGCTCAAGGACACCGTCCATGCGGTGCGCACCTACACGGTCAAGGACAGCTTGGCCGAGGTGCCGCAGCTGGCGCGTAAGCATCGCCTCAATGTCACGGTGGGGGCCTGGATCGGGCCGGACGCGGAGGAAAACGACAAGGAACTGGATCGCCTGTCCGAGGTGCTGGCCCAGGGCAACCGCAACGTGGTCCGGGTCATGGTCGGCAACGAGGCACTATTGCGTGGCGACGTGACGGTCCCGGAGATGATCGCCTACCTCGATCGCGTCCGGCGCGGCACCGCCCTGCCGGTCAGTACCGCCGAGCCACCTTACATCTGGATGCGCCACCCAGAGCTGGCCAACCACGTCGATTTCATCACCATCCACCTCCTGCCCTACTGGGAGGAGGTGCGGATCGAGGAGGCGGTGGATCACGTCTTCAAACGCCTGGAGGACATCCGCCAGCAATTCCCTGGCAAGCCGGTGGTCATCGGCGAGGTGGGCTGGCCGAGCAATGGCCGCACCAGCGGCGGCGCCGAGGCCACCCCGGCCAACCAGATCCGCTTCCTGCGGCGCTTCCTGGCCCGGGCCGAGCAGATGGGCGTCACCTACTACGTCATGGAGGCCTTCGACCAGACCTGGAAGATGGGTATCGAGGGCGCCACCGGGGCCTACTGGGGAGTCTACAACGCCGACCGCCAGCCCAAGTTCGAGTTCACCCAGCCGGTGGTGCGCATCCCCCATTGGCGTGAACTGGCGGGCCTATCCATCCTCGGCGCCGTCCTGCTGTTGGTCTTCCTCTACCGCGACAGTTCGACCCTGTCCCACAAGGGCAAGGGCTTTCTGGCCCTCATCGTGTACGGACTTTCCACGGCGGTGGTGTGGATCGTCTATGACTACACGCGCCAATACATGACCCTGGGGACCGCCATCACCGGCTTCCTGCTCCTGGTGGGCGGGTTGGGGGTCATCCTCTTCATCATGGCCGAGGCCCACGAATGGGCTGAGTCCCTCTGGTTGCGCAAGTGGCGGCGGCCCTTCCCCAAACGCCTGGTCAGCGACGGCGAATTGCCCCTGGTCTCCATTCACGTCCCGGCCTACAACGAGCCACCAGAGCTGCTCAAGGAGACCCTCGACGCCCTGGCAGCCCTTGATTACCCCAATTACGAGGTCCTGGTGATCGACAACAACACCAAGGACCCGGCAGTGTGGGAGCCGGTGGAGGCCCATTGCGCCGCCCTCGGGCCACGGTTCCGCTTCTTCCACGTCGACCCCCTGGCGGGCTTCAAGGCCGGCGCCCTGAACTATGCCCTGCGTCAGACCGACCCCGCCGCCGAGGTGGTGGCAGTCATCGACGCCGACTATGTGGTCCATCCCCTCTGGTTGCGCGATCTGGTACCGGCCTTCCAGGACCCGGAGGTGGCCATCGCCCAGGCGCCCCAGGACTACCGCGACGCCGATCAGAACGCCTTCAAGGCCATGTGCATGGCCGAGTACCGCGGCTTTTTCCTGCTGGGCATGGTCACCCGCAACGAGCGCAACGCCATCATCCAGCATGGCACCATGACCATGATCCGCCACTCCGCCCTGCTGGAGATGGACGGCTGGGCGGAGTGGTGCATCACCGAGGACGCGGAACTGGGGCTGCGCCTGTTCGAGGCCGGCTACAAGGCCCTTTATATCCCTTACACCTACGGCCGGGGCCTGATGCCCGACAGCTTCAGCGACTTCAAGAAGCAGCGTTACCGTTGGGCCTATGGGGCGGTGCGCATCCTTGCCCATCACCGCCAGCAATTCCTCGGTACCATCAAGACCAAGCTTAACGCCGGCCAGCGCTACCACTTCTTCGCCGGCTGGCTGCCCTGGTTTGCCGACGGCTTCAATCTGCTCTTCAACCTGGCTGCCCTCTTCTGGACGGTGGCCATGGTAGTGGCGGAACTCTACGTCACCCCACCCTACATGACGGTGGCCATGATTCCGCTGGTGCTCTTTACCTTCAAGGTGACCAAGAGCTTCTTTCTCTACCGGCGACGGGTGGACGCCACGCTGCGCCAGACCTTCGCCGCCGCCCTGGCGGGGCTGGCCCTGTCCCACACCATCTCCCGCGCCATGCTGGCGGGCATGGTCTCGGACAAGCTGGGCTTCTACCGCACCCCCAAACTGGCCCAGGCCCCGGCCCTGATCCGCGCCCTGGCCGATGCCCGGGAGGAGGGCCTGTTCGTTATCGCCTTCTGGCTCGGCGCCCTGCTGGTGACCTTCCGCTACGACGCCTATCAACTGGATTTGAAGATCTGGGTGGCGGTACTTCTGGTCCAGTCGATCCCCTATGTCGCCTCGGTGGTGGTCTCGCTAATCAGCGCCATGCAGTGGCTGCCCGCCAGCCTGGTGGGGGCCATGCCGGCCATGTCCGGCCTGCCGGAGGAAGGGGGCGAGGTTTCCCGAGGTGCGACGGTCCGGACAACAGAGCCCGCCGTCCCCCGTCGGGGTACCGGTGGAGCGGCGGGGTAAAGGCTTATCCCTGCGTTAGCCCCTGATGATCAGCGTCGCTCCGGGCCGGGGATCATCTGTTGCATCATCTCCAGCGGGTTCATCTGGCGCAGGGACTCACCGCTACCGCCGAAGAGGCCCGTCACCCGCGCCATGGAGGCGCGCATCTGCTGCATGTCGGCCGCCATGCCGGGCAGGGCGCCGACCTTCTCCCGCATGTCACTCACGTCCCGAGCCAAAGAGGCCATGTCGGTCTGCATTTTGGCCATGTTGGCGGACATGGCGCTCATCTCCCCCGCCATCTGGCCCACGGCCTGGGTCATGTCGTGCATGAGCTTGACCATGTAAAGGAAGGCCGCGCCACCGATCAGGGCGGCGGCGATCAGGATCAGGCTGGGCCGGGGTGAGGGGGCGGGGGTGGTCATGACGGATTCCTCCGGGTCGTGTGGTCGGCTCACTGATGGGCGATTTCACTATATAACCCGCGGGGGCGGGATGCCACCGCTGGTCCTTGTGGTACCGCCAGCCCCTGCCGCCCCCTGGGGTGGCCTGGTGTATGCTGGCGGCAACCACGATTGGAGGTAACCAAGTCGCCATGCCCCTGCCCCCGGAACCCTTTCCCGCCGCTCTGGAACGTCGCAAGGCCCGCTGGGAGACCTATGGTGAGCACCGCTATCTGCGCCTGACGGATGATTTTCGTGGCCTGCCCAAGGGCACTCTGGCGTGGGAGGAGCGGCTCATTCCCGGTTACCCCCGCATCGGTCGCATCTTCCGCCTGGAGCAGGGCCTGGCCCAGCAATTTGCCGGCCCATTCTGGATGGAAGAAAAGATCGACGGCTTCAATATCCGCATCTTCCGCGCCGGCGATGAGCTGCTGGCCCTGTCCCGGGGTGGTTATGTCTGCCCCTTTGCCACCGACCGGGTGCCAGACTTCATCCCCATGGCGTTATTCGAGTCCCACCCGGATCTGGTGCTCTGCGCCGAACTGGCGGGACCGGACAACCCTTACACCCAGGGCGGCCCCTCCTTCGTCCGTGAGGACGTGCAACTGTTCGTCTTCGACCTGATGCGCCTGGGCCAGCCCGGCTTTGTTCCTCAGGCGGAAAAGCAGGCCCTGTGCGCCACCTTCCAGCTCCCCGTCCCCCGGGTCTTTGGGCAGTTTTCACCCGCTGACTGGCGGGAGGTCCTCCGCCTGGTCGATGGGCTGGACGCCGGGGGCCGGGAGGGGGCGGTCTTCAAGGAGGACGCCCCCCAGGGGCATCGCACCAAGTATGTCACCGCCTGGTCCGGAGTCTACGATATCGCCGTCCGGGCGGACGATACGGTGGAACTGCCGGGGGATTTCTTCACCGGCCGCATCCTGCGCATGGCCCTCTACCTGGACGAGGTTGGACGGGAGCGGGACGCCGGGCTGGAGCGGGAACTGGGCCGGGCCTTTCTCGAAGGGCTGGGGCGCTCGGTGGAGCGCTTCAAGCGCGAGGGCCGGGTCGCGCATGACTTCCGCTGCCGGTTCCGTCGCCGGGAGAACGCCCTGGCCTTCATGGAGCACCTGCGCGCCATCCTTGGTCACACCCATGTCACCCAGCGCCGGCTGGAGGAGGAGGGGGGCTATTGGGTGCTGGAGTTCGAGAAGGAGGTGCCCAAGCTGACGGGCCTGCTGCACCAGCTTTTTCGCGGCGTCTCGATCCTCGACTGAGCCCGGCCCGGCCCGGGCCGGCCGCCCGCAACAGCCCCGCCTACCCGGCGCGGGTCGCTCCCGGGTCCTCCGCCAGTTTCTCTAGAATCGCGCGAAAATTCAGGGGATGGACCACCTCGATCCCCACCTTGTCCGCCCATTTGCGCAGCCCCTCGTCGGCGCACACCAGGGTGGCGTCCAGTTCGAAGGAGAGCAGCAGCACATCCACGTCCTCCTTGCTGTCGAGGATGCCCTGGCGCAGGGCCTCGCGATAGCGGCCACGCAGGCGGTTGATCAGCTTGCCCGGATCGTCCAGGGAACGGGCGGCCTCCTTGGCGGCCTCCTCGGCGATGCGCAGGCCGCGGTCGATGCGGTAACGCACCTCCTCGATCAACTCGTAGAGCAGGGTGCCGGGGATCGTGAGTTCGTGTTTGCGGGGGGAGCGCAGGCGCACCACGGCCTCGAAGTCCGCCGCCACCTCGGACAGATCCTTGATCTTCCCCAGTTCCTCATAGACCGAGCCGGGCATGAAGAAGTCCCGGCCCGTGGCGCGTGCCAGCCGACTGAAGACACGGATCGCCTCCTGCGCATCGCCCCCAAAGCTACGGAAGACATCCGGGTTGGTGAAGAGGCTGGTATCGAGCACGAAGCGTTTCATGGCCCCGGCCCTCACTCGGCAGGCCGGGGATCGGGATCGTCCTCGGGGCGAGGGGAGGGACTGTCCTGCCGTTTGCCAAAGATGACGAAGGCCAGGGGTAGGGCGATGAGGAAAGTCGCGGCGATCTGGCCCGCGGCCAGCAGAAAGAGGACGGCGAGAAAACCCACCAGCGTGAGGGCGTGGCGGAGCAGGGAGCCATGGTGGGAGGTCATCTTGGCGGTCATCTTGGCCAGGGCGGCGCGCTGGAGGCACGGGGCATTAGCGGCCGGCGAGTGGTAAGCGGGGGGCGAGGTTGGTGGAGAAAGGACGGCCAGGGGGTCAGTCCCTGGCCGTTGGGGGCGAAGAAAGCATTCATTTTCAGGTTCCCGATTCGCGCCCTGGGGGCTGCCCCATATCGGGATCTATTTGCAGCAGCGGCTCTGATCGCCTGGGAGCAGTGTCAGTCCGTCTCGTTGCGCTGGTAGGCATCCTGAAGCTGCTTCTGGATATTGGGCGGGACGGCCTCGTAGTGGCTGAGCTCGATGGAGTAGGTACCCTCGCCACCGGTCAGGGACTTGAGGCGGGACTCGTAGCCCTCCAGTTCCGCCAGGGGCACCTCCCCATCGATGGCGATCTGGCCCATGGCGGCGGCGTCACTGCCGAGGACCCGGCCGCGGCGGCTGGAGAGGTCACCGGCCAGATCGCCCATGGCGCTGTTCTGGGCCAGGATGCGGATCTTGACGATGGGCTCCAGGATCACCGGTCGCGCCTTGTCGATGGCCTCGAGGAAGGCCTTGCGCCCGGCGGTGACGAAGGCGATGTCCTTGGAATCGACGGGGTGGAACTTGCCATCATAGAGGGTGACGCGAACGTCCTGGAAGGGATAGCCGGCGATGGCGCCTTCACCCAGGATCTGCCGCACGCCCTTTTCCACCGAGGGAATGAACTGGTTGGGGACGGTGCCGCCGACCACGGCATCGACGAACTCGAAGCCGCCGCCCCGCTCCAGGGGCTCGATGCGAATAAAGACCTCGCCGAACTGGCCGGCGCCGCCGGTCTGTTTCTTGTGCCGATGATGGCCCTCGGCCTTGGCGGTGATGGTCTCGCGGTAGGGGATGCTCGGTGGCCGGGTGTCGACCTCGACGTGGAACTGGTCGGCGAGGCGACGCATCAGCACCTTCATGTGCAACTCGCCCAGGCCGCGCATCACCGTCTCGTTGGTGGAGGCATTATGCTCGACATGGAAGCAGGGGTCCTCGGACTCAAGCTTGTGCAGGGCGTCGGCCAGCTTCTGCTCGTCGCCGCGCTTTTTGGGCGAGATGGCCAGGCCGTAGAGGGGCACCGGGCACTCCATGGACTTGAGGTGATGATGGTCCTCGTCATGGGAGTCGTGGAGCACGGCATCGAAGTGGACCTCGTCCACCCGGGCAATGGCCAGGATGTCGCCGGGGACGCCTTCCTGGACCTCGATCTGCTCGTTGCCGTGCAGCCGGTAGAGGTGGTTGACCTTGATGGGCTTGCGGGCATCGCCAATGAAGAGCTGGCTGTTGGGGGTGATGCGTCCCTGGTGGATGCGGAAGATGCCCAGCTTGCCGCGGAAGGGGTCGTTGATGATCTTGAAGACGTGGGCCAGGACGTGCTGGTTGGGGTCCGGGCTGACGCTGACGGGCACCATGTCGGCGCCCTCGCCCTTCATGAAGGGGGGTGGATTGCCCTCGGCCGGGTTGGGCATCAGGCGCACCAGGATCTCCAGCAGTTCCGGGATGCCGGCGCCGGTTTCGGCGGAGATGTAACAGACCGGGATCAGGTGGCCCTCGCGCAGGGCCTTCTCGAAGGGGTCATGCAGCTGTTCCGGCGCCAGGTCCTGGCCCTGCTCCAGGTAGAGCTCCATCAGGGCCTCGTCCACCTCGACCACCTGATCGATGATCCGGCCATGGGCCTCCTCGACATTGGAGAAGTCGGTCGGTGCGCCACTGGGCTGGAAGAAACAGTCCACCACCCGCTGGCCGCCGCTGGCGGGGAGGTTGATGGGCAGGCACTCGGGGCCGAAGGTGTCGCGGATCTGCTCGGTGAGGCCGGCCAGGTCAACCCCCTCGGCGTCGATCTTGTTGACGATGATGATCCGACACAACTGGCGATCCTTGGCCGTGGCCATCATGCGCTGGGTCACCCGCTCGATGCCGGCCTGGGCGCTGATGACTACGGCCGCCGTCTCTACCGCGGGCAGGATGGACAGGCTGCGACCGATGAAGTCGGGAAAGCCGGGGGTATCGAGCAGATTGACGTGCTTGCCGTGGGCGTTGAAGCTGGTGATGCCGATGTCCAGGGAGTGTTTGTGCTCCTTCTCCAGGGGGTCAAAGTCACAAACGGTCGTCCCGCGGGCCACGCTGCCCGGCGTGGGGATCACGCCCGTGGCGGCGAGCAGAGCCTCCACCAGGGTGGTCTTGCCGGAACCGGCGTGACCTACCAGGGCGATGTTGCGGACGTCCTCGGCATTGTAGTCAGACATGGAGCAAACCTTCCAAGCAGGGTGCGGGGTTGGTGAAAAGGCGCCGCGACCGGGCGGCGGCCGGCTGGCCGAAGTATATCCTAACCGGCTGGCGGGGAAGAGGGTCGCGCTCGGGTCGGGCCCGGAGTCGCTTGGGGGGATGTACCAGGCTATAGTTATCAAGAGAAACGATAGCTACGGGAGGACGTGAGCGATGAGCCTGGTCTTGACCTCAACCGCCTTCGCCGACGGGGGGATCATCCCGCGGCGCCATGCCTGCGAAGGGGAGGATATCTCCCCGGACCTGGCCTGGAGCGGCGTCCCGGCGGGTTGCCAGAGCCTGGTGCTGCTGATCGACGACCCAGACGCCCCGGATCCCCAGGCCCCCCGCATGGTCTGGGACCATTGGCTGCTCTACAACCTGCCCCCGGAGCTTCCGGGGCTGCCTGCCGGCATCAAACCACGGGCCTTGCCCGCCGGCACTGGCCAGGGCCTCAATAGCTGGGGCGAGACCGGTTACCGGGGACCCTGTCCGCCCATCGGTCGGCACCGCTATTTTCACCTGCTCTACGCCCTGGATTGCCGCTTGCCGGACCTGGGGACGCCCCCCCGGCACCAGCTCCTGGCGATGATGGATGAGCATATCCTGGCCCGGGCGGAGCTGGTGGGAACCTACCAGAAGGGCGACTGGCGGGAGGGCTGAGGCTGGCCGCGGGAGGCGGAGTAGCCAAAAGGGTGAAGCTGGCCGAGGGGCGAGGGGTGACCGGAGGCTGGGGCTGACCCGCCAGGGTCGCACCCCATCCCCAGCCGCCCCCAGGGCGCCGGCCCCTTATTTATCGCGGATGTAGTTGTAGATATTCAGGTAGTCGATCCCAGGAACATTCCAGGAGTAATCGCTGCGCATGGCGTTCTTCATCAGCTCCCGGAAGTGGTCGGGGTGATGGTAGTAACAGGCGATGGCCCGCCCCAGGGCCGACTCCAGCCCCGGATGGTCGTAATTCTCGAAGACGTAGCCGTTGCGCTCGTGCAGAGGGCGGTGGGAATAATCCTTGTCGAAGACGGTGTCCGCCAGGCCGCCCACGGCACGCACCACCGGGATGGTGCCGTAGCGCAGGGCGATGAGCTGGGTCAGGCCGCAGGGCTCAAACTGGCTGGGCACCAGCAGCAGGTCCGCGCCGGCATAGATGAGGTGTGACAGCTCCTCGTCGTAACCGATCTCCAGGTGACAATCCGGGCTGTCGTTGAGCATCTGCTTCAGGCCCCAGAAATCGGCGTTGATGCGCGCGTCGGGGCTGGAGCCGAGCAGCACGAATTGGGCGCCGTGCTCCAGGCAATAGAAAATGGCGTGGCGCACCAGTTCCAGGCCCTTCTGGGGGTCGAGACGGCCGATGAAGGCGACGATGGGCTTGGCATTGTCCGCCAGCATGAAGCGGTGGCGCAGGGCGCGCTTGTTGTCGTACTTGCCGTCGAGGGTGTCGAGGCCAAAGCGCACCGGCAGGTAGCGATCGACCTCGGGATTCCAGACGTCATAGTCGATGCCATTGACCACCCCGCCGTACTTGAGGTGGTGGGTGTGGAGGGTCGGCTCCAGGCCGAAGCCCTGGCCGCCGTCGCGGGTCTCGAAGGCATAGCGCGGCGAGACCGTGGTGGTGAAGTTGGCGTAGACGATGCCGCCCTTGAGCAGGTTGAGGGCATGGGGATTGTGGTTGTCGCGCAGCCGGCTGTAATCGAAAAAGTGTTCCGGCCGCCCCAGCCCGGTGGCGCGCAGCAACTCCTGACCGGTGACCCCCTGGTGCTTGAAATTGTGGATGGTCAGGCAGACCCGGGGATGGGTCATGCCCAGATGCTGGTAGATCTCATAGAGGAAGACCGGCACCAGGGCCGTCTGCCAGTCGTGGCAATGAATGATGTCCGGGTGCTTGCCAGCCTTGAACAGAAATTCCATGGCCGCGCGGGAGAAGAAGGCGTAGCGCAGCAGGTCGTCGTTGAAGCCGTAGATGGCCCCCCGGTTGAAGAAGTTGTCCGGGGAGTGGGGCTCGATGAAGAAGCACTTACGGTCATGGACGAAGCCAAAGTAGACGGTGCAGTGGATGGCCCCCTCGTACCAGGGCACCCACAGGTCCTGAAAGGCGACATGCAGCTCGAAAATATGATCGTAACGGAGGTTGTCGTACTTGGGCAGGATGATCTCGACGTGGTTGCCGCGGATCGCCAGTTCCCGCGTCAGGCCGAAGACCACGTCGCCCAGACCGCCGACCTTGGCCACCGGAGCCATCTCGGGGGTGATCTGGACGATGTAAAGGCTAGGCCCGTGGTAGACGGAGGGGGAGGGGGCCTGGCTGGTGTCGGGCTGTTCTGGATATGGTTCCAGGATGTGCACCGATTCGGGTTCCTCCTCTTCCCGCTCCGGGGCTGGGGGCTGGACCTCGGGTGGGACCTCGACGGGGGGCGCCGGGGCTGATTCCGGCATTCCAGTCAGGTCGAGAGCGGGCGCCGTCGCCAGCAACTCGCTGGTATCAATGGTCAGTGGGGGAGGAGTGGCGGAGGTTTCCTCACTCTTGACCGGGACGGGTTTGGGAGCGGGTTCCTCAGCCTGGACCGGATCGGGTTTGGTGGCGGGTTCCTCAGCCTGGACCGGATCGGGTTTGGTGGCGGTTTCCTCAACCTTAACTGAAGCGGGCTTGGTGGCGGGTTCCTCGCTCATGGCGCGCTTGGGTCTGGCGGCGGGTTCCCCAGTCATCGCCGCGGTGTGAGTGGCGGCGGTTTTTTCAGCCATGGCCGCAACGGGCGAGGTGGCGGGTTTTTCATTCCGTGCCGGAGCCGGTGTGGCGGCGGGCCCCTCCGCCCTTGCCGGCGGGGGTGTGGCCGCAGGCCTCTCACTCTTCGCGGGCGAGGATTTGGGGGCGAGGCGGGTGGGGGTAGGGCTCTCGCTCAAGGTGGGGGCGACGGGCGCGGTCTTCGGCGGCATCTTCACGATCGCGCCGGGCTTTTTGGGATCGACAATTTTTTTGGCCATCGCAATATCCAGGTTCTGGGTCCCCGCCTTGGGCTGGCAAGGACCGGGACCACAATGGCCCTTGCGGTGGCCGTCACAGGGGAAGGGGTGAGCGGATTATACCCGCCGCCGATGGCTTCCCCGCGGGTCAGGATTACTCCTCGGTTTCGACGATCACCCCGCTACCGTCTCGCCCCTCGACAATGACCAGCTTGCCCAGGGTGGGGTGGCGCAGGGCCCAGACTTTGAAGTCCTGATGGGCCTGGGTGGCCACAACTTCACACTCATCGCGCAGGTCCGAGAGGACCTGGAATTCGGCTTCTAGGGTGCGCATGGCGACTCTCCACGTCAAACAAGCGAAAAATGCCTGGTCATGGGCCTAGTTTAGCGGGAAGCGTCCAGGGATTCGCGCCTGACTCGCCACGGCCCAATGCCCGAACGCCTTCAGTGGGGCGCACGCTCAGGCGGGGCACATCCCACTCCGGGCGGCCTGGGCGGCGCGAAAGGCCGGGGAACGGCGATCACCGCCGCGCTGCCGGGGCTGGGTGCGACGGTTGACCAGGCCCTCGATGTCCCGGGCGAAGACCTCGTCGCCCAACAGCCAGGATTTATTGGTGGCGTCGCGGATCCGTTGCACCGTCGCCGGCTCCAGGGGCGTGGCGCACAGGGCCCGGTAAGCGGTCTGGCGGGCAATCTTGGAACGGCCCAGGCGCTGATAGCGGGGATGGGGGCTGACCAGTCGGTCCTCGTTCCCCAGGGCATGGCAGCCGTAGCTGGACCAGTCATAATCCCCGGGGTCCGCGACCAGACCGGCCCGGACGGGATTGAGTTCCAGGTAGCGGGCGCAGGGGAGAAAAAAGGCCTCCGGGTCCAGGAGGGTCGCCCGGTACCGGCCTTCCCACAGCGGGCCGCTGGCCTGATAGCGCTCGTTGAAGTACCTGACGTAATAGCGACCAATGCTCTGCATCAGCTTGCCGATGCCGTCCTCGGCCCGGGGGGTCAGGAGCAGGTGAAAGTGATCGGGCATCAGGACGTAGGCATGGATGGCGCAGCCGAATTTTTCACTGGCCTTGACCAAGGACTCCCAGAAAAACCAGTAATCGGCCTCTTCCCGCAGATAGGGGCGTCGGTCCAGGCACCTTTGGATCAGATGTTGTGGATAGCCAGGCAGGACAAAACGGGGCAGACGGGCCATGGGGGGTGGCTCCAGAGGTAGTGACCTGACAATGAGTATAGACCGGCTTCCGGTCGACTCCGGGTCATTGAGGTCTCCCCGCGGCGCGGGCGCTATCCTTCACCGGCGCTAAATTCTGGTAATGGGCGCATCACCTGCACTAAACTCCGCCCCGGTCGCGGCCATCCATCCTTGGTGCCCCACCAGGATGCGGCGGTGGCAATTAACCTGAACAAAACGAGGAGCCCCACTGACATGAAACGCACATCCATCCTTATGGGACTTTTTTGCCTTGGCCTGGCCTTCGTGGCTCAGGCCGAGGAGCCCATCGTCATCAAATTCAGCCATGTCGTGGCGGCGGATACCCCCAAGGGCAAGGCGGCGGAACACTTCGCCAAGGTTGCCGCGGAGAAGACCAAGGGCAAGGTCAAGGTTGAGGTCTATCCCAACAGCACCCTGTATAAGGACAAGGAGGAGGTCGAGGCCCTGCAGCTCGGCTCGGTGCAGATGCTGGCCCCCTCACTGGCCAAGTTCGCCCCCCTGGGCGTGAAGGAATTCGAGGTCTTCGACCTGCCCTATATCTTCGACGACTATGATCAGCTTCATGCCGTCACCGAGGGTCCGGTGGGCAAGTCCCTGCTCGACAAGTTGGGCGACAAGGGTATCCTGGGCCTGGCCTACTGGGATAACGGCTTCAAGGTCATGAGCGCCAACAAGCCCTTGCGCGAGGTCAAGGACTTCCGCGGCCAAAAGATGCGCATCCAGTCCTCCAAGGTCCTGGAGGCGCAGATGAAGGCCCTGGGCGCCAGCCCCCAGGTCATGGCCTTCTCCGAGGTCTATCAGGCCCTCCAGACCGGCGTGGTGGATGGCACCGAGAACCCGCCCTCCAACCTCTACACCCAGAAGATGTTTGAGGTGCAGAAGTACGTGACCCATTCCAACCACGGTTACCTGGGTTACGCGGTCATCGTCAACAAGCCCTTCTGGGAGGGTCTGCCCGCGGACATCCGCAAGTCCCTCGAAGAGGCCATGGCCGAATCCACCAAGTACGCCAACGACATCGCCAAGCAGGAGAACGATGACTCCCTGGCCAAGGTCAAGGCGAGTGGCAAGAGCGAGATCATTGAGCTCACCCCCGAGCAGAAGCTGGCCTGGAAGAAGAAGCTGGTCACGGTCCACAAGGAAATGGAAGACCGGATTGGCAAGGACCTGATCCAGTCCATCTACAAAGTCACTGGTTGCGATTGCGGCAAACTGTGAGCCTGACGCGAATCAGACGGGCAGGGGGAGCTAGCCGCGCGGGCGCCCCCGCCACTTCCCCTGCCCCTTCGTTCGACCCGCATCACAAGCACTAAGCCGACCTTTTCGCTCATCGCCTGACATTGGGTCGGGGCGGGTTCCCGGCCTGCCGGAGAATCGCCGTGCTTAAAGTCCTCGACCATCTGGAGGAGTGGCTCATCGCCTTCCTCATCGGGGCGGCGACCCTGATCATCTTTGTCGCCGTCCTCCATCGCTATACCCTCGACATGGCCGCAACCTGGGAATGGGATGCCCTTTACGATGCCCTGTTCGCCATCAATCTCGGCTGGGCGCAGGAACTCACTATCTACATGTTCGTCTGGATGGCCAAGTTCGGTGCCGCCTATGGCGTCCGTACTGGCATTCACGTCGGCGTGGATGTCCTGATCAACAACCTCCGGGAGAACGTCCGCGCCAAATTCGTGCTCCTCGGGCTCTTCGCCGGCGCCCTCTTTACCGGCGCCGTCGGCTCCTTTGGCGTCAAATTCGTCTGGCACCTCGCCCACACGGCCCAGATCACCCCGGATCTGGAGATGCCGGTATGGATCGTCTATCTGGCGATCCCCTTGGGCTCCTTCCTCATGTGCTTCCGCTTCCTGCAGGTGGCCTGGTCCTTCTACCGCACCGGCGAGCTGCCCCAGCACGATCACGCCCGCGTCGAGGGCTTGGAGGAGGAGGTCGAGGCCGCCCAGGAGACCGGCCGGCCTGAACGGGTCCTGATCGGCGAGGCCATCTCCATCGCCGAGGACAAGGAACATATCCATGGTGCGCACCTGCCCGACTATGACCGGGCTGACGCACTCACCGCCAAAGAGGAGGGGCGTAAATGAACGGTCTGATCATCTTTGGCATCCTGGTCGCCCTGATGCTGACCGGCATGCCGGTCTCCATCGCCCTGGGCCTGACGGTGCTGAGCTATCTCTTCGCCTTCACCGAGGTCCCCATCGAGTCCGTAGGCCTCAAGCTCTTCACCGGCATCGAAAAGTTCGAGATCATGGCGATCCCCTTCTTTATCCTCGCCGGCAACTTCCTGACCCATGGCGGGGTGGCGCGACGCATGATCAACTTCGCCACCAGCATGGTTGGCCACTACCACGGGGGCTTGGGCCTGGGGGCCGTCTTCGCCTGCGCCCTCTTCGCCGCGGTCTCCGGGTCCTCCCCGGCGACGGTGGTGGCCATCGGCTCCATCCTGCTGCCCGCCATGGTCAAGCAGGGCTTTCCGTCGCGCTTTGGCGTTGGCACCATCGCCAGCGCCGGGGGTCTGGGCATTCTCATCCCGCCCTCCATCGTCATGGTGATGTACGCCGTCTCCACCAACTCCTCGGTGGGCGCCCTCTTCATCGCCGGCATCATCCCTGGGGCGGTGCTGGCCCTGATGCTGGGTCTGACCACCTGGTACATCGCCCGCCGCAATGGCTACCCCCGCATGCCCAGGGTCAATTGGGCGGGACGGGTGAAGGCCTTCCGCAAATCCGTCTGGGGTCTGCTGCTGATCGTGATCGTCATGGGCGGCATCTACTCCGGCATGTTCACCCCCACCGAGGCCGCGGCCATGAGCGCCGTCTACGCCTTCGTGATCGCCGTCTTCGTCTACAAGGACCTGAAAATCCCGCAAGTGGGGCGGGTGCTGCTGGACTCGGCCAACATGTCGGCCATGCTGCTCTACATCATCACCAATGCCGTCCTCTTCTCCTTCATTCTCACCTACGAGAATATCCCCCAGGCCCTGGCGCAATGGCTGGTGGAAACAGGGCTGGGACCCATCGGCTTCCTGGTGGTGGTGAACCTCCTGCTGTTGCTGGCGGGGAACATCATGGAGCCCTCGTCCATCATCCTGATCACGGCGCCCATCCTCTTTCCGGTGGCCATGGCCCTGGGAATCGACCCCATCCACTTTGGCGTCATGATCGTGGTCAACATGGAGATCGGCATGATCACCCCGCCGGTGGGGCTTAATCTCTACGTGGCGAGTGGTATCTCCCGCATGGGGATGACCGAGACCACCATCGCCTGCGTCCCCTGGCTGCTGACCATGCTGCTGTTCCTGATGATCATCACCTACTGGCCACCCCTCTCGCTCTGGCTGCCCCGGACCCTGGGGATGATGTAAGGGTCCCCCGGGGTTTCTCCGGGGGTCAGGGATTGACTTGCGTCGCCGACGGGGCCTACGTGCCCCGTCGGTCGTTATCGCCGCCGACGGGGGAAGGCAGGGACGATCACCCCTCCCAGGGAAGCTGGTGAGCCATGCCCACCCCGCGCTAGCCTGTTCAAGGCCGTGAAAAAATCCAATTTCGTTCTTGGCCCGCGCTGACCCCATTCCGCCATGGAACTGAAAACCATGCTCAACATGCTGGCGGTGTTCCAGACCGCCGCGGCCCTGGGCATGTTGGTCGCCAACCGCAAGCAGGTCAGTTACCGTGGCTTTGGCCTCTGGACCCTGGCCTTCTTTCTCATGGCCTTCGGCATCACCCTGATCAGTCAGCGGGGCCAGATCGCGCCTTTTCTCAGCATCCTGGTGGCCAATGCCATGATCCTTGGCGCCATCGCCGTCTTCCATCAGGGCACCCATCTCTTCTTCAGGCTGCCCGGCCGTTCGCCCCTCTATGTCGACGCGCTGGTGATCGCGGTGAGCCTCATCGCCCTGCTCCCCCTGGTGCCGACGCCCCCCGGGGTGGCCTTGACCTCCCGAACCCTGGCCCTTGCCAGCGGTCTGTTCCTGCTGTGCGTCCATGCCGGTGTCCGACCCCTCATCCATACCCGATCGTCCTTTGGACTGTGGCTCCTCTCCATCGGCTTGCTCCTGCTGGCGTTGTTCAATCTTTCCCGCCTGGCCTTCGCCCTGCGGGCGGGGACGGGTCTGTACGACGAGCATGTGCTGTGGCAATCGAACATGGTCTGGGGCGCTACCGTGACCATCATGATCCTGGTGGGCTGCCTGATGCTGGTCCATGAGGTCACCCTGGACAAACTCCAGCGCCGGATGGCCGAGATCGACGACCTGAATCGCAATCTGGAGACCCGGGTCGCGGAGGCCACCGCCCTGCGCATCGCCCAGCAGGACCTGCTGGTGCGCCAGTCCCGCCAGGCGGCCATGGGGGAGATGCTGGGGACCATCGCCCATCAGTGGCGCCAGCCCCTCAGCACCATCGGTCTCATCGTCCAGAGCCTACGCAAGGCCTTCGACAACCAACGCCTGGATGCGGCCTTCATGGCCAAGGCCGATACCGATGCCCGCCGGCAGATCGAGATCATGTCGGACACCATCGACACCTTTCGCGCCTTCCTCAAGCCGGACAAGCAGAAGCTGGCCTTTTCACCGGCGCGGGTCCTGCGGGAGGCCATCGCCTTTCTGGAGCGGCAACTGGCCGCCAGTCGGATTCATATCGAGACGGATATCTCCCCGGAGGCCCTGACGGTCATGGGTAATCCCAACGAGTTCAAGCAGGCCCTGATCAACCTCATCGTCAACGCCCGGGAGGCCATCAGGAGCCGTGTCGCCCGCGGCTGGCCAGGTGTCGGACGGATCAAGGTCACCCTGACCGAAGACCAGGGGCTGGTGATCGTCCGGGTGGCGGATAATGGCGGCGGTTTTGCCCCGGAACATCTGCCGGCCCTGTTCGATCCCTATTTCACGACCAAGGAGGGCGAGGGGGGGACGGGTCTCGGGCTCTACATCAGCCGGCTAATCGTCGAGGATGGCATGAATGGCCGCATCGAGGCGCGGAATGAGGGCGAGGGGGCCGCGTTCACCATCACCCTCGGGGCATGCCGGCATGGCTGATCTCCGGGACCTCAGGCTGCTCTATGTCGAGGACGAGGAGGAGCAGCGGGAACTGGTGAAAGGCCTGCTGGAAATGGATGGCGCTCAGGTGATCGGGGCCGCCAACGGGGTCGCGGCCCTGGAGTGCCTGGCCTACGCGGAGGTCGACATCCTCGTCAGTGACATTCGCATGCCCTTTCTGGATGGTCTCGGCCTGGCGGAGCGGGTGCTCGCGCGCTATCCCCAGATGCCGGTGGTGCTTTGTACTGCCTTTACCGATACCGACTATCTGCTCCGCGCCATCGAACTCGGGGTCAGCGCTTATGTCCCCAAACCCCTCGATTACGCCAAGCTGGCCGCGGAGATCGACCGGATCGCCCGGCCCGTGCGGCAGCGACAACGCATCACCCGGCTGGAGCAGGAGGCGCTGCGCCCCCTGAGCCGCATCTTGGGTGATTCCCCCAGCATGCGGGCCCTCGCCGCCCAGGCCCGGGCCCTGGCCCAGACCCGCTATCCCATCCTCCTGCTGGGCGAGACCGGCACGGGCAAATCCCTGCTGGCGCGCAAGCTGCACGAGGCCAGTCCCCTGGCCGGTGGACCCTTCGTGGTCGCGCACCTGGGGGCCATTCCCGAAACGACGGCGGAATCCGAACTCTTTGGTCATGTCCGCGGGGCCTTTACCGGCGCCCTCAAGGACCGCCTGGGCCTCTTTCGTCAGGCCCAGGGCGGCACCCTGTTCCTGGATGATATCGACACCGCTTCCCTGGCCCTCCAGGCCAAAATCCTGCACGCGGTGGAGACCGGCCGGATCACCCCCCTGGGCGCGGACCGACCCCTGGCCTTCGATACCCGCCTCCTCGCCGCCAGCAATATCGACCTGATGACGGCGGCCCAGGCCGGGCGTTTTCGCCTGGACCTCTTTTATCGCCTGGGTAATCTCCCCCTCCGCCTGCCGCCCCTGCGCGAACGCGGCGCGGAGATCCTGACCCTGGCGCGCGCCTTCCTGCGCGAGGCCTGCAACGATCTCGGGCGGGAGGTACCGGAGTTCGAGCCAGGGGCCAGGGCCCTGCTCCAGTCCCATCCCTGGCCGGGCAACCTGCGGGAACTCAAGTTCATCATGGGCAGCCTGGCGATCTTCGCCGGGCAGAGCCTGACGGCAGCGGATATCCAGGCCCGGCTCCTGCCGGAGATCCCCGTCGCGGACGAGGGTGCCGCCCCGAGCCTCGCCACCGGCCGGCCCCTGACCCTGGCCGAGGCGGAGGTGGCGGCCATTCGTGCCGCCCTGCAGGCCGCCAAGGGCGTGCGCACCGAGGCCGCCCGTCTCCTCGGCATCGACTATCAACGCCTCAAACGCAAGCTGACCAAATACGGGTTGGCCCCCTAACGCCCGTCGATCCTCCCCGGTTATTTTGGCTAGTCAAAATAACCAGTGCCCATCACATCGCAGTGTGCCCTGCCGCGGGCTTCCCGGGATGACTCATTGATTGCGAAACGATTACGGTATCGTGACCGGCTGGCATGAAATCTGTCATGAATACCGAGATGTCCTGATCTTCCGCTGCCTGCTGTCCGACGGCGAAGGCGGTCAGGGCTCCCTGATCGGTGCCGGCCCGCGTCAGCACCCCCCACCATTTTCACCAGCCTGATAGGGGACCCCGATGTTCAGCGCCATGATGCCGAAAAAGAATGAGTTTTTCGTCCAGTTCAATAATCATGCCGATCGTTGCGCCGCGGCCGGCAACGCCATGATGAGAATGATGACGCAGTTGGGCCGGTCCCCGGAGGAGGTCGCCCGCCTCATCCAGGAAATCGACATGGCCGAGTCCAGTGGTGACGACATCGAGCATGAAACCATCGTCATGCTGCACAAGTCCTTCATCACCCCCATCGACCGTGACCAGATCCACATGATCACCAGTGGCCTCGACAGCATCCTGGACCGCATCCAGGACGTCGGCGAGTCCGTCACCCTCTACGACATCCAGGAGGCCACCCCCGAGGCGCGGGAGATGGCCGAAATCGCCGCCGACGCGGTGGAAAAGGTGCGCAAGACCGTCGCCCTGCTCGACAAACTGGCGGAGACCACCACCGCCCTGGAGTACTGCAAGGCGGTCGATGAGCTGGAATCCAAGGCCGACAAGGTCTGGCGTGCCGGTGTCTCCCGTCTGTTCCGCGAGGAAAAGGACCCCGTGCAGATCATCAAGCTGAAGAGCATGTATCAGATCCTGGAGGACGTACTGGAGGCCGCCGAAGACGTGGCCCATACCCTCGAAGAAGTCATCCTCGCCAACGCTTGAGGACCCCCCCATGGAAGCGCAAGCCGCGGTTTTAATTGGCACCTGGACTCTGGTCCTACTCATCGCGGTGGCCTTGGCCTTCGACTTCATGAACGGGTTTCATGACGGGGCCAACTCCATCGCCACCATCGTCGCCACCGGGGCCATGACCCCCAAAATGGCGGTGCTCTTTGCCGCCACCCTCAACTTCGTCGCCATCTGGGTCTTCCAGCTCAAGGTCGCGGCCACCGTTGGTAAGGGGGTCATCGATCCCTCCTTCGTCGACCACTATGTCATCTTCGGCTGTCTGGTGGGCGCCCTGTTCTGGAACATCGTCACCTGGTACTACGGCATCCCCTCCTCGTCCTCCCATGCCCTGATCGGCGGCCTGGTGGGCGCCACCATCGCCAAGATCGGTGGCGGCGATGCCATCGTCTGGGGCAGTCTCTGGCAGCTCAAGGGTCTGATCACCGTCCTCTGCTTCATTATCCTGTCGCCCCTGCTCGGCTTTCTGATCGGCGGTACCCTCCAGGTCCTTACCGCCTGGATCTTCCGCAATCAGACGCCGCATAAGGTCGGGCGATGGTTCCTGCGCGCCCAGATCGTCTCGGCGGGTATCTATTCCCTGGCCCATGGCGGCAACGACGCGCAGAAGACCATTGGTATCATCTGGCTGTTGCTGATCACCGCCGGGGCCGGGGCCGTCCCCCTGGTGGGTCATGAGGTGACCAAGGACGTCTCCACCCTGCCGATGTGGGTGGTCTACGCCTGCTACTTCGCCATCGCCTGGGGTACCTACCTGGGTGGCTGGCGTATCGTCAAGACCATGGGCTCGAAGATCACCAAGCTGACCCCGGTCAGCGGCTCCAACGCCGCCCTGGGCGGTGGCATCACCCTGGGCCTGGCGACCATGGCCGGCATCCCGGTCTCCACCACCCATACCATCACCGGCTCCATCTTTGGCGTCGGCAGCACCCGCGGCAAGTACGCGGTGCGCTGGGGCCTGGCGGGGCGCATCGTCATGGCCTGGGTGCTGACCATCCCCGCCAGCGGTCTGGTGGCCGGCCTCTTCTGGTGGATCGGGACCAAGACCTTCTAACGCCTTCATCTCGGCTACCCGGGAGTTCTCGCCACGGATGGCGGGAGCGTCAACAGCCAGGCGGCTGGTAGCGGCAAACCCTTTTTCGGTGAGCACATCGGGCGGGGCCTGCGACTCCCCCAGCGACGGTCCGTCCGGTGTGATCACCGCCTTGACTTTTGGCCATCCCTTGGCGGCGCTAAGATAGCCACTTACTCCGGCCCCGCTCGCCAGTTGCTGTACCCCTGAGTTCCATCATGACCGTCTGCTGCCCAGTGGACTTCATCCTTTTCGCCTTGACCTTGTTGGGTGTGGCCTTCTTCCATCGGCATACCCTGCTGGTCGCCCTGAGCGGCCTGGGCATCATCACCCTCTACAAACTCACCTTTACCGGCTTCGCCACCGGTCCCGGGCTGACGGGCCTGATGTTGCATCTGGGCCATGAATGGGTCCTGCTCGCCAACCTGCTCGGGCTTCTGCTGGGCTTCGCCCTTTTGGCGCGGCATTTCGAGGACAGCCACCTGCCGCAACTCCTGCCGCGCTTCCTGCCGGATGGCTGGCTGGGTGGCTTCGTTCTTCTGGTCATCATCTTCCTGTTGTCGAGTTTCCTCGACAACATCGCCGCCGCCCTGATCGGGGGCACCATCGCCGCCGGGGTCTTCCGTTACCGGGTGCATATCGGTTATCTCGCCGCCATCGTCGCCGCCTCCAACGCCGGCGGCTCGGGCAGCGTTCTTGGGGACACCACGACCACCATGATGTGGATTTCGGGTGTTGCACCCCAGGACGTTGTTCACGCTTACGTCGCCGCTGGCGTGGCGCTCCTGGTGTTCGGCTTGCCCGCCGCCCTCCAGCAGCACCGGTATCAGCCGGTCCAGCGCGAGGTTCCCGCCGGCATCCGCGTGGATTGGGCGCGCCTGGGGATCGTGGCGGCCATCCTGGGGGCGGCGGTGGTGACCAATCTCCTCATCAACCTGCACTTCAAGGAATTGGGCGATGATTTTCCCTTCCTGGCGGTCGCGGTCTGGATCGTCATCCTCGCCACCTCACCCCTTCGCCAACCGGCCTGGGGCCTGCTCCCGGAGACCCTGAAGGGCAGCCTGTTCCTCCTCTCCCTGGTGGTATGCGCCTCCATGATGCCGGTGGAGCGCCTGCCGGCGGCCTCCTGGTATTCGGCCCTGATCCTGGGCTTCGTCTCCGCGGTCTTCGACAACATCCCCCTGACCGCCCTAGCGCTCAAGCAGGGGGGCTTCGACTGGGGTCTTCTCGCCTACGCGGTCGGTTTTGGCGGCTCCCTCATGTGGTTCGGCAGTTCGGCCGGGGTGGCGCTGTCCAACCTCTACCCCCAGGCCAAGTCGGTGGGGGCCTGGCTGACCAAGGGCTGGCACCTCAGCCTGGCCTACGTGCTGGGGTTCTTCGCCCTACTAATCACCCTGGGCTGGCAGCCCCCCGCTGAACCCGAATCAGGCCCGCCGGAGCACGTTGGTGAGCAAGCTGCCCTGGGGCACTTATCCATGCCCGTCGGTGAGCGGGACGCCTGGTTTCCCTTATCCCCTTCCGTCTGGGAACGGGCAAGCTGGTTAAGCTTTTCCATGTCCGGCGGGGATCGGACCACCGGGTTACCCCTATCCATCGTGCTCCGTGCCGGTCCCCCCCAGGCGAGCGGTCGGGAAGGTTGAAGACCATGAAACTCTTGATCCCCATCGATGGCTCGGCCTGTTCGCGGCGGGCGCTGGAACATGCACTCCGCCTCGCCAGCCCGCCGGAGATCCATCTTCTGCACGTCCGGGAACCGATCGCTGCCTGGGAGGTGCGCCGCTTCCTGACCCCCCCGGAGATCGCCAAGATCCAGCTTCAGGAGGGCATGGCGGAAATACAGGCCTGCCGGGAGTTACTCGATGCCGCCGGGGTCCCCTATCACTTCCAGGTGCTGGTGGGGGATGGGGAGGTGGCCGAGGCAATCAGCCATTACGCGGATGAGCACGGCTGCGACCTGATCGTGATGGGCACCCATGGCCGGACGGGGATCGGTCACCTGCTCATGGGTTCGGTGGCCAGCCAGGTCGTACACCTGTCCCGAGTGCCCGTCACCCTGGTGAAATAGCCCGGGCAATAGGACCGGGGAAGGAAACCGGATGCTCGTCACCCTGCTGAAATTGCTCGGGCGATAGGACGAGAGAAGGAAGCCGGGTGCCCGTCACCCTGCTGAAATAGTCCGGGCAACCGAACCAGGGAAAGGAAGGAAATGGCAGGGAAGGGGCGAGGCGGGAAGGGAATGGAGAAGAGGGTGCGAGGCGGCAAGGGGAGGCCGGAGCGTGGCTCAGGCCGGCGGGGTAAGGACCTCGACGCCCTCCGCCGCCAGCATGGCGACCAGCCGGATCAGCGGCAGGCCGACCAGGGCGCTGGGATCATCCCCGACCAGGCGGTGGAAGAGGGCGATGCCCAGCCCCTCGGACTTGAAGCTGCCAGCGCAATTGAAGGGGCGCTCGCGATCGACGTAGCCGGCGATCTGCGCCGGGGTCAGGGAGCGAAACTCGACCCGGAAGGGCTCCCTCACCACCTGGGCGCGACCACTGGCGCTGTTGAACAAACAAAGCCCCGTCTCGAAAACCACGGCCCGCCCGGAGGCGCGGCTAAGCTGGGCGATGGCCCGCGCGCGATCCCCGGGCTTGCCGAGGATCTCGTCATCGACACAGGCCACCTGATCCGAACCGATGATCAGGGCCGCGGGAAAGGCCGCCGCCGCCGCCCGGGCCTTGGCCTCCGCCAGGCGTTGCACCAGGGCTTGGGGCGACTCACCGGGGCGGCGGGACTCGTCGACCTCCGGCGCCAGGACCTCGAAGGGCAGACCAAGCCGTTGCAAAAGCTCCCGCCGATAGGGCGAGGTGGAGGCGAGCACCAGGGGGAGATGGGTCACGTCAGCCTTGGCGGGTAGTATGAGCGATGGCGGAGACCGGACCGGGCTCACGAGCCGCGGCGATTTGGGACGCCCGGCGGTCGCCCAAGCAGGTGGCTTGCGCGGGAGCCGCCGGCAAGCGACTGGCGGCTGACCGCCGTGCGTTCAGCGGGTGCGCTCGCAGATGCCTTCGGGGAAGAAGAAGGCGATCTCGACGGCGGCGGTATCCGGCCCATCGGAGCCATGCACCGCGTTCTCGGTGACTTCCTGGGCAAAGTCGGCGCGGATGGTGCCGGGCGCGGCCTTAGCGGGATCGGTGGCGCCCATGAGTTCCCGATTGCGGGCGATGGCGTTCTCACCCTCCAGAACCTGCACCATGATCGGGCCGGAGGTCATGAAATCGATCAGCTCGCCAAAGAAGGGGCGTTCCTGGTGCACGGCGTAGAAGGCCGCCGCCTGTTCACGGCTCAGGTGCAGCATGCGGGCGGCGACGATACGCAGACCACCCTGTTCGAAGCGCTGGTAGATGGCGCCGATATGGTTCTTGGCGACGGCGTCGGGCTTGATGATGGAAAAGGTGCGTTCAATGGCCATGGGGCGAGGACTACCTGAAATTGAAGAGATGAATTATGGGGGTGGAGGATAAGTTGAGGGATGAGCCGGGACGGGCGCGGCGGCGCCCTGTCTCTGGCCACGCAAATCCCAACCCGGCTGGACAGGGCGCAGTTTAGAGGTTTCAATTTTCAGGGGCAATCGTAACCCCGGAACCCAACCCCAGTCGTTCATACCCCTCTATTACCTGAGCCGGCATAAGTCGCGGCGTCACTGATTTTCTTGCTCTTCCCCCCCTGGAGTGGTAGCGCTGGGGAGAGGGCGTCTAAGGGTTGCATCCATCCTTGGCAGGGGCGTTGGTCTCCCGGCCAATCCGCCGCGATGTGGCTTCGGTTCGCCCTTGACGACCTGAAGCGCTGCTTTACTATCTCCCGGAACGTTCCTCAACTTGGAGACCCGCATGGCAAATCCCCGCCTGAGCCCCGAGTCCGGTCCCTTCCGTGCCGACCAGTTGCGCGACGG